>Ga0099848_1000646_pt1 | contig 16213 bp, 16 predicted proteins | sample CB_VirMetaG_3_FD_78179 | JGI IMG/M metagenome (GOLD analysis project Ga0099848, IMG submission 78179) | Freshwater to marine saline gradient viral communities from Chesapeake Bay - CB_1508_1S Viral MetaG | ecosystem: Environmental > Aquatic > Marine > Coastal | place: USA: Chesapeake Bay...
CCTCCTGTGGTATATTGTGATGAAAAATTAGCAACTTGCTGAGATCCGACTAGATCAGTTCCGTTTTTGTAGGCCCCCCACGTGTATTCTATCGATTGAGGTCCGAAAGTTTGTGGGTTAGGGAATAGGACGTTAATTCCTATATTAACTGTAAATGTTCTCTGTCCGGCTATAGAAGCGGTAAAGTTTGGCCAAATTCCAACAGTTGAACCTGTAGCAAAATCACTGCTTACTGGGCTTTCTCCGTCAAAATAATTGTAAATATTACCGGCTCTAACTGGAGTGCCTGGATCTAGGGTCACTGCATAGTGTGGGCTAGTAGCACCGCTAATGAATGCATTCGGTGACCCAGAAACATATCCTTTAAATGGAGTGGTTAAATCTGTACCTAGGTATTGAAAATACAATCTCGTGTCTGATTCTGATGTAAAGTATAGCTGAGGTGAGTAGTTATATCCGCTATTATAGATTGTTTTTATACCGTCAGTACTTACTTGATTACTATATTTTTTGTTATCAAACTGCTTGATAGTTGCAGTAGTACTAGCTACAAATATATTCTGAACATCAATCCAGTTTCTATTATTCTGGTTTAATTCAAATAAACCTCCCGATACATCAGCAAGATAGGCTAGAGATACATTTACTTTTCCTGGTAAGAAAGAGCTGGTAGCTATTTGTGTAAAATACCCTAGCTTATTATCATAATATTCAATTACGGGATTGTTACCGTAAGAAATATCTCCGGCCGTAAATACGTTATACTCTGCTGCTGATAAATAAGATCCGCTATATCTTGAAATAATAGAAGGACGTGAGTAATAGTTAAAGTCTTGTATAAAAGCATACTGCGAGTAAGGCTGCTGACTTTGGTAGATATTACCTAAGATAACAGTTTCATCAATAGATTGTGTAATTAATCCGTAATTTACAGGTGCAAGTTGACTGCTATTATAGTCTAGATCTAAAAATCTTTGAGACCTAACCGGTGTAAATATGTTTTGAAAAACAGGGCTTATGGAGTAGGTGAGGAACAAAGGACCACTACCTGGTACCGAAGACGTCCACGGATAAATGTAGCTAGAAACTTCTTCCTGTGGAAAATAGTTTGTAGCTGCATCAATGTAGCTTCCGCTAAATTGCCCTGTATATTTTTGAATATCGTTAGATGAGCTTACATATACAGTACCTAGGGATTGTGTAAGGGCTGCCGAAGCGGTACCGTTATATTGAACCGGAATTCCTTCTACGTAAGCTGTACTTCCTATTACTGCTCCTCCATCTGATCCGGTTACTGCTACTAAGTCGTAAATAGCGTCAAAAGAAGATGTAGACCAGGTAGGTTCATGTCTTGGATACTTATTTCTCTCAAGCATGTGAGATTTAATCACGATACCTGTATCTGCACTTGATCTAGCAGGTACCCAGTCTCTCAGCATCTTGAAAAGTGAGTTATTGTAAAACTTAATAACTCTAATAAAGTCCCAAACGTTATATCTAGCTGTGTATTCGGCGTCAAAATATCTGTTTGCTACCTCTACAAGCGGAATGTATGTATTTGTATATTGCAGTGCGGGATCCCCTATTAGCTGCATTATATTAAAGTATCCGGGCTGTGTAGATGAAGTCACGTATCCAGATGAAGTAATGCTAGCATTAATGGAATCTGCGGGAGAAAACCCTACTTGAACGTTTATAGATGTATTCTCTAAATCGTTAGAATAGTATTGAAGGGTAGCATAAGGGTCGAGTAGGCTACTGGAAATTTCTGCAACACTTCCTGTTAAAATTCTAGTATTGGAGATTTCTTGAATACCGGGAACGTCTAGGTAGTTATATCCTCCATACTCGTGTACTTGTAGAATATCGGCCGGTATACCGTACGTAGCTACGAGGGCTTTAATTCCTCTTTCAGTGCCTCTTGTCTTGAGTAGGTAAGGTAGGTTATGGTAAAGACGTTTATAGATTTCATCCTGTATTTGGGTACCTGGTAGGGTTGGGAATGGATTTGCAATAGCCAAGTCGCTTCCTCCGTACACAGTAGTCGTGTCGTAGAGCGAGTTGGGGTCGTCCCAAAATCCTACAAAATCGGCATCAGAATACGGGAAAGTTAAAACGTATCTAAAAATGAGTTCTTCACCTACCGGCGGTAAAAATAACGACGAACTTAAATAAAGATCAGTACTTGCAGTAACGCTTCCTGAGTAAATTATACTTCCTGAAGGGTAAATACTGCTACTTGCATAAACTACTCTCGAGTATTCACTCGAAGTAACAGGAAGGTTAGATCCTGTCTGGTTAATTCCAAGTAGTGAATAATAGAGATTATCTGTAACGCTAGTATTTGTATATAATTTTATTCCAAAACTTTGTAAGGCTTCGGATACTTGATCTAGTGATATACCTGCAAATGGATTATTTTCTGCAGAATATCTATTACTTAAATCTTTTTGATAGATCCAGATGTTATCAAAGTGCTGTCCTATCATGTTAAGGAAAGTCAGATAAGGTGCATTTGCTTCATCATCTAGTATATACTGCGGTGTTGTATAAATTAACCAGTTTTTATTTTGATCATCGTAGTAAGAGGATGACCAAAACATACTCATAGTAGTTTCTGTAGGTACATCACTAGGACTACCGAGCCAGTTATCGGCTTGTGAAGATGTTACAGAATATAAACGGTAAGGGATAGTATTGTTAACTTTCGGCCAAGTTGTTGAACCGGAGTTAAAATACAAGTAGTATTCCCATCCGTCAAAATTAGTAATTATACTATCAATCTGGGCCTGTAAGAGTACTTTAGCTTGTGTGGTATTGGTTTGGGTTAAACCAAACGATGCAGATTCAATCTGCTGAAGCTTATACACAAAGTTATAAAGTCTTTCTGTAGCAGAAGAAAAGTGAATAAAGTTTTCAAAGTTGTTATAATCTGTATTTATCTGAATTCCTTTTTCAGCCATTATTGATCTTAACTGCTGAAAAGAAGAAGTAACAGTTGTAGCAAAAAGGTTTGCGTAATTGTAGTAAGGTGTAGTTTGATTTATCCTATCGGTAACAGAAACTTTAAAGTTTGGTCCTTTGATTCCGATAACATCTGATACTCCTTCAGGAGTTACGTTGATAGATACGTTAAATTCTGCAGGATTGGCTACTGGAGTTACAACCCAGAAGGTCGATTTTGTATCAAACTGAACCGGTAGCGGTTCGTATAGTTTGAAAATAATATAACCTACTCCGTTTTCTTCTACGTAAACAGCATTAACGCCTATTAGCTGAATATCACTTCCGAAGTTTAAGTAAAAAGTTGGATAGTAGGCATCAGAAGAAAGTACCGTATTAAAGTTAACAAACGCGTCTGAGAGCTGGGTGTTTGATAGGTCTTGTCTAGCTACTTTTATCTCTGTTCTAGAGGTAGAAATTTCTCTAATCCAGAAATTCTGTACCGGGTTTGGACCAGAGAGTAGCTGCTTTGTAAAAAAATTATACTTTAAATTTACAATACCTCTATTAAATCCTGACTGACGAGCGTCGGTTTCTGGATCAAGATAAAGTTGTGTAGTAGTTCCTGTGTTAGGATCTAGAATATCTCCAATGTTATATTGAGTTGCATTATAGTTAACACTTAAGACAGTCCCGTCTAAGTCTTTTATAAAATACTCAATATAATCATTAACTCCGCCAAAATTTGCTGTAATTAAAGCTGTATTAATTAGAGCAACATCTTGGGGAGAATAATTTTGATATTGTCCGTCAGATCCTATGTACCGTACGTCTACTGTTTCCATTATACTACGTTAGTCAAGCTTAAGTAATTTGCATTAGCTTCAAGAAGCTGTTGACGAAGGGAGTTTATCTCTTCAATATAAGCTTTTTCATTATCAGTTAAAACTCCTCCACCTAAGTATTCTGTACTTCTGGCAACAAGATATTCATGTGAATTTAATTCTCCAGTTGCAGGAATATCAAAAAACAATTCGTTATATAAATCAAAAAATTGATCTACAGTAATCTGTTGTGCTAAAGCTGCTGAAGCAGTAACAGGAGTATATAGTTCATTAAAAGAGGTATCTACTACCCGTGTAAAGGTGTTACGTCCGTATACTTCTTTTACCAGTCTAACTTCTTGTGCCATTATTCTACTACTTTAAAAATTAAATTTTCGTTAGTGTATATGACTTCTTCTCCGGAAGAAAGAACAGTTTTAATTAATAACTTATAAAATCTGTTTACTTCCAGTCCACTTGTATAAAGAGTGAAGTAGTTACTTGTAGTATCTGCGCTCAATCTCGTATAAGTTGTATCAAAGTCTACAATCATTTCTTCAGTCTTATAATCTTGTAAAGCCCAGTAGCTGGTTGGCGGAAGGTATAGTTGATTTAGGTATACGGAAGATGTTGTAAACTGACGTGGAGGGTAGGTATCTCTAACTGCTGTTCTCACCTTGTATACTTGATTTTGCTTAAATTGTCCCGGGTTATTTGCAAGTACTATAGTAATCTGATCATTAGTAGCAACACTCCAGGATCCTGTAGGTCCGTAAACAGTATCGTCCCATTTAAACTCGATATTTGGAGGATAGATAGTATGTGTATCTACTGAGAAGAATTTAAGATCTACGTAAGATGCGGTATTGAATTCGATTGCATCTGGATGTTTTACTACTACTCCGTAATTAGGGTATCCAGCTGGATCTACTGCAGCAAGGTCGTCTCCTGTTTCGGTTTCTAGTATATTACTACTCTCTGTTGTTATTAAATCAGTTAAAGTAGAATATACAAAAGGAGATGGGTAAGAAAACCAGGTACTAACCACGTCGGTAACATCCATATTAATGTCTTTATTAGACATATAATCAAAAAACTGACTTCCTGAAACGGCGGTAATATAAGTACTGCCTGTAACTGCCCACGGTGTAGAATTATAAGCAGGGCCTGTATAGTCCCAGCTTACTCCGTTTCTGGATTCAGGTACTTGAGCGTATTGACCTGTTCCCATTACCCAAGATTGAGATATCGGATAAGTCTCTAGTGAATAGGTTGTGTTAAGGTTTTGTGCCGAAGCAAGGTATAATCTTAAATTTGCTTGCCAAGATCCGCTTACCGCCGAAAGAGCAAATGCTTTTATTTTCGCAATATCAGCTGGCGAAAATTGTAACAAAGCTCTTCTAACATCTAATTGCGCAAAGAATTCATCTGTAGTAGTGTAATTTCCTGCAGCAGCTAAATCGTAGTTATAATACGGATTTTCAGTTAAAGGATTTCTGTATAAAAATCTAGTACCGTCTTGGGAATTTTTGGCAGACACTTCTAGAATAGGATCCCGGCCCGTATTCTTTAACGGGTAACGCGAGTAAATTGTAGCGTCTGCGGATGTAAATATTTGATATACTGCCATGTTATTAGAATGTTACTACACGTCCTTGAATGTCTATATCTGGGTATTTAACTTCAAAGATACTTGGATCAAGTGAAGGATAAATAACTCCGTTTAAGGTTGCTCCTGATATGTCGTAACTGTATTGTGAATAACCGCTGCTAGTTCCTGCAATATTATTAATAGCAACTTTTTGTACAGTCTGTACCCCGGCTACCTGATCGAGAAGAGTATAAATTTCAGAGAGAATGATCGGTTGATTTATTTGCCAATTCTCTCGCGCAAAATATGCTCTTGCTAAAGTTAAGCAGTTAGCAATTACGTCTCTTGATGTATAATTAGGTCTTACAATAATATCGAAATTAACTTGAATGTTTATAATATAAGCAGGCTTGAGAATAATAGTATCTGTAAGCATTCTATACTGCTCAAGATAGGTCTGTATATTCTTAAGCAGGGCAGGACCGGGGGCTGTGAAAGCACCGGCAGCGTCGTACCCTAAAATATAAAGTGAAGTAGCGAGTGGATCTCTTTCACCTGGTTGGCCTGCTAAATACTGGGCAAATGTAGCGGTATCCTTTGTAACATAAGCTTTAGCTACCTGGCCAAACTTAGATGGCATACCGAGAACGGTTCCTAAATAATCTTGCTGTGTTACTGCGCGCATTTGTGACGGGAACTGAGCTAAGGTGTTTAACCTTAAGCTTTCTGGTGTATCACCATCTCCTCCGCCTACCGCTCTTATACTATTATTAGTAGCAAAGGTTCCTCTAATTGTGTTTGCTACTGTAGGGTTAACTGTATTTGCAAAAGAAGAAGAAACATCTACAATATTAGTTAATTCGTTTACGCCTACATTTGCACTTGCTCCACCTCCTACAAGGTATTGAACAGTTAAGGTTGTATTGTAAGGAGCAACTCCGTAAGAGTTATTTGTTACAAAGTTAGTAGGATCGTAGGCTGTGGTAAGCATGTCAATGCCGTTCACAGTTCCGATACCTACATTAAAAGGATTAGGTATAGAACCAGATACGGCTTGAATACCGGCTCCAAACTCTAACTGTAGAGTAGTTTCAGTTTTAAACCTAGAGACGAAGCGTCTTGGAACGTCAGTTCTTTCTAAGATATAGGGTACTTGGTTAGCTTCTTGGTAAAGCTCTGGATAGTTAAGCGCAGTATTAGCAACAGATTTCAAAATGTAATCTTGAGCAAGATAAGGTACTTCGTACCACTTATTTCCGTTATCGTCTATTACATTTAAAATTTCTATAATGTTAGCCTCTTCAATTGTTCTAATTGGAAATCTTTCGGCTGCTCCAAAACTTAAAGTGGTAGTCTTAACTTGTCCTGATAGGGCTTGAGTTTGTTTTTTAAGGAGATAGGTATTAGGATTTCCACCTACTGTTGTATATACGGAAATATCTGTTGGATCAACAGAAGATGAAAGAGCAAAATTAACTTTATTTGGACAGTAAAAATAATTTGAAGTGTTTATATTAGATCTAACTTGTAATCCTTCGTCAATAGTTAGGGTATAATTAAAATCGGGTGCGTAATTAGATCCAGAAGCAGGTATTTGCTGATATACGTCAAGGGTTACAAAAGCAGCAGAAGTGACTTTTGGTCTATAGCCTAGCATATAGGCAAGGGCATATAAATTATTAGTCTGCTTAGCGTACTCTAAAAAAGTTTCTTGAGTTTGGTTATCAAGGTAAAAAGACAAAACATCCCCCACATAAGATGCCATGTCGATAAACATAGTACCAGGTGAAGAGGTTGAAAAGTCGTTATAGGTATTAGGATAATATGCTTTAGCATACTCGAGTAACGCTTCCTTGAAAGTGTTAAAGTCTTTGTTTAAATATCGTATATCCTTATTAGCCATTGATATCAATAATTATATTGTCAGATTCCCCTGTGTTGTTAATAGTATACGAAAACTGTATTACTAACAAGTTCTTATCCGGATCTGCATTAAAAGTTAGATTAGTAATTACAACGTTAGGGAAGTAACGTTCAATTCCTGTCCTGATTAAATTATCTAATCCGTCAACAGTATCTTGAGTTAGTTGTTCAAATAGTTTAGATCTAATGTCGGCTCCAAAAGTAGGATTAAAAATTCTTTCTCTCTTATTTGTGAGTAAAAAATTTATAATATTGTATTTTAGTTGCTCCTTAGTAGTATAGACGGTTCTAAACACTCCCGGTGCGTTAAAAGGTAATGCAACTCCTACACCTGTGGAAGGGCGGAGATCGAGGACGTTTATATTTCTAAGATTATATGCCATTATACTTCTCCGTTAGCTTGCATTTTAGCCATTATAGCTGTAAAATCCGGAACTGCATTGATTTCTATAGCATCTAAATTTGAACTTTTTCTTGCCGAAGCAAACATATCTTCCATAGAATCTACCACTGCAACGTCGGCTGAAGTAGCGGAAATTCCACCTATTCCTTCAAAATCTTTTGGTGTCATAGACATAGCAGTCTCTGCAAGAAGGCTATTTAAGGGATTGTTTCCAGCAAGCATAGGAGGTACTAGTTTAGGGGCTTGCTGATTTAGAGTTCCAGGAACAGTAGATTTTGGTTTAACTACTTCATTTATAGGACGTTGTGAACGATTCGCTATAACAGCTTCTTTCAGAATTCCTGCTAATTCTTCTTGGAAGACGGCTCTAACTTCTTCCCGAATTATCTTTCTAAGTGCATCTAGTTTTGCCATATGTAATAAATATATTTAACTGAATAATTTATGATTAGCCTCCGCGTTGTAGTTGCTGTATTCTTAAATTTGCTTGTTTTATTTTGTTATTTCTATCTTTTACGATAATATATCCCGCTGGCCCTTGTGTCAATGCTACAGCTATTTGTTTTTTCCATTCGTTAATTTGCTCTTTTAAATTCTGTATTTCGAGTTGATTTGCTTGCTGTGATTGGCTATTTGCTGTTTGCGTAAATCTTCCGGTAGTATCAGATGCCCGTATTTGAGAGCTTACCTCTCTCAGGTTTGCTGCTAAAGATCTCCTAGTTCTCTGTCTTAGTTTTTTACCGCCTTTAAGATTGTTTATAAATGCATTTAATCCTAATCCTTGATTTTCGTCTGTGTTATCTGGAGAGTCTAAAGGTATCGGTGTTATGTTAAGATCGTTCTGTAGTACGTCGTTATTGTCTAAAAAAGTAAGAGAATCACTAATAACCGATAAAGCATCAGCATCTATAGCCCCAATTTCAGGGCGTACCAATCTTAGGGATACTAGTTTTTGTTTTACTTCACCAATAATTACTTGAGGATTTGTTGCAAAAGTAAGATCGGATTGAGTAACTATCGCACCGTTTTGATCAAGGGCAATGCCTCTTCTCCTTCTATTTGTTACAGAAAGATCTGTTACTTCTTCATCAATGATTCTAATTTCGTAAGCTCCGAAAAGAGCAGTATCCGGGTCGGTTTTAGAATCGTAATCAATAATATAAGTTGCAAGCTGCTCTAGGAGTGTATTCAGGTCTCTACGGGTTTGTTTTAATTGATCTAAAACATCTGAGTCTTTCATTGCTTGGCATCCCTCTAATGTAAGTAAGAGAAGATCTAACCTACGTAAAAGTTCGCTAGCATTAACAACTAAATAACGAACGAAACTAGTTGCAACTGCTAATAAAGCATTAATAGACTTTAAAACTCTTACCGCTCCGTCGGATTCATTTTTAGCAGTATCTTTTGCATCTCTAAATGCCTGTTGAATACCCACTGTCGTAAAAAGACTAGGTAAAGGTAGGGTTATAAAGAATTTAATTATGAACTTAAATACTTTTATGAATAAGATAGCTAATTTAATTATAAACTGACCTGTCTGTATTACGGTTTGAATTTGATTTGCTATTCTAATAAAAGACCTAATAGCGTTATTTATCTCTTTTAGAGTAGGTATGAGCTTTGTTAGATCTATAAACTCACTTAATTTCTGTACCTCACTTCTAACGTCAACGCCTAGAAAATTACCTGCTAAAGCAACAGCATTCTTAAAATTTAAATTCTGTATAGTTACACAGGTTGTTCTAAGTTGACCGATTTTATTTTGTAATAGTAAAAGTTCGGGGGTAGATATTTGCCTATAATCAGCATACTTATTTACATTACCTAAAATATCGTTTACAATATTTAGATTGGATCCTAATCCTGGAACTTCTCTAAGTAGAGTAGCGTCTTGAGATGTGAATAAAGATCCGGTGGTGTTAGTGTTAAAGCTAAAAACTTCTCCGATACCTTTCAGTAGATAATACATGTTATACTTCTGAACACTTGTACCTCCTTGTGTAGGTGCATTAGATTGTGATACTGCTTGCTGTGGAGGTACGGCGTTAGGTCCGACACCTATATAAGAACCTATAAAAACGTTAGGATAGGCTGTATACTTATCAATATAGGTTACTACTACGGCTGCTTGATCTTGTAAAGTGTATAAAGCTGTCTGAGCGTTTGACCACTGGGCCCTGTCAGGACGTGGTTGTTTTTTTGCATTTATATTATCGAATGCATAAGTAAGTACGTTACATAAATCTACAGAATTGATTACATCTAATGCATTAAATAATCCGGACTCTACAAGCCTTTGTCCTGGTTTTGTTCTTTCTGGTTTTGTCGGTACTTGTTTATACTGCAAGCTTTTTTGAGGAGTATTGGTCGAAGTCGGGGTAGAAGATACTCTTGATGCAAGGCTTCCTGCAGCAGCTGTAGGTGTTGCAGATATTCTTCCGGCTAATCCGCTAGCGGCGGGGCTTGTACTGGTAGCAAGTTGATTGGCGGTTGCGACTTGAGTTCTTTCAATCGGTACTTCAGCTGTTGTATAGCTTTTAGGCTCTCTTGTAGGTTTATTTTTATATTCGGCTGAAGATTTTTTATCTTTAGGAGGGTTAGGGTTCCCCCATAAAATTTTATCTACATTAACCTGTAAGGTACCAAGTCCTTTAGAAGAAATTGTAACAATCTTCTCAATACTTCTTGCTAATTTACTTGTAGCCATTACCTTGTAAAAGTATTTTTAGATAAACAAGAAGTACTTAGCTGTGCTTTTACTCTTGCTGCTATACCTTCTAGTACTTTACTTTCTTTAACGATACCAGGTATCGCGGTTTCAAGCTGTTCGGCTGTCATATTTGAAAGGGCAGTACTCAGGCTTACAATAGCATCCAGTAAAAAACCTAGTTGAATAGTTGTACTAGTTCCTAGTAAAACAGGTTCTCCTACTCTTGCAGCTTGTAACCCTAATTCTATTTGCGGGGAAGCTATGGTAGTTTTTTCATTTGCATCTACGGTAAAAGTTGCAGGTGATGAAATAGCTACGCCTTTTTTTCCAAATAAAAAGATAAAATCATCGTAGGAGTGATGAGTCACTCTCCCGGAGGATATAATTACTTGATTACCTAAATATGGAAATTGCGGTTGATACATGTTATCCTTTAGTTAGTTTACTTATAGGCGGTATATCTAGAGTGCCTTGTAGGTTTCTACTTTTAAGCTGAGTTACTGCGTCTTGATAAGCATTATCTAAATTTTGCTCTGTAGCGCTAACTGAAGCTAAAATGGTTCCTGCTTGATTTACTGCTCTTAAAGATACTACGTAGGTTCCAAAAAGATTTTGGTAGTCGCCTACTACGTTAATTCTATTCTGTGTCTCTGTAGGTGAGGACGTAGTAGGGGTTGTTGTAGCTCTCTGTACGGGATTAGTAGCATTAGTAGTTTCTTCGCTTATTCCTGTTATAATTCGGTCTTGTTCAAGGGCTGAAATATTATCAGTACTTGTTAATTGCTGTTGGATTGGTATAGAAACAGTTATTGTTCTTTGTAGAGAAATATCAAGGCTTGCTAAGCTAAAGTTATTGTTTATATCGTCTATGACAATTTCTTGACCTTCGGTTAAGTAAATTGACGAAGGATCTCTGTTTATATTTTCAACTGTAGGAATCCAGGCTACATCCTCTGCTTGTCTTCCTTGTCCATTTCTAATAATCGTAATAGGATTCCCAGGTACTCCAGACTTGGACCATGTATTTTCTTCTTTACCTTCAGCCGAGGTAGATCCGAAACGTATCGAATTTCCCCACCTACCTTCTACAATAATATCTCCGGGAAAAGCTCTTAAAGTTTTTATATTACCTCTTTCGGGAAAATTTGGACCAAGGGGAAAGTTTACAGAAGAAGTTACAGAAACGTTATTAGCTTGATTTGTTAATTGACTGTCGTCGTAGCTTCTTCTAGTAGATGTTGTAAACTGGCTGTAATCGCCTAGGTCTGGAAATGCATTATGATGATTTCCGTTCCAAAGATTAATAGGCATGGTGTAATAGTACTCCGGGGCTTCTATATTTTCATTCATACCCGTACTAGGGCCTTGGTAGATTTCTACAAGTTCTCCCGGGATCGGGTATTGTCTAAATGAAAAGTTTAGGGGCTTAGCGGGAGGATTACCAAAACTATTAGAGGTTCTATTATCGGTACCGTCAAGTTTTTGATAGATTATAGTACCTAGGCTTGTAGGATCTTTGTAATAGCGATCTGGTATATTAGTACCTAATATGTTTGGTCCTAGTACAACGTGTATAACTCTGGCTAAAGTTCCTTTGAGAACAGAAATAGCCGGAGTAGTTTGGTCTCCGGCTCGAGTAATCTGATTTGCAAAAGAAGGATTAAATTGAGCCATATTATATCTTCTCTGGAAGTTGTTTTACTTCTTCTTCTTTCAGTGGAGTAGTGGTTTTCTGAATATCGGTAAATAGCATCTCAAGGTCCTTATCACTAAATATTCCATCGGCACCGGCCTCGGTCTGATTTGCTTTCTGAAGAATCTGGGCTAGTTTAACCAGGGCTTCATCGTTCTTAATATCAGAATCCAGGTAACCCTTGATAAGAGGTACGATAACTACAGCATCTCCGGGTTCGCTAACCATGTCTACAAGCTGGTCGGTGAGGGCTTTAATTTGAGATTGCTTAGCCTTATGATTCTTTACGATGTCTTTTACGAGGTCAGAATATTTCTTGCCGTCGTATAAATCAAAATCTAAACTCATGAGAATCTTTTAAATAAATATCTAGCGCGAAAAAATGTCGATCTTTGTTCCTTCTTCTAGATACTTATTTAACATCTCTTTGTAGATTTCTTTTAGCACCTTAATTACCTTGGTAATGACAGGGGTAGGTGCGTCCGTAATCTCCTTAATATAGATGAAAAGAGCTTTCTTATTAAAAATATCTATATTCTCTCTACGTTTAAAAAGCTCTAGAATTGCATCACCAACCCGTGCTTCCTGCGGTTTTGGAAATAGTTCTAGAAGTTCGTCATCTATTCTTTGAATAAATAATTCAATAAAACTAGTAGCTTCTAGGTCATCAGGCCGGGAAAGAAGGAGTTCGTTTGTGATAGTCTTATCGTTCTCTACGTCGTCTACAGGTGCTTTTCCCTTTAATCTCTTGTAGTTATTGTTGTTGTATACAATAAGATACCTTTTTGCAATAGTACCGAAATATGAATAGGCTTTACCTTTAGACTGGTCGTAGAGGTGTAGTTTTTCTAGAAGAAAGGCAATTACTTCGTGTTTCAATTCATCGATATTATCTACTTCTGTATAGTAGAATTTAAAGGTATGAATGATATTTTCGGCAAGCTTATAAAAAGCATAATAGATCTTTTCGTTAAAGATCTGATCTCTTTTAGCTTGTGAAGTCTCTTTTCTATAGTCTAGAATAGCCTGTTGCGTGTCTAGGGTAAAATAGTCGATAGATTTTTTAGGCCTTCTTTTTCGTATCTTTCCATCTTTTGTAAGCGTAACCTCTGCTTCTTCAGGCTTGAAAATATCCTCTACCATTACTTTCTATTAAATTGATTTAATCCTTCTTGGATTGCTCTTAAATTATAAAAAACTTGTTGTAATTCTTTATCGCTTTCAAGCCATATTTTATCGTCTAAATTCTTTACTGCTTTTTCAGACTCCCCAATCAGGTTCTGAAGTCCAGCAATAAAATTAGCTTGGCTAATCACAGTGTTCTCTAGTCTTACGTTTTTTTGGTAGAGATTGAAGATAACCCAACCTACTACAGTAGCCGCCCAGAGGGCGACCATGATCCATCCAAATACCATATTATAATCCTTTTAGTGCGTTCATTAATCCGGGATTCTTACTACCGATGTTAGATAGTTTTTTTGCCTCGGCTTGTTGTTTAAATTGGGTAGCAGTAGCAGGTTTAACTTCTTTTGGCTTAGATATACCTACTTTACCACTCCATTCTTTCTCCCATTCTACTCTTGCAGCCAAGATGTCGGCCTGGTGTAAAATGTAAGGAAGTGATGTACGTAATTTTGATTCGTTTTGACTTGAAAATAAGTATGCTTTATTTCCATCATCATAAGGTCCGTCATGGGTCTTAATGGCTACAAATTCATTAAATGACATTTCAATTCCGACTGATTGTAAAATAAATAGCGAAGCATCTTGAATTGGAATGAAAGGTAATTCAGCATTAGGTTTATAAATCGCGCCTTGATTCTTTACGTGCCATTCTGAATCGTTAGGAAGATATGCAGGCTTACCGTCTCTTCCTAGCTTCCCTAGGTCGTGGTTAATGGCTGAAAATACTAACTCTTCTTTTGTAAAAGTTTCCATATCTGCACCGAAATTACCCCATACATCGTAAAGGGCGATAGCGGCTTCTACTACTCGAATTACGTGATCAACGTAACCGCCTGGGAAAGCATTATGGAAAGCAGAACGAGAAGAAGCAGGTGCTAAGGCGAGATTTTCTTCTTGGGCTTGATAGAAAGCAAGAAGTTTAGTAGCTCTAGGTTCGGAAATATGATCGGTAATCAGTTCATAAAATTTTCCTAGATTACTCTGAATCTGTTCGGGTGTTAACATAACATTAGTTTTATACCCTTAATATAAGAACCTACTTCCTGAAAAGCAACTTTAAATTTCTTCTTGCTCGGCATTAACAAGAGTTTGAATTTCTTCAATCTTGTCTTTCATAGACTGGACAACTTCTTGAAATTGTTCACGGGTAAGGTTCTGGGAGAGTAGAGAGTTAAGACGGTTTACAGTGTTTGTTAGATTTTCTAACTTTGTCGTAACTAGAGCTTTGTAACGCATAATTTAATTTGTAAGATTTATAATATTATCAACTAGCGAGTCTGTTGTTAGGTGACCTATTTTAATAGCATTTTTAACAGTAGTTTTTCCTACCTCTTCAGTACTTGAGGCTTTAAAAAGATAAGTAACCGGTGTAGAATCGGTAGAAGTAACTATGACTATAGGATAATTTCGAATTCCAGTAAAATTTTCTACTTGATCGGCTAAATCGCTATGTTCGTCAGCATCGAAAGATTCGTACTTAATTCCTACATTATCTAACCTATCCATCAATTCTTTACAGTGACGGCACCCACTAAGCCGCAAAACCCTTACTTTTTTCATCTTTATTTTTTTCTTATTTTTCTTTTTCTTTTTTCTTCGAAAAAGAGAAATATTATTTATTTCTATTAAAAGAAGTTACGAAATTTTTTTCACATTTCCAACTTTCTATTCACCTCTTTCTGCCGGATCGGAAGGTTTAGTTATCATTGCATATCCGACAGTCTCGTCTATATCGTCTGGCTCGTAGCCGCTATCATATCCGTCGTCGTCCATAATACCCTGAAAATCCGGACTGTCAGCAGCTTCGTCTTCGAGTCTTCTATTAAGCTTTGGATCTTTATTTAATAAATCCTGGATTTGTTTAATATAGGTAGGATCGTTAACATCTCTATATTCATCTCCGTTTTCAACACCTAGCTTAGTAATTTTAGCAACTGCACTATCAATGTAGATTCCGCCAGGATTCACCAACATATGATCAACATACTCTTCATCTTCTCTATGGTAATCTACATCTACTTCAGCGTCAACGATATGATCTTTTCCGAGAATATTCACCTCCCAGTCTTTTATCTCAACCGCAGTAGTTTTCTCGCCAGCTTCCGCTACTACATCCATGCTTGCATTATCAACCCAATCACCATTCTCATCGTCCTGCTTTTGCATTTCGATATCAGCTTCCGCTTGACCTAGACCTAGAGCGGCAGGGTTCATTTCTTTTAAATCTCCCCTGTTTATATAATCATCAGCAAATGCTTTTTCAGAATCTAAAGCTTCATTCAAAGAAGTTTTAGTGTAAATACCCGCCTTATTTTCAATCAACCACTGTTTTAAATTAAATTGATCCATATATTTTACATTAAATAAGTTCTTACAAAATCTTCAATATCGGATTGTGCAAACCCGGCTTGCCTTAATCTAGATGCCACTTTTTTAACATCTTCGAGAGTTTGGAATTCCCTTCCGATTAAAGCTTGAAATATCCTTTCCTGTTCGTTTTCAAAAATACCGCCTGCTTCCGGAACATTCCACGGATATCCATTATTATAGCGCTGGGATGAATTTTTATTCTCAGGATGATCAGAAGTATCGAGAGGTCCTTTTCCTTCAATAGTTCCAGGTTTACTTCCTACGACGTTGTACCTATTAGGGTGAATATCAATTTGATCCTTAGATCCGCGATATAGAAAGTTCTTCATCCTAGATTTTTCGCTAGGTTGAACATCAAGTTCTTTTATTAAATCAGACAGTTTTATCACAATAATAAATAGGAACGCCCTCAAAAAGAGGGCGCTCGCTATTTCAGAATGAAAGATTTATTAGAATCTAACCTTAACACTAAAGTTAAAGTTTCTACCAAATCCTGGGAAGCCATAAGCCATTCCAGCTGATCCATTATCTTGAGCATCAGCCCAGAACAATTCATTAGTTATGTTAAAGC
>Ga0099848_1000647_pt1 | contig 16206 bp, 15 predicted proteins | sample CB_VirMetaG_3_FD_78179 | JGI IMG/M metagenome (GOLD analysis project Ga0099848, IMG submission 78179) | Freshwater to marine saline gradient viral communities from Chesapeake Bay - CB_1508_1S Viral MetaG | ecosystem: Environmental > Aquatic > Marine > Coastal | place: USA: Chesapeake Bay...
TTATTATAATTTCTTAATTAAAAAATTAAGGCGGGATTTTTCAACCCCGCCTATAATTTAGTGTTTCTTAGATAACACCTGCGGAAGGATTGCCGCTTCCGACCATATTGAAGAAGTCTTCATACAGACCTTTCGTACCTTGCGGTATCACAAATACGTATCGAACATCTTCTGCACTTCTATGAGAGAAAGCATTGTTGTATTCTGTGTTACGTACTTTAACTGTGATAGTGTCATACTTCTCACAAGGCTGTAGTTTAGTTACTGTATCTTTCAAGTAGTTTTCTACATATCCACCTGTATTGTAAGTACCTAACATACGAGCTTTAGTCTGTGCTTCATTATCCATGTAGTCAACACCATAACCTGTTCCTCTGAAAGGACGGCTAATGATTCGTACTGGGAATTCTTTTTGGTTATAGTTGTAACCAATTTTGCTTCCTTCGTACTGACCACCTGTTACTTGAATTTTTAAAGGCTCTAGCAATGTACCAAGTTGGTCTGCAATAGACTTGTCTGGGCAAATTACATGTTCTTTAGCTTTAAAGTGAATACCAGTTAAAACAGTATTATCTACTGCTGCTCCCTCAACTTTAACCCAGCTAATATTTCCGAAATCAGCAGGTGCGCTAGTTGTATAGTTTTCAGGGAAACAACCTTCACATACCAAGTTAGACATTACGCTAGTTTTGTAACGAGTCATACAAGTATTTGCTGGAATTTCTTCACCTTCCATGTATTCTGTATCAACCTCGATAGTTAAGCTAGGGTATTCTGCTTGAATATCAGCCAATCTGTTAACACCACACTCATCATCTGGAACATCAATGTAGTACTCTTGCTCAATCATACCACACTCTTCGCCTTCAACCCATCTTGTAGAAGTTGGCTCTCCATCAAATTCACAAGTGCTGCTTACCTGACCATTAAACTCCATTGTACAGTGTTCGCATCCACTAAGAATAGCTCCAAATTGCTCATCACTAAGTTGAAATGCTACTAATACAGAATATTTACCAAAACCTTCGCTTTGACCAACTTTATTTACAGAAAGGAAACCTGCTATACCTGTAACATCTACAGTTAAATCATCAGCAGGGCTAGCTCCTCCAATCAATGTACCATCAATTGTTACTCCATCACCTATTCTGTAATCTAGACCAGCATCAACTACTACTACAGATGTCACAGCTCCTGCACCATCTCTTGTTACAGTTAAAGTTAAGCCTGTTCCAACTCCATCAGATGTAGTAGCTACTGCTGTATAAGTGTTACCAGCTTCACCAATAAGTGTTGTAGCTGTTGGAGTTCCTAATGTACCAACACCTCCTACTGGAATTAAATCTCCTAAATCTTCTCCGTTATCCTCTGCATTAAATGTATAAAGGAAACCACCTTCTGTTAAAGTGTAACCTTCTGGACATTCATCACAGTTTACCAATACACTTGGGAAATAAGGAGTATAAGCAGCAGGTAACGCTGTACCTACAATTTGATATACAGAAGTCAATCCTGTTCTTTCGATACGTACAACTTTTGAAGCTGGTACAGTTGCTTGTACCAAACCTAAAGCATTGTCGTCTCCACTATCAACCAAAGTTAAAGTGTAGAAAAAAGCAGTGCTTGTTGCTACTGGTGCTGCATCAGAATATACACCTGAAACAGTAATCAAGTCAGACCATCTAACTCCTTCTACTACCAATTCGTTGTTCATTCTTTCTACAACTTTTTGGATAATTGGCTTCATAACTGCAACTGCACATTGGTCAGCTTCAGTACAATCGTCTGGTAAAGTTGCATCAAATGCAAATGTTTTTAAAATTCTGCCGCCGTTTACGCCATAGTGAGAAAGGATGTCACCGCACAATTCTACTGTGATTGAACCTGATTCACCGTTACGTAAAGAAATGTTTTTAGTAATGTCATGGTTGTCAAAACCAATAACTACTTCTGACAAAGTTCCCTCTTGAGCTTCGTTAAAAGCAATGTCAAGTACATCTGCCTTAGTGAACTCAATAGTACGCATATTACGATTGGTCATTGACCCTCGTGAATTTTGACTACCTTGTCCTACTTCTAGGAAAACTTTGTCGTTTAAAGATAAATTTTGAATAAGAGGAAGTGCTCTTACCCCTCTTGCTGTACGGGCATTTTTTAAGAAAAGCCCTACCTGACCGTTAGCAAGGTCAAGGCTGCCACCGTTTGTAAGCGGTGCGCTTTCTAGTAATGGAATTACTGCTGAAAATGGTTTGTGAATACTCATGTTTACTTAGTTTAATTTAATTTAATTTAATTTAGTTTAATTTATTGTTTTTAATTGTTATTTACTACTCTGTCTTTTGATAACTGAACACCCAGTTGGTCTTGATTGTTCCTTTGGAAATCTTCTACTGTCATTGCTATAACCTTGTTTACAAATCTGTCATCTAACTCAGGTGAAACATCACTAGATACAACGTTATCTATATTTATTGAACCTGCTATATCTATTTTTTGAGGATACCTATAATAAGATAAGTACGCATCGTCTATGTTAAATGTGTCATCTTTGAACACTACTAACTTACCATTACTTACTATATAAGGTACTTCTTCATACTCGAAAGAAGGTTTTAAATGAGAATTTGAAAGAACTTGGTTATAGTTAGGGTCTTTTATTTCCCACAAAAAAAGATTTTTGTTTTTACAACTTCCTTTTTCTGCTTTTACATAACTGCTTGATATTTCAAAGTAGTTATCAGGTAATTCAAAAATGACCCTATCAGTTTCAGTTTCTAATTTTGTTAGCTTTTCATTCTGAGTTAATAGTTGTTGGATTTCCCTTAAACTATCATCATTCTTTCTTTCTAACAAAAGTGATACCCTTCTTATCTGATTTTCATTAAAAGCTAAAACAACTCTTGGCTTGTCAACTGTTATGTTATCTGTGCCAAGATTTTTGTTTAACTTTGTTATTACGCTCAGATAAATTTCATTGGGTGTCATTATTTAATATTAAATATTTTTTCTCCTATTGTTACGAAATCTGGTGTTTGTAATTTTGCTACTACACCTTTTAATGTAGGTGCCAAGTATTCAGCTTCATAGTAGAAATTACCTTTTTCATACTTAATTACACCTTTTTGTTTTGCTTTCTTAACGGAGTGTAACATATTTATTTCTTCTTGAGAAACATTATTTATTGTATAGTGTAACTCCTCTAACTTTTCAAAGCCCTCAATAGCTTTTTGAACTGTTTGGAGTAAAATTCCTTTTGATTTTGTTTGGTTAACAGGTAGAATATCTACATAAACTAATGTTTTTTCTACAATAGATTTGTTATTGTCATAGTTTTTCATAAACCATTCGATAACTTCACCTGTCATCAGAGCTTTGTTTCCTTTATCTTCTTCTTGCTCAGAAACTCCTTCTATCTGATACATAGCTGCTGCATATTTACCCTCATTTCCTTTTTCAGTAACAGGCATGATATAATTACCACGCATTGCTAAAAACAATTTAAGGTATGTGTCAGAGTTAGAGGTATCTAAAATAAGCCCATGACTTGCTACCAATCTAAAAAGTGGCTCACCATCAATGCCTTGTAAAAACTCAGTTTCATTTCTACCCGAACTTTCTACAAGAAATCTTAAGTGGTCAATTAAATCCTGTCTTTCCTCTAGGATTTTTGCTGTTTGAGCCGCACTCTTACTTTTAAATTCAGAACTATATTTGTTCAAACCAGTATCATATCGTCCATTTGAAAAAGGAATTGGAATTGGTTCGCTAAAACCCCCACCCATTTTGGACCTATGAAATTCTTTAAGTCCACTAGGTGTTCCACTGTTTATCCTTTCCTTAATAAGATACTTCTTATCTTTTTCAACTCTAAACGGTGCACGCTTAGTAGTCTTCTCTAAGTTATCACTTAGTTTTTCTATTTTTGATTTTGCCATTGTGTTGTTGGTTTTGTTGGTTTAAACACCCCGCCTATTGGCTAAGGCGGGATGTTTTTTATTTATAAATTATAAAGAATAATCTGCTGAGTCAGCTTTCTCGATTAAGACTACTCTTGTCAAGTCTTTAATCCAAGAAGCCATTGAGCCCCATACTGCAAACTCTTCGCCCATGTAGTCTAATACTGCTGCTACATTCTGACCTTCAGTTCGTCCAATTCTACGAGAAGTGTTAACATCAGGTAAACCTTCTGGCTTAACCAAGTAAATGTTTCCTCCCAAAGATTTAGGGTCGAATGATGCACCTTTAGGCAACATGTCTTTGTCTAATGCGTTAGAGTACATGCTGTCAGAAGCATCCCAAATAGCCATTGACCAAGTTCTCTTAGAACGTCCACCAACGCCTACGAATCCTCTTGATACGAAATCACCGTAGTCGTAGTCGAAACTTGGGTCGTGCTCAATTGTCACATTTCCAATACCGTTCAAGAACGCTGTAGTGATTGCCATTGAATGTAACGTTAAGTTATTCAAATCAGTTCCTGTCAACAACGGTTTAGGTAATGCTCTATGCTCCAATGGAATAGGGAAACGGTTTTCAAATTCTGTTTTGTATAGTTGCTTGATTGCTTTTACAATCTCGTAACCACCTTTGAAAGTAAGTTCTCTATCTTCTACAGGAATAGTAGAGTTTTGGAAGATTACATCAGAAGCACTTTGAATCATTGCTCTTAACTCTCCAACTTGAGAGAATGTAAATCTGTGACCTCTTCTCATCATTGGGTAAAGACCCTCATTGATACGCTTAGAAGCCAAACCACCAGTGATTGTAGCACCTTGGTTGAACATGATACCAGTTGCGGTCATTTTGTAGAACTCAGCCATTGCCAAAGTTTCTAGGATACCGTCAATCTGACGAACTTGGATTCCACCGTTACCTACAGCTTTACCATAAGCAATCATGTCACCCAACTGTGCTTGCCACTTCTTCATTTGCATTTCCATAGCATTTCCTACTTCAGCATGCTGAGAAGCGTTGTCACCTGTTCCTAATTTAACTGACTTAGAGAATGTAGTCCAAGCAACTTCAACACCTCTAGCACCACCTAATCTAAATTCTAGAGTAGCTTTAGAGTTTGAAATAGCACTATCAATTCCTGAGAATTTTTTGTCGTACTCTCCAATTACGTTGTCAATTTTACCGAACCAAGTACCTGGCTCTAATTTTGATTTAGGGAAGAAAGCTTCACGGTTGTTAGAAACCAAACGAACTTCATGTAAAAATCCGTCTCCTGTGTCTTCAACTTCATCACCTACTACAATAACTTGTACACCATCAATCGGGTCGTAAGTTAAAATATCATTCTGTCTGAATGGGTAGGTTAATTTCATTTTGAAGGTACTTCCGTCAATACCTAAGTATTCACCTTCTTCTACATCTTCTACTACTTCAGGGAAAGTAGCATCTAGTTTCACGTCCCAAGTAAAACTTCCCTCTAAACCATTTACGTATAAATAGTTTTTCTTAGAGGTTAATTCTTCAATTAAAGGCATTTTAGCTATACCAAGTTCTTTGAATAACTTTAGTGTACCTAAATGCTTTCTGTTTTCTTTAAACGTGTCACGAAGTAATGAAACATCTGTAAAAGACATGTCTCTTACTTTTGACTTCGGTACAGATGCAATTAATGTACCGTTGTTAAACTGTTTGATAATATTTGTTGCCTTTGCCATCTTAATTTGTTTGTTTTATTTAATTTAATTTATTTTTTTATAGTTGTATAATATTGTTGTTTTTGTTTTCTGCTACATCAGAAGTCTGTCTCTTTTCCTTGAACTTAATCTTCTTAATTGTATTAAGAGCAGTCTCTGATTGTTTATCCTTTTCTATAGACTTTTTAAAAGTATCAAAATCCATTAGAATGTCGTATAAAAATTTTGACTTTGCTGGGTCATTCCTTAAAGCTAAAAATGCTTTATCAATAGGAGTAAAACCTCTTTCATCTCTTTCTGTCAAAGTCTTTAAAATCTTATTGGTATTTTTAGTGTCTACCCCAGATTCTTTAAGATTATTTTTAACACTTTCTCTATAGTCTCTTTCAGCTTGTTGAATACTTTCAATATATTCTTGTTGTCTTAGAAGTACTTCTTGGTGTTGTTGTTCAGCGTATTTGTTTAATCTTTCATATAACATTTCCGCTTCATCCTCTAGTTCCATACCTTTTTCGAGCATAACAATCATCTTGTGCGCCCTTTCAGGTGTGTAACCATTCACCTTTGTATAATATTCGAAAACTACTGCTTTTTTACCATTGTCAGTAGAAATGTCAAAATTTTGTACTCTTTGTTTGTTTAAGAACGATTTTGTGTAGGCTTCTAAATTACCTCCACTTTTCTTATATTCAAGAAATTCTTTTTCATCAGTAGACAAATCAGAAAGAACTTCATCTTTAAGGTCATCCTTTATAGCATCTAATTGTTGCTTACGGATTTCCTCATATTCTTCTTTAGTTAAGCTTTCAAGCTCATCTAATTCTTCAAAGTTGTAAAACACACCATCATTAACTAAGTCTTTGACTCTTTGTAGATAATCTATTTTACCAGTTTTACTATCAGATTCTTTTTCGGCTTGTTCTACTCTCTCTTCTTCAGTTAAAGCATCACCAAATAAATCTTCATTATCATCCTCTTCTGAGGATTCTTCTGTTGGAGTAGCTGTTACTTTTTCTTCAGAGGTAACTTCTTCTTCCTCTTCATCTTTAATTACAGTTTCTTCCTTTTTTTCAGAACTTTCTTTTTCAACTTTAGTATCTTCAGTTGTTTCTTCTATAGGGTCCCCAAATAAATCGGTATTACCAGAAACTATATCACCAAAGATAATAGTGTTTTCCTTACTCATAATGTTTTGTGTTGTTGGTTATTTAATGCAAATATAAAACTTATTTTTTTAGTACCAAAAAAGGTAACACTGGTTACTCACTGTGTTATAAGCACTTATGAGGGTTACAGCAAATGTTACTTTCGGTCATATCTGTTTTTATTCGTTCTAGCTATTTCAAGTTGAGTATCTATCTTCTTTTCGTCCATAGCTATTTTCTTTTCTTCTAATAATAATTTCTTTTGAGCTAATGTGTTATTACTCTCATTAGCAGCTTTTTGTATTTCATTTCTCTGTTGATTGATGGCTACATCTGCTTTATTACGCATCTCTTTAATAGCCAAATCTAGCTGTTCAGTTATATCAGGTATTTTGTTTTGGTTAATATCTTTATCTTCACTGAAACCAGAAGCAAGTAATGCTTGTCTACGTAAGTCAATTTCACCTTTTAGTGAAATTTGTTCCATCTTAATCTTATGGTCAATTTGTTTTTGCTCTATTTCAGCATTTTTCTGCTGCTCAATCAATGCTTGTTGCTGCTCACTTTGTTGCTGCTGCATTTTTTCTGCTTCTAACCTTTGTTGTCTTGCTATTTGTTTAATCTTAACAAAACTATCTGTGTTCATTACATCAGCAATAATAGAAATGTCTTTAGGTATTGTATTATCAGAAAGGAACATTTGTTTTAGTTTCTCTAGATTAGACCTACGCTCAGAGTTGTTTTGTGCGTATATTCTAAACTTACGTAAAGGCAAGTTAGGGTCACTTATCTTCAAAAAGTGCTGATACATATCTTCGTCTTTGAAGAATACTGTATTATCCATTCCGTTCTGTTTAGCAAACTGTGCAATGTTAAGATGTATCTCTCTAGTTCTGTTTTGGAATATAGAGAAGTCTTTATACCACATTTCTGTTTGCGAAAAAGAAGCAGAGTTCGCAACTTCAATTCCAGTAGCTGTTCTTTGCTCAACAGTCATCCCAAGTCTCTCAGGGCTTAAACCTATAACTTGGAAAGCCATTTGTTTGATGTTTTGCGCCATTTGGTATTTACCCATAATGACATTTGTCATATCCATGTTAATAGCAGTAAACTGATTAAATTTACTTCTAGCTGCTTCTGGATTTGAACTGTCTATTTCTAGTACACCAACCTCTCTTACAATCTCAAACATTTCCCCTAACCTTTCATCTGCTTTTACATCTTTAAGGTATTTAGGTAAGTAAGCCATATCAAATAAGAAGAAAACACCTAATTCTCTCTCAGCGTTGTTTCTAGCTGTGTTTAAGGCAAGATTGTAATCCGCTTGATATGGAGACATACGTGAAGCAATACTATCCTCTAAAACTAAACCTGTCACAGGTAGTCTTTTACCATAAACATCACTTTCACCGTATAAGTTAAACTCTACAACCTCACCATCAATGTATAAGTCTTCTTTAAGGTCTGTGTTGTCTTGTCTAATTTTTATACCGTGTCTTATTTCCTCTATGTAGTCCCAAACAATTGTATTAGGTTGTGGGTTTCTTTCGTGTTCCTCTAGTGTTACACTTCGTAGAGTCTTTATATTATTCTCTTTTAAGTATTCATCTAGAATATCGTCAGTTACTAAATCAGATATTATATTACCCGTTTCTTCGTCCAACATTGTAATATAACCTACTTTTTGGTAAGCTGTCCAGTAACATTCCATAACCAATATTAGGTCATTACGGAAATGTCCTTCTTCTAGGAAAGTAGGAGTTGTATTTAATGTCTCACCAAACCAATCCGTAACACCTAAGTCTACACCAAGATTATCTTGTAAAAATCTAGCATTTTCATAAGGATAGTAAGACTGATGTGGTAGCATCTTTAGTTCCCCTCCTCCTTGTTGTGCCCAACTTTGCAAAGAAGGCACCTTACCATAATTACTACCTTCAGATACACCACTTCGGCTTGTACCACTTCTAGTAATTTCTCTTTTTTGTTTTTCAGTTAACTTACTACCCCAGTTAACTATAATATCATTTGGAGTATAATAATCAATATGACCAACATAATCGCCTGTATCAACATGCTTTTTAGTGTAATTGATTGATGTAAAAGTGTTTTTAGGATGCCATACTTGTGGGTCATAAAAATCATAACCAACCCTATGATGTATAAAGCATCTTCCATAGTACATTAAGTGTGTAAGAGTTTCTGTAAATTTATCCTCAAAGTCAAATCTTAATTCACTTTCTTTATTAGTCTTTTCAGCCCATAAAATATACATAGGTTTATAAGAAGTACCCATGTATTCTTTTACTCTCTGTGGCGTATTCTCATCAAAAAACTGACCTATTTGTTCTTGGTACTGCTGTGCTTCTTCTTGAGATTGAAAGTCTTGTTTATTGACATCTATACCTTGTTCAGCAGCTTTAACTTGTATACGTCTATTAATAGAGTTTTTCACTGTTTCCCATAAAAGGTCAGTTTGTGTTTCTATGTAATCGTTTACAGAAAACTCATCCTCAGCAGTTATTATAAAAGGATTAGGCTTTTTTATGTAGTCAATAACTAGCTGGTTTATCAAAGGCTCTATAAAAGGATAATGGTGTATTTCACCAATATTTTCTGCTTGACTTCTCCAGTATTCTAACTCGGAAACAAACATTGAACTCTTAGTGTAGTCCTTGTATTTGTAACCACCCTTAACAATTCTTTCAACATCCCCATACCTATAGTAAAAATCTGATAAGTATCTTACCCCTATATTTTCAAGGGTGTCCAAACACTTCTCAATCCAACGCTTGTTCTTTTTACTGGTGGGTATGGCTAAGTCGGGTAAGTCGTAACCTGTATCCCCTGTATTACTCGATATGTCTGTTACAAACATTTGTTACTATTAGAATTAATTTACAAAGATAATGTAAAGTTTAATGTTAAACAAAAAGGTTACATTTACTATCTTTTTCTTACCCTTCTTCTGTATTTACCTGAATTGGTATTTCTGATATTTCTTGCGTTACTTAGAATCTCCCTTGCCTCTTTATTTTGTACAAATTGTTTCTGCTCATCAGCCTGTACACCCCTAATATTTAAATGGTCATGCCATACTAATGCGTGCCCAAAAGCTGCTATACGGTCAAAGTTTCCATTAGGTCGGTAATTTTCTATTTCTTCAAGTAGCATAGGGTCATGTATTCTTTCGATACCTAAAGAAGTAATCGCCGAGCCGTCATCATCATAACCTACCTCTACTTCCTCCCAACAGTAAGATTTAACAAGCTCAAGATAGTGTGCTTTTGTTCTTGTGTTAGATGGTAGCCCACAGGTTGTATTAGCCACAGACTTTGGTACAACCATTTCTACAACACTTTGACAGTTAGCCATATAACCCAATGCATTATTATTGTTAAGATAATTATGAAGGTTGGTGTCAAATTCGGGTAGTAATTCTGCATTATAAGCTTTTAGTAATAATAAACACTGTCTGTAAAAAGAATTAGTATCTTTTGGTCTTGATGCAATGTGTGCAACGATTTGGTTTCTATAACCTGTAATTCCTACACTCCTTTTAAATATATAAAAAGAACCTACCGAATCCGTTGTCTCAGAAGAATTAATCTTATAACCGTCAAATCCTGCAATGTAAGTACCATACTTTATTTCACTAGGTTCGCTAAATATAGGTTTCTCTAGTATTACAACTGGTGCGTCATAGCTACCTCCCTTAAATGGAAAATCTTTTATAGGTATAAGGTCTGTTGGGTTGTAGTAAATAGTTCCATCTAAACCTTGTGATAAAGTATAGTACTCCCCTAATAATCCATTTTCTTCTAATGACACCCTTGTCTTTTTTGCTTGTTCAGCAGGGAATGGATTATTACCCTTAACCAAGAAACAGTCTTCTGGCTGGGAAGGATAATACATTGTTTGTTTTACCTTTTCAAGGTCATCTTTTAGAGTTGATAATTTATTGTCAAAATACTCATCTGTTCCTTTCCAATCAGTAACCTGTATATTAAAACCTTCTAATGCCTCTAAGTCATCCTTAGAATATGTTTTCTTTACATAATCATTAAAAGGTATTATTTTTTTCTCGCCACCTTCCAAAGACATATTTCTAGGTACAAACAAACCTGTGTTGGTGTTTTTTTGTTCTAAAGGAAACATGCCATCTTGTACTATTTTTTGGTATAAGGTAGGGTCTATTCTTGTAAAATTACTACCATCAGCATCCAAGAAATAGTTCTCAGCATCTTTTGACATATCAACATCCCCACCTGTACCTACAAATAATACAATTGTTCTGTAAACCCCTAAGTTTGTTGATATTGCTGGTTGTAAAGCAAGCCATTGGTTCTTATAAGAGTATTTACCACATTCGTCAAAAATAACCTCAGTAGGTGTAATACCCGCCAAAATCTCTTCTTTTGACTTAGTTTGACCATGCTCTAAGTTACGTATTGCTATACGAGAAAAAATTAGTTTTGACTCTGATGTGTTAATATCACTAAATAAATGCTTGGTTAATGGATTTTTTCTTCTTCCCTCATTTCTAGCTACCTTTGAAGCTTCTAATTTGCTGTAAGCAATCTCAATATCAGAGCTTGTTTTACTCCAGTTTCCTACCTTACGCAAATCAGAAAAACAATCTGGCTTTGCAGATAAAAACTCATCAATGTATTTAGTAATGTTGTTAATATCATTAGAACTTGCACCTACAATTACAGAATGTGAGTTCTGAAATATGAATGATTTATATGCTATACGAGAAGCAAGAAATACTGATTTAGCAAAACGTCTAGTACCAAATATCATTAATGGTAATCTTCTCTTGTCGTCATACGCCTTGTTAAGTGAATAGTCCAATAAGAACTCATTATCCCTGAATGATAAGTTTTGTATACGTGGAACTATATTACCATAATCATCAAATGTGTCTATGGTCAGTTTAAAAAAGTTTATATGCCAATACAGCCAACCACTTAAATATATACCACCTACTGTTACACCACTCTTACAATACTCTATATGTTTTAAATAAAACTTTACGTATTCTTTATCCTTCTCCATAGGAGGAGGTGTTTGGTTTATCAGAAAATCAGAATATTTTATTGCAGGTGCTTCTTTATTTATCACTATTAAATTTTTGTAATTGTAAAATTAAGAATATTAGCTACAAAAAACAAAAAGGTTACAGTAAATGTAACCTTGATGCTTTTGTTGGCTGGCTTAACAAATACAGTATAATTTCATACTGTTTGGTTGCGGGGGCAAGACTCGAACTTGCCTGCATCTAGGATATGAGCCTAGTGTATAACCCATCTACCACCCCGCTATTTTAATTTGGTTTATAATAATTTCTTACCTTATCAAATATAAATAAAATAATTGGTAATTGCTCATTCATGTACATTATGTGAAATTGTTTAGGCATAATAGATAAAGTTCTTTCTAGATTTACCTCTGTGTTTACTCCTTTAGTATCTTTAATGTACGATTGGATACAATAACCTATTTCTTTTGTACTGAAAGGTTCAGTTATTTTCCTATTCACTATCTCCTGTAGGTTCATCTTTTTCAGATTTATTCTTGTCTACAGCATCTTTGTTAGAGTTGAGGTAGTCAAAAAGTTCTGAAAAAGTCTGCTGTCCGTCAGTAGTTAATTCACCTGAACTATTTAAAACATAATTATTCTCCATCAAAGAATCTAAATTATTATCTTTAGATACTTTCTCAAAACTTGGATTTTCTACTAATTGAAAACCTAGCTTCTTAGCTATATATTCGCCCTCTCGTGCCCTAACGTAGTAAGAGCTTATCTCTCTACCCAAATTTAATAATAAGGTCTGAGATTTGCGATTTATGGGCTTTAATCCCTTAATATTTTCTATCATAGTAACAATCATATCTTGATAGTATTTGATATTACTATTTACGTAGTTGGTTAGTTCTTCCATTAATGTATCTTTATTGCTCATTATTTATTACTGTTTTTAAAAAAAAATTCATTTAATTCTTCTTCTGTGACCTTCTCATCGTTTATTTTAAGCTCTTTAAGGTGATTCTCTACCGCATTACTTATTTGTTCGTCAGAAGCGAAATATACGTCTTTTAGGTTGTAATATTTTGGTCTTAGTACTGACATTAAGGTCTGGGCAATTGTCATGTCGGATGTCTTAAGTAACTCTGTCAAATTTTGAATGGTCACGTTTTTTCTAATTTTATCTTTCATTATTTCTCTACGGTTGATTTAAAATTAATTATAAGTATCTCATTTTGGTTAAATACCACTCTTATTGTTTTCTTAACTTTTCCAAGTGCGTTAGGAGTGTAAATAACTTTAAGGTCAAAGTGTTCTCCGTCAGCTAATACTTTTGGAACATCATCAATATTTGAAATTTTTGTACATGCACCGCATCCAACCTTAATGTTGATGTTTTTCATTGCTTCCTCCTGAAAGATACCATTACCTCGGTCATTTACAATTCTAACCTGAAATGGGGTAGGGTGACCTTTCTTTAAATTCTTGTCAAAGTTTAAATCAACAACTTTTGTTTTTTCAACGTGACTTAAGGTAATGACTCCCTGAGACATATTACCTACAATAACTCCTAACTCTTTTACTGTTTTCATATCATTCCATTTATTTATTGGGCAATTTTCATTTTTTTCTTTTACTTTAGCGTTTGTAAAGCATCCACAAATGGTGCATATACCCGCTAATCTATGTTCACACTGGTCGCAGATTGATTTTCTATCATCAGAAAAGTCATCCTCCTTATTTGTTGCTAGCTTTATAAAGCCCCCTGCAATTCTATTTGGTCGTATTTTAGCCATTTAATATAAGTTTATCTTTTATTTTCTTTTTATTTAATTTACTTTTTTTAGTCTTCTTTCTTAGTTTTATAGCTTGCTTAAGCGCACTTTTGTATTTTCTATTTGCAAAGTCTAACTCTCTTTTATTTATCTTGGTTAGATTAGGTATATTTTCTCTTTCACTGTATTTCAAAAAACTTTCATACTTTAAGACTTCTGATAGTGCATTTCCTAAAGGTAAATAAAAGCTTCCAAAATTTATTATTCTAATATCTACTATTTCAGGGTCCCTTATTCCTTCTAGAATCTCATTACTCAAATAATGTAAAAAGTTTACTACAAGTTTTTTATCATGCCCCCATTCAACCAATTTATCTACCACATCATCATAAAAGTAGATTTTATCATTATATTCACTTTTTAGTCCCAATTCTCTCAAATATTAAGTTTAGGCTTACTGCATCAGAATCATTGTGTATTAAGCCTCTAAAAGCCTCCATATGAGGATGTAAAACCTTTCTGTTATACTTTACATGAGGAACTATTAAATCCTTGCTCTTAAGCCTATGCATTTGCGTCTTAATGCTATTTGCTGAGGTTAAACCAATGTTATCAGAAAGTAATATCTCCTTAAAGTCATCACCATTTACATCATACACTAATGCTACTGCCAAAATGTCTTTATCCCTAGATGTTAACTCAGTTACTATATTACTGTAAATGTTTAACAGGAAGTATGCAAAATCTAATTTATCTTGATAAGGTATTGTGATTGGTAATGTTGGGTTGGTGACTTTTTCACTATTAGGCATAATTTGGACATTTTAGTTAATTATTGTAATATAATTACTTTTCTAAGTTTAACTTATAATTTAATACACTTTTTAATGATATTAAATTCTAACTTTTTTGAATTAATTCTCCTTTAAAGATATTTAATTGTTTAACTTTACTATCTTTCCCCCCTTTAATTCCCCCCAAAGGTAAAAATAATTTCTGACATTTCCAAATATATTTCAAAGAGATTTACAAAAAAAATCAAAAATCTTCATAACTTATTGATTTTCAACAAAAATAAGTTTTGTTAAAAAATGTTAAAAATTTTTTAGTATAAAAATTTGGAAATATCAGATTTAATTTTTATCTTTGCGTTGTCAAAATTTATTACCAAATAAATCCAAAAAATAAATTGTAATAAATTTGGAAATGTCAAATATTATTTTTATATTTGTTAAAATTTTAAACGATGAAAGAATTTGAAAATTTTGAAGAATACTACGAGGTAGTAATAGCAAACGTAAGTCATAGTATTTTACCTGACAGGTTATATAACTATGCAGAACAAAGAATTGTTGAGGTTGTACAACGCATGTATAGATACGATATACCATTTAAAAAAGCTGCGGTGTTATTAGAAACGTTTTTCGACCAGTTTGTAGGTATGATAGTAGTACCTAGTAACAGAACAATTGACGAAGATGATTTCGACTATTTTAATGATAATTTTAACGGAGCAATTTAAGGCATGATAGTAAGTAAAAAAATTACAGAAGGAGTAAGTAAACTTGAAAAAGTTTTTGGTAAAGGTATAGTTATGAACCTAGAAGATGATGGTATCAAGATGCCAAGAACTTCTAGTGGCAGCTTAACCCTTGATATTGCTTTAGGTGGAGGAATGCCTGATGCAAGAATCATAGAGATGTATGGTGCGGCTAGTGCAGGTAAAACAACAGTAGCTTTACATACAATTGCAGAATACCAAAAGAATGGTCATTTATGTGCGTTTATTGATGCAGAAATGGCTTATGACAAAACTTATGCTAGTATCCTTGGCGTAAACAACAGTGAGTTACTTTTTTCACAGCCTGATTGTGGTGAGGATGTTTTCACTGTAGCAGAGACTTTAATACTTACTGGCGAAATTCGTTGTATTGTTATAGATTCTGTAGCAGCAATGATACCTAAAGCTGAATTAGAAGGAGATTATGGTGATTCAAAAATGGGTTTACACGCAAGGTTAATGAGCCAGGGTATGCGTAAGATAACTGCAATTGCTAAGAAGAATAATTGTACTTTGATATTTATCAATCAAACAAGAGAGAAGATTGGAATCGTTTATGGAATAAATGAGGTAACAACTGGCGGAAAATCATTAGAATTTTATGCATCAGTTAGATGTAGAGTGTCAAAATCAAAAGGGGCAGATGAAGAGGGAGAAAGAGCAACATCTGTGGTAAAAGTGGAAGTAGTAAAGAATAAAACAGCCCCTCCTTACCGAAAAGCACAATTTGACATTAGATTTGGGGAAGGTATTGATAAGGCAGGAGAGATTGTAGATTTAGCGACAGAATTAGAGTTATTGAACAAATCAGGCTCTTGGTATAGTTATAATGGAGATAAACTTGGGCAAGGTCGTGCGGCTATTGTCCAGATGTTAAAAGATAACCCTGAATTTTCAAATGAATTAGAAGTTAAAATAAGAGAACATTACGGATTATGAGACTTTACACAGATGGTGGATATAGCATACCCAGGGGAATAGGAGCGTGGGCGTATGCTTTGGTGGATGGAAATGAGTTAGTAAAGTCTGATTCGGGCATAAAAAA
>Ga0099848_1000650_pt1 | contig 16200 bp, 23 predicted proteins | sample CB_VirMetaG_3_FD_78179 | JGI IMG/M metagenome (GOLD analysis project Ga0099848, IMG submission 78179) | Freshwater to marine saline gradient viral communities from Chesapeake Bay - CB_1508_1S Viral MetaG | ecosystem: Environmental > Aquatic > Marine > Coastal | place: USA: Chesapeake Bay...
ATTATGTTTGGTTTGTTTTTAGTTCCTGCACATACTTCAAAGAGTTATCTCTTACTGTTTATTCGCAAATAAACATTCGAGGCAATTTTTATCTTTGTGAGGCTCACTCCTCTTAAAGAAGAGTGAATGAGCTTGTTATGATTAATGACCAATAAATTATTAAAAAGAAATAAGTTATTGTGGTCATTTATTTCTTATTTTATTTACAGTGGATAGACCGAAGCTACCAGAGTAAACTATGAGTACAGCCCACCAAAATTCAGTTGGTGCATTTTTTAATATCTCAAAACCTTTCTCCATCCATGGCTGTGTGTATGGAATAAATAAAGCAATAAAGATTAAAGTTATTTTAATAGTTAATATCTCATCTTTAATTGAACCTTTAGAACTTCTTATTTGTTCTAATGAAACATTTTGTTCTGCTTCAATTTCTTTTGCCCTTATTATTTTATCTTTATCCATCTTATGCTGTATTGCTCCAACAGTCTTATCGACCAGGATTTTAGCAAATGGATTTTTTAATAAAGGCAAAACAAAATTTAACATTTATTTTTTCTTCCAATTATTCTTCATAGCTTTGTAGGCCTTCGGACTAACTGTGCTGTTCTTCTTACTTCTTGAAGTGCCAGCTTTTCGTCTTTTATTTATGTTTCTTACTAATGACATGGTTCTCCTTCCCACCTAAATAGGTGTTATAATGCGTTTGATAATTTAACTTTGTTTTCTACATCAGCTCTAAAAGCACTATCTGTAGAATATCTTGGGTCGTTAATGTCTCTTAACATTTCCCCTACTGACCTATAGCCAACATTACTGTCTGCTTTAGTTCCACTAAATAAATTAGGTTCAGTATTGTTTTGATTAAATTTAGCTTGAACACCAGCTATTGCTAATTGTGCTTGTTCTAAACTGCCATTATCAATTGTATTGTTAAAAGCTTTTATTTCTTGTGATGATAAGTTTTTAGAAGCCCAATCAATCATGGCTCCATATTCTTCTCTACCACCAACTGTAGACATTATTGAATTTGCTTTTTGCTCTGCTAATGCTTGTTGGCCAGTTATATAGTTATCTACTACATCTCTGGTTAAACCTATATTAGCTAATTCAGTATAACTATTTTCTGATAGTTCACCTTTTTCAGCATACTCATTATAAAACTTATCTAATTGACCAGATTTAGTCTCTGTTTGTTTTATATTTAAGTCTTCAGTTTTAGCAGGTTCTTGTGGTTTGCTTGACATTCTTTTTTCAAGTTCACCATAAGCTTTTGCTAGTTCTTCTGCGTTAGCAAATTTTTCTGGAAGCCATCCAGGTCTCTCACTAGAAGTCTCTGTTGTTTGAGCTTCTGATGTACTCTGTGAGTTAGCATCTTGTTGTTGTGATTGTTCTTCTAACGAAGGATTATTGTCTTCAGTATTTACTGTAACTGTTTCAACCATTTATTACTCCTTATTCTGATTGTTGTTGTTGTTGATATATTGTTTCTCCCAATGATTTAGGAGGTATGTTACCTGCAATTTTCTCACCTGCGTTTAACAATGCTGTCTGTTGTTGCTCATCCATCATAGCTTGTTGTTGAGCTTGAGCTTCAGCCTGTAATTCTTCTTCAGTTCTAATTAATCCTTTTGTCTCTATACCATCTGCTGTAGCTAATCTTTTGATTGCTTCAGTAACATTTACATATTTAGCAATACTTTCACCACCAAGTGTTCCTGCTAATGTTTGTAAAAATTGAATTAATCTATTTCTATCTGTAGTTCTTCCTAAAGCTTCTATTCCAGTTATTACTTTTGGAAATACAATTCCTTTTGGAAGTTGTGGTAATTTTTTAGTTTTATTTAATACTGATAATTTTCTTCTAACAAATGGTAATTGAAATTCTTGAGATAAAATTCCATAAATACCACCTAAACTATCTTGTAGTTCTTGTGCTGTCATTCTTACTTCTTCAGCAGTAGTTCTTTCACTATCTCTAATAACTGAAGCATTTAATAAAAATGCGTATGATAATCTTTGCTCAATCTTCATCATTGTTTCTTGAGCCACTCTAAAATCTGGAAACTTACCTACTTGTAATACTGATACATCGCTTGCATTTCCTTCAATGATTGCACCATTTTCACTTTCAGCTAATGCTTTTGCTCTAGTAGTTCCATTAGGAGCCACCATGAATAATGTTTTAGCTGATGCAGAAGAACCTTCTACAATAGCTTTTGTTAAACCTTCTAATGATATTAAATCACCAAGATATTCTTCAACATAACTTCTTCCATAACTTTCACTATCAACTCTAATCATTCTTAATGGAATGTATGGAGAGTTATCTAATTTATATTCACCATAACTTTCTGGAATTTTTAATCCTTTAACTTCTTGGTGAACTACAAATTTACCATCAGTTCTTTTGACACAAGTATATAAATCACAAGTGCCATCAGTTTTATAATCTCTCTGTTGGTTTTTAATTAATTCATGAATATGCTCTGGTAATGCTGAATAGTGAATACTTTCTTTGGTAATTATTTCTAAAACATTACCCATTGGGTCTCTTTGAATTACATAATTAGATAATGGGAAAACTCTTAAACCTTCTTTAGCTACAAATAATAATGTATTTCCACCAACAATTAGATGTTTTAATGCTTCAAATACAGCAACTCTATCATTGGACATTTCAATATCATCCATGACAGCTTTCTCTATTTGAACTAATCCACTATCAATTTGAGTTTTTAAATTGTCATCTTCTTCAATTTCTTTAACTGCAAAGGTATCTATAGCTAATCTAAAGAATGGGGAGTTAGGTGGTAATAAGGAAAGTAATAGTTTAGACGCTAAATTATTAACACCTCTGGCTCCGATACCTTGATAGGTAGTCTGAAATTCTTCTGCATAAGTAGAACCACTTTCTGGTATTAGTGTAGGAATAGTTAATTCTGAACAATCTCTTGCTCTCTCAAGATACATTTCTCTTTCTTGAGCTTTAGAATTATATCTACTTTCTAAAGTATCACCTTGGTTCATTGAACCACTTGGATAGTTTTCCATTTATTATAATCCACCAACAATAGGTATTCTTAAGCTTGATGAACCTGTTCTCTTCCTATCTGCTGAAGTAGCTATATTTTTATTTCTACCATCAGCTTCAGAGTATCCAGCAGGTCTTGCACTTCCTTGAGTATTTTGAGTTACTGGAGGTGGCGCAATTGGCGCTGGGTCTGGCATAGGTGGAGGACTAGGTGGTTTAATTGAAACACACATATTATTTTTTCTCCATTATGTTTTCTGATTGCTCTTTTTGTTTTTGATGCAAAAATCGGACAACACTTCTTTGTCCAATTCTAAAATACATTTCCTTCGGTTCCATATTAATTTCTGGAGTTTTCTCTGGAAATAAATTGTCTAAAGCTTCTAATAATTCATCAGTAATTACTGGAAGTTTAACTTGTTTTGTTTGCATATATCTAAAGTGTCCTTTTGTTTGTTAGGAATAATCTCTCTCTAAAATCATTTTTAAGTAATGAATTGCCTTTTTAATATCCTCTTCACCACCTTTATGTTTGTGTCTGCATATGTATTTGATGGCATTACCTTCAGCGAATGGCAGATTGTTTTCGTTTATAAAGTAAGCAGGTTGCACCTTCATCTTAGAATAATGGTCACCACCTTCTTGGTATTTTAAACTTTCAAAAATGTCTTTATGTGTCATCTTTTGTTTCTGTCTCTTAACCATTGTTCCCATCTTCTTTGTTCATTCTGTTTTTTAAATTCATTAAACAAATAAAACATCACAGTAATTAAGCCTCCTGTAATAATTAAAAGTATATCTCTGATTATATCTTCCATAGTATTGGCTCCTTTGTTTCGTTGTTCCAATCAGATGCTCTTAATATTCTTGCTAACCTTGCTTGCGTTAGTGCATATTCTTCATCTAATTTTTGTCTTTTATATTCAGCTAAAACTGCTTCCCACATTTCTGGTAAGTCTTTTTTATTGGCTAAAACCCTAGAAGCTTTAACGCCTCCAACTGTAGGACATCCCCCAAAATTATCTGTCATATCGCCAACTAATGTTTGATACATAAAGTTATAGTTAGCTGTTTTTTCATCAACTATTTCGGTACTGTCATCATGTAAAAAATGATGAATACCAGGAATAGTTCTCATGTCTTTATCGCCTGATAAAACTACAATCTTATTCTTATTTTCTGGCTTAGTTGCTATTATTCCACATACATCATCACCTTCTAAATTAGGTAAAGACACACATTCATAATTCTTTTTTAGGTATTCCTTAAGAGGTTTTACAATAATAGGTTTTCTAATTTTTTTTCTATGTGATTTATATTGAGGAAATAAATTAATTCTAAAATTATCTTTATCATCTTCTGCAATAATAATTTTATTACAATTTAATTTCTTCTTATAATTTTCTAATGACTTAACTAATATTTCTTTACCAAGTTTAGCGTCTGCATGTAAAGTCCACATATCACTTTCCCACTCTGTGGCTTCTTCAATTGCTGATGCTATTCTGTAAACAAATATAGAGCCATCAACTACCAGAGTTCTTGTCTCTTTTTCTATTTGTCTTAACATCATATTTTTATCCTTTTAAGTTTGATTATGTTTTGTGATGGTATGCAGGTGGTATTCCCACATTCATTTATGGAACCATCATCATTGAAACCCACATCACCTACAAAAGTGTGTGAGTTGTTATTTGTAGAAACTAGCCAGCCTGTAGTGATACAAATGCTAGGTACATTTCTTTTTATACTTTCTAAATTTTCCCAAGTAGATGTAGAGTTGGTATCAATCCAATACGCTAAATAAAATTTATATGGAAAATTATTTTTATTTATTGTTGGTAATTTAGTTTTTGATTTCAACTTTTCTCCATAGGTTTAAAAATTCTGACATTGGAATTAAGACACACCTGGATTGATAGTTGTCTCCAAGCATCCTAATAATTTGTGATTTACGATTTTTGTTTTCTTTAATAAAAATTCTGACGATTTGTTTTAATGCTGTAACTGGTACTATCCATTGTCCAATACAAACATCTTGATTGAACATAAATCTGTGAGCCCAATATTTTGCTTTTGTTGTACGCAACCCACTGGGTTTTCCTTTGTAAGCAAGCTCAATACAAATATTTCCAGACTTCTGCCAGAAACCAAATTCAGATTTAACTTCGACTTTATCCTTACTTAAGCCTAGTATTTGAGCTAATGAATGTTCAGATTGAACTCCTCTAGCTAAATCAAAATCGAAATCTTTGTTGTTGTTAAACATAAATATTTTTTGTAAAAGACTTGCTGTGCCCTCGTGGTGAAATTGGTAGACACAAAGGACTTAATTGCACAAATTTGAGTGCTCCAGACGAAAGCCTGGAAGTAGAACTTGTTAAATTCGGTGAAGGCTTAACTGCTAATACCGAGCCAAGACAACATGAGTTGTAAGGTGTAGAGACTAGACAGCAGGCTCCTTTAAAATGGAGAAGATATAGTCCAGACCACAAAACGAAAGTGTAGCGAAAGCTATAGTGGTATGAAAATCCTTGCCGCTTGCGGAGTGCCAGTTCGAGTCTGGCCGAGGGCACCAGTTAATGGGTATCAGCCCAACTGTTTCCTACTTTATATTCTGCATCCAAAGGACATCTAAAATTAAAATGAGTTCCTGCATCTTTAATTGATTGAACAGCAAGCTGTCCTACTTCATCAACATAATCAGACTTGCACTGTAACTGTAGCTCATCATGAATATGAGCAACCATAGCACAGATATTCTCATCATAATTTTTTTCCTTTAATTTGTTATGTAAAATTACAGTTGCTTGTTTTATTAACAATGCACCTGCACTTTGAATTAATAAATTTAAACTTGAATGTTCAGACCTTGGAATTAATTTTCTTTTGTCTAAACCTAATAAATATTTTTTATTTCTTACTGCAATAATAACATTATCTCTTAATCTTTTTAATGCAGGTAAAGCTTCAAATAATTTTGCTTTTATTCTTTTTCCTTCGTTGGAGCTTTTTCCAATAACCGAACCAAGCCTTGTATCTCCGATACCATAGATGATGCCATATATGACCCTCTTCGCCAAATCTCTTGATGGTAAGCCAATCTGTTTTTGATTGTAGGCATGAATATCCCCATTGAGTAATTGCTTCGCAAAACTACCTTCATCGAAAGCACCGAGATAATGAGCAAGACAACGAAGTTCAAGACCACTAGCATCACAGCCAATAAGACGAAAACCATTAGGAACAATAAATAGAGACCTACATTCTTTACCATAAGGAACGCCAACTGAAGGTGTTTGTGCAACATTAGGTTTTTGGTGAGTGCACCTCCCAGTGTTTGCACCATTCGTGATAACGCTTCCATAAATTTTTCCATCTTGTTGTAATTTTAACCAGGCATTATTTCCTTCTGCTAATTGTCCAATTCTTTTTTGAATTAAAAAATGTTCAGCTAATAATTTTGCTTCTGGATATTCTAAATTAGATAAAACATTTTCATCTACTTTAGGCTTTCCATCTGGTGTAAACTCTTTTGGTTTCCAACCTTTGTTCATTAACCTATCAGCAATATGGTCTCTTGAATTAGGATTGAAAGTTAGTTCTTGATATTTCTTAATAGGTACACCTTTTTTATATCCTAAAGTTTTGTTATCTCTTTTAGGAATAAAGGTGCCAATATATTTCTTCCAGTTTGGGAAGGTTGAAACTAAAGATTTCTCTAGCTCCAACCTTCTGTTTGCAAGTGAGGCATACAGCTTCTTTGCAGAAGCCACATCGAAGTGAAATCCATGTGCTTCTTGCAGATTTATACATCTGGCAAAGTCGTGTTCTAATTTAATTGCCTCTGGAGAATACTTTTGTTTTTGAATTAATTTCCAAAATTCATAAGTAACTTCTACATCTAGTTCGCAATACTTTTGCATTTCTTCAGACCATTCTTCAAATGAATTTGTTTTAGCAAACTCACCTTTTCTTAAGCCTAGTCTGTAACCCCAACTTTCTAATGAATGTCTGCCTGCCATATTCAATGGTAGTTCTTTCATTTGAAAGTCTAATTCTTTTCTATTAGTCCATATCAGTCTGCTAACCAATAAAGTGTCAAACACTTCACCTTCAATTTTATATTCAGGATATAATTTGTTTATAACTGGTAAATCAAATTTCAAAATATTGTGACCAACTAATAAGCTAGCGCCACTTAAAATATATAAACCTCTACCAATCTGGTCTGTATGATATGAATAGACTTTCTTGGTATCTATATCTTTAATTACAATTGAATGTATTTTGGTTGCATCTGATAAGAAACCATTTGTTTCAATATCAAATATTACTCTCATAATTTTACTGCATTACTTCTATTTTTATATTTAGGATTGTTGGAATAATTGGAGCCACATGAAAAAATGCGTCTTCCAAAATTTGTTTTGTCTTTGGTGTATGAACAAAAAGTATTGGACTTACATTAGGATATTTTAAAACTAGATGAACTAATTTTAAAATTTTTTTTAATGTTGAGTACATATATATTTTGTCATCATCATCTAAATATGCAAACTCTGTGTCCTGTTCAATAAACTCACGAAGGACATCATCAATTTGTTTTTCATTAGACATCTGTAAAATCACCTTCAGACAATCTTCCAGTTTGTCTGTTATAGTGAAGTGAACATGCAACACCTGTATCTCCTGTGTATCTATTTTTTAAAACTCTAACTGTAAGTAAGTCTTGAGTTTCCTCTGATTGTTGATTTCGTTCTAACCCAATACAAATATCTGTGAGCTGTGCTAAAGCATGACTTCCTCTTAAATGACTTAAAGAAGTTATTGCTCCTTCTTCATGTCCAGACTTGCCTTCAATTCTTTTTAAATGACAAATTAAAATTAAACCAAAGTTTAACTCTTCAACTAAAGTTCTTAACTTTGTCATTGTGTAATCAATTAGTTTTCTTTCATCACCTTCCAGGCCAGAGACCACCATATTGATATGGTCTAAAATAATATAATCACAATCACAGCCTCTAACTAAATATCTAATTTTAGACATTAAGTTTTCACTGTCTGTTGAACCAAAGTGTTTATGAAAATATGATTTAGATTTAATTATATCCCAAGCATTTTTTAATTCTTCTTGTGGAATTAATTTTCTAATTTCTTCTTCATGAACTTTTTTATTTAAATGGATACTAGCCAATCCTCTTACACTTCTAGCTACACTTTCTTCTAAAGCTATGTAGCCAACTGTTTTATCTTTTGTAATTAAATCATAGGCTAATTCTCTAGCTAATTGTGATTTACCTGTACCACTACCAGCAGTTAATAAAACTATTTCACCTTTTCTAATTCCTCTGCATTTATTATTTAAACCTGCAAATGGATAAGGTGTACTTTCCTTGCTATCATCTTGAATTAATAATTCCCAAGTATCTGTACCTGCTATTATTCCTTCTGGAGTATATGGCTTTGCGTTCCAGATATGATGAATAATATCTTTACCTCTGTTGGATACCAACATTTCGTTGGCATCCTTCATAGGCAACTTGGAGATAAGAGCTTTTTTTGGACTAAAAAGTTTGGCACATTCGATTGAAGCTTGATTACCTGCTTCATCATTATCGAACATAAAAACTACATTCTCAAAACTTTCTAAATATTCTAAATTCTTTTTAATATATTTCTTTGCTGACTTTGCTCCAGATGGAACTGAAACGACTGGCCATTTGTTACCTTGTACTTTTGAAACTGACATACAATCAATTTCACCTTCGGTAATTGTAATCATCTTTTGACTGCCCTTCCATTTATGCTGACCAAATAAACCAACTTCATTCATGTCTCCCAACCAAATAAAATCTTTGTTGGGAAACCGAATGTGTTGAGCAACGACCTGATAATTAGAGTTATAGTATGGAGCTATCTGAACTGGCTTTCCATTGTACTCACCAATTTGATAATTAAAAAATTTGCAAGTATCAAAATCAATTTGTCTTTTTGATAATGCTCTCACTTCGCCTGTAATCATATCTGATTTTTTTTCTATGTTTGTAAATTCGTTTACTTCACCATTTGCTGGCTCTCTGTATTCACATCCGAAACAATATCCATGTCCATCAGAGTACCTCGCTAGGTTATCTCTTGATTGACAATTAGGACAAGGTTCGTGTCTTACAAATTCACTACTCGTCTCGTTCATCATCTGGAAGATAATCTCCTTCCACCCATAAGAACTCTGTCTTTGCGTATTCATCCACATCAAATGAAGGACAATGTTTATCTGAAAAATTATTGTGACCTTTTACTTGTGCGTCTGGATATGTTTTATGTAATTCTTCAATTAATCTTTTAAGACTTGTCCATTGTTCACCAGTGTAATTAGCATCAGCAATTGAAACATCATCTTCTGCTACACCACCTACCATGCAGATACCAATAGAGTTATGGTTATAACCTCTACAATGTGCACCAACTGCATCAGTTGTTCTGCCATCTTCAATGACACCATTTCTTCTAATGATAAAATGATAGCCACAGCTCAACCAACCTCTTTCCTTATGCCATCGGTTTATTTCTTCAAAACCAATATCCATTGAAGGCTTAGTTGCTGAACAATGTATAATAAAATAATCTGTTGTTTTTCTACTCATATTAAAAACCTGCTTGTTGTTGTTGAATTTCTTTTAACCATTCTTCTGGTAAGAATTTTTTTGTTGAATAAATGCAGTGATATTTGAACCCTTTAAGTTCACACCACTTGCCATAAGTTGTTTTAGATTTCTTTCCAATTTTTGTTTTTGAATTGGAGAAGACAAATCTAATATCTAAATCTGGATGTTGTTGTTTAATTAATAAATGTTTCTTCCTATCAGATGTTAAGAATTGTCCTTTAGTTTCAAGTATAATTCTAAATGTATCTGTTGCAGGACAATTAAAATCTGGAGTGTAGGTAGATGGTTTTTCTGGCTTGAGGTAAGAAACTTTATAATCTTCATAACCGAATTTAATATTCTGTTTAACTAGATAATTATTAAAATCTTCCTCAAGCTTTGATTTAAATTTAGAAGTCGGCTGATTGTGAAACTTCTTCTGTCTCTTCATTTTCCGACCCACTGTTATCTTGTGTGTAACCTTGCACTTTTTCAAAACCACTGTCTTCAGCAGATTGTCCACTACCTTCTACCAATTCTTTTACTTGAACTGACTTAAGTCTTAATGAAACACCTGCACCAAGTGCTGGAGTAAACCAAGGATATGGTTGATAACTAACTCTTAAAATTGAACCACCCCAAATACTTGTATCTTCTGGATTGATTGGTTTTAATTCGCTATCAAATAACGCTGGCCTTTGTTTATAGCTTTCACCAGTTTTTGCATTAGTTCCACTGGCTTTCATTTTGAATTTAAAGATGTACTTGTCATCTTCTTTTTTGTAAGGCAAAGATGCTTCTTTGATTTTTTCTTTACCAGTTACTTCTTTAGCTTTGGATATAGCTTTAGCTTGATACTCTTTTAAAATTTTTAAAAGTGCATTAGCAGGAGCTTCTCCAATTTCTAAATCAACTTTAAATTCACCTTCTGGTTTGAACCTAACATCACACTTTGTTAAATGTGGATATATGGCTTTGCCAAAAGGAGAGGTAAAAGTTTTTAGTTTTTCCATAAATATACCCTCCTAGGTATGTGATTGATTGATAAAATAATGTTGAGCTGTGGTTAATATTATTTCGCATACAACATAATAATTGCCCAGCTCAACATTAGTGATGAAGCTTTTATTCATCTATAGTGTCTATTTGTAAACGCAAGCGTTCTAATATAAACACAAGGAAAGAATTAAGAACAGAAATATTGACTCTCCAATACTTGCTTAATATCTAATGTACCTTGAGTTGGTGTAGGTTTAAGCTTGTGTCTATTATCCTTATTTATCTGTGGAAGAATTTCTTCCTTGAAATCTTCAAGTAAATTTTTTCCATCAAATATTTCTACAAAAGCTTCCCTTAATGAATTGTTCATTAGCACCACATCAGTAGCTAATACTCCAAAACTATCATGGACACAGGCAAAGTTATCTATGCCTTTATCTTTAGCAATACACACTGCTTTTTGTAGTACAGCTCCATCAAGAGAATGAACAAAACAAGGCGCTATTGAATTAGCTACTTTGTTTTTATTTATTTCACTAGTTTCTATAGCTATTGTAGTTTTTCTAACATCATCAACCCACTTCTTAAGTTTAGGTCTCCATATCTTTTGACCCATGTTAGTATTAACTCTTTTAGTTTCTAATACAGGACATACCATTTGAACAATAAACCCTGTAGGTGTTGTCCATACAACTGGCAATCCATTTTCTGAAACTAATCTTGATGTTTCTTGTAGCCATTTCATAGCGTCTTTAGCTGAAACAATTACATGACCCAAAGCTTTCCAAACATATTTAGCCAAGAATGATGTAGCCTTAAATATATTAGGTACACCAGGTATTGGATTTCTGTCTGTAGAAAATGGAATATCTTTAATACCATCTTCTTGCATTTCCTCCAGGTGCTCTTGTAGATATGCTCTAGCTTTAAATTGTGTAAGTCCATAAACAATACACATGGTAACTTTTTTAGTGGTCTTACGATTTATTCCATAGTTCAACCACATAGTTTTTAACTGACTATCTGGTTCTGCTTCTAATAAATCAATTGTTGCATTAGCTACTTCACCATACACATCTTGAACTTTATCAGATGGAATTAAATTAACTGCTTCTCCACCAGTTTCATCTTTGAGAAGTGCAGAAAATATTTGTAATCCAGAATTGGTACAATCAGAATAACAAATTAAACTGGTAACAAAGTTTAAACTTCTTCCAGATTTAATAAAATCATTCCATTCAAAACAGAACGCTAAAAATTGTGCAGGCTCCGAAGCTTCTGCCCAAAACTCATAATTACTATGAGGTTCTTCAGCAGATTGGATAATATATTTTTCATTATCATCAACCCACTTCATTCTATTTTCTAATGTTTCCTTATCCAAACCAAACATGTTGGCTCCTTGGATTTTTAATCTATCTACAGCAGATTGGCTTCCAATTTTTTTACCATATCTAAATAGTAATAAACCTTTAGCTAAATCATTTTGTTGATAGTTGAGACCTTCTGGTACACAGTAAATTCTACCTCGCCAATCATATTGTAATGGAAAATAAAATTCCTGGAATTGTTCATAAGTATCAGCAACATTAAATATTTTATCAGTTAATATTTTTTTGCTATCAACTGTAGCATTGAAATCAAATACTGGTCTTGCCTTACGACTATATTCTTTTCTTGCTACTTCATTAGTTGCAATATCAAAAGGTTTAGGAATTTCTGGAAGCTTATGACTTGGCAATCCAGCAATTGGTAATTTCTTTTGATATACTGCTTTCATCACTTGATACACAGGCACATTCATTTTGAAAGGTGTCTGTTGTAAAGTGTTGATACATTTGTAAACCTCTGGCATTTCATGTGCCTTATTAGAGATTTCTTCCAGATAAGCTCTGGATGCTCTTTTCACCATATTATAGTGCATTAGTTACCTCATTTGTTGATTGTTGATTTTCTGGCTGTGTGTAGCCATTAGTGGAACCTAATTCAGCAGGCCTTAAATCTTTAATAAAATAGCCTCCAGAATATGGGTTGTTATCCCAGATTTTAGGAGCCACAATCATTGGCTCTCTAAATGGTTTTAGGATTTCAGAGTGGATTTTCTTTTGCTCAATCCAGGCCATTGTTTTCTCTGTAGCTTCTACATAAACAATAGACTTATTCTTTTGAGTAAAAGATTTGGTGAGTTTGACAAACCCAGTGGTACTAGCTAGCAATTCAAGAAGCAATTTACCAAGCTTAACCTTGTCTTCTTTAGACCAACCTGCGTACTCCAACTGATGTTTATTCATGGCATATTGGAACACCTTCCTTTTATGCCTGTAATTGTTGTTACCTTTTAACCATTCTTTAGTTCGGCTATAAGTCTTACTATCGCTTTCATTAAAGTATAATAATCTTGCCTCATCCTCTACTGCACCTGCTATTTTAAGGATAGCTTTAGTTTGTGTGGATGAAACAGTGATACTATCTAGTACAGCCTTAAGAGTTATAAAACTTATGGCAGACCATCTTTCAAGTGTATCATTTTCAACTTCCTTAATAGGAATACATTTAGCTAATAAGGTAGCTTCAGTTGCATAGCGTTTAGCATGGCCATCAAAGGCTTCAGTAAAATACTTGTTTAAAGCTCCATTCATAGGCTCTAAACCTTCTTGAACTAAAACTTGACCATAGACAGTAGTGCTTTCAGTGGTCTCCCTAGGCTTACCTGTTTTCTCTGCTACTTTTGCTTTTGATTTATATACTTGTTTGTGAAATCTTTTTATTCCACTAATGACCATGGCTCTTTCAAGCACTTTTTCTGCCTCTATTTTTTCATGTTGAGTTGAAGGCACATCCGATTGTTTTTTAAGGATGTTAAATTTCTCAAGTATTTTAGCGTCTATTTCCATTGTTACCTCAAGTTGTTCACCAATGTTCTTGTATTGATGTGCATTAATTTAAAATCTACCACGCAAGCGTGACATTCACATTTAAACTATGCAATAGTTAATTTAACTAATAACAACAGTGATTTTAGAACGCAGGAGTAGTTATTGAGGAAGCGTTGTATTCAGTAAGAGATTTTAAGTCTACTGACAAATTATTTGCCATGCTCTGTTTGAATAATTTAACACTTTCAATAACCACACCTGCACATCTTACACATATATTACACAAAGTGCACATCCACTTTTTAAGTCTACTTACAAATTGCGTAATATTAAGTGTGTAAATCATAGTTATTATTACCTTGTCTCCATTGAGCCATTGATGACTTTTAATTCAACTCTGTCTCTTCTTAACTCATCCAACTTCTTAGCCATCTTAATCTTAACTTTAGGAAAGAAGTGAATATATCTTTTTGCAACTGGAGAATTAGGAGACCATCCCATCCAATCACAAACTTCCATAAAGGTATTACCTGCTTCTGCTAATCTACTAGCACAGGTATGCCTACATGTGTGGAAGACCCAATCTTTATTACCAGATTGTCCAAGCATCTGTCGTACAGTTTCCCACTTGTACTTAATCTGCCTGTAACTGGTCATAAAGAACCTTTGTTGGTTACTTCTACGCAACAAGATTTCTTTGCACGCATCAGTAACACCTATCACACTGTCTGTTTTAGTTTTATTTCTAAAAACTCTAGCTATCATTCCATCTTTACTTTTGATTAAATCTTTAGGTTCAAGATTAATCAACTCTTCAGAACGACAACCTGTTTCTATTAAAACTTTAACAAAATCTTTTAAGTCGTTAAAGCCTAAAACATCACATTGTTGATAGATAGCTTGTTCTTGCTCATAAGTGTATGTCACAAACCTTGTGAGTTGCTCTTTTTTTCTAGGTATCTTTAACAAATTATCTGCTGTTATAGTACCTTGCTCAAGCGCATGTCTAAACACTTTGTTTATACAACAAGCCCTTCTGTTTCTTGTAGCTGTATCTGGATATTGACTGACAAATAAATACCAATCTTCTTTTTTAATATCCCTTAACAACTTATTCTCACCCCAGAACTTTGCCATCTGTTGGTAATAGTAAATTTGTTTTTTACCATGACCTGTATCCTTCCAAGGCTTCTCTTGTGTGGTGTCATTGTAGCAATTCCAAAAAGCGTCTTTAAAAGTAATTGCTTTATCAGCTTTACCTTTTGGTAGTGCAACACCATCCATTACCATCTTCTTAAGTTCAGCTTCTTTTTTTACAGCCTCTTCATAAGTAGAACAGCTAATGGTCTTCGCAGGTTTTCCTGGAGGTCTAATACTTGCTCTCCACTTACCTGTTTTTTTGTCTTTATATACTGACATTAATTATATTGCCTCCCTTCGCTTGTTAGTGTCAATAAACATTGATTTGTACTTGTGGCCTAAAGTAGTAAGAGTGATATTTTTCTCTCTTCTGTCCTTTATGCTATCAACAAGTTTAATCAATCCAAGTTTAACTAAACCTGCATTGTGTCTTGATAACGATGCAGAGTTTAATTGTTCGCCAAACAGTTCTAAATATTTTTGTCTTGCATTACCTACTGACAAGTCCAAAGATTTATTTTCACTAGTCTGACAAATAGCTTCAAACAACATAATAGTGGATAGGTACAATCCATTATTCATACCTTTTTTGTCTTCACCCAATCTATTAAACTTTGAAGCAACTTCACCAAATGGTGCTTTCATTGTTCCCTCTCTGTTAGTTTTTTTAGTTAGGCAAGATGTATGGATAGGTGTTGTTCTTATCATGGAACTTCCACCAAAAGTTCCTACTAATTGTTTAGTTGTCTCAATACCATGTCTGGTATTTATCATATTCACTTGCATATAATTCTTCTATCATAATAACCACGCTAGTCAAGTAATTGAGCTAGCGTAATTATCGTTTAAATTGTATAATATTGCCTGTAGATTTAGGTCTCTTATCGTCTGTGCCAGTTGCTTCCAACTGCTGTTCTATCTCATATAAACCAATCTGATTTGCCTGCACCAGTTTATTAAGAGATATAACCATTCTCCACTTGTAGCATCTAATTCGAATTACTCTTTCGAACTTATCACTCCAAGTATCAAACTCAAAAAGAGACTTGTAAGTCTGCTTAAAGAGTTCTTTAGAACCACAAAACTCATAGACATTCTCTAATGCTATATCTATATTTTTGTATCTCATATTTATTTATTCCTTACCAAATTATTTTTAAAGCCCAATAGAACATTTACTGAACAGTTAAAAATTTTATTCATAAAAGTAATTAGATTTTTTCTAATTAAATTTAATGTTTGTAATGTGTTAGAGATTAGGTCGCACGAAGGAATAGACCTAATTAATACATAGTTGATTTGATTTGTCTTTGTCAAACAGTTTTTTATATGTGTGTAAAACTTTATAAAATCGTAGATTGTGTATTGTTTTATTACACCTCTGGGTTTCAAGATTTGAAACTCATGAGTGCAAATTTCAAATCTCGGTAATCCCAGTATATTATTTTTATAATAATCAGACATTACAGTTTGCTATTCCAGTATTGGATTTTCTAATTCGTCTACG
>Ga0099848_1000652_pt1 | contig 16169 bp, 17 predicted proteins | sample CB_VirMetaG_3_FD_78179 | JGI IMG/M metagenome (GOLD analysis project Ga0099848, IMG submission 78179) | Freshwater to marine saline gradient viral communities from Chesapeake Bay - CB_1508_1S Viral MetaG | ecosystem: Environmental > Aquatic > Marine > Coastal | place: USA: Chesapeake Bay...
AAAGTCCTTGTCAATCCAATTCTCTTCTTGGTAGATATTCGGTTCTAATCTACGGCTTACATGTTGGATCTTATTGACCAATAGACTTAAAGCATTTGTACTTGCAATTTGACTTGGTACATAGAGATCTACAAAGTTATTCTGGATTTGCTTCTTAAAGCTTCCTAAAGTTATATCGAAGAGCTGTGTGATGTTATATTTCACAAAACGAGGTGAGATATGGTTCTCAAAGAAGGTTTCTGACATGTCTTCTAAATCAACCAGGTCGAAACCTTTTGTATTGTTAGCGTCTGATCTTGTTAGTTGATACGGCACGCCAACCATCAAGAGTTTATCCTTCTCTTGTCTGTAGTGAATGTGGCCACTGTAGACTCTAGTGTATTTACTGTAAACATTGGTCTCTGTTCCATGTTCATTACGCACCTTTGAGTTTAGGTAAATGCCTTTAACTTCAGAGTGGCAGAATACAATTTCTGACTGTGGGTATTCTGCTAGAGTCTCAGTCTCATGTGCAGTATCTCTACGCCATGGCATTAACAATATCTTTCTACCTGACCACTCTAACAATTCTGGATCTTTATAGATCTGCACGTTCGGGATCCACTTTAGTGAGTCAATTGAAGAGACTTCGTTGCTCTTCTTAGCCCAAATATCGTGGTTACCGACGATTACATAGACTGGCAAGATTTGACCCAGTCTTTCAAACAGGTCAACTGCATAGTTCAAGACCTTAATGTTAATTGACTGTCTGTTATCAAACGTATCACCCACTTGCACTAAAACATCTCCTGGTTTTACGTGCTTCTTAAGAGTTGGTATAAAAAGTTCTTCAAAGAATTGTTTTTGAATCTCAAGCCATTCTTGAGAATTTGCTCTGACACCAAAATGAAGATCTCCTAATATCCAAACTCTTTTCGCTCCCTGCTCTATTACTTTAGGTTCAATCATTTAGAATAGTTTATTGATATTTTTACGCTCTAGTATGCCTGTCTTTAGGTCTAATTCTTGGATCAGATCTTCTTTATAGACATTACTTAATGAGCTGTAAAATTTATCAGGTGCAATATCGAAATAGACGCACATCTCGCTGAATATATCAATTCTGCTGAACTTAGTCTTCATTTCATCTACGATATAGCCATAGACATCATTGATGTCTGACTTCTTAAGTTTTTTGCATCTACCTAGATCATCTACGTAGTTAAACTCTTTGAATCTAGAAACCTCAATTAGTTCATGTATCATATTGGCCACCATTTCATAGTGGATCTTGATGTCTTCATCTAAATCATCACGATAGCTCGAATCTAGCTCAAATGACATATTCGGCAGCATTTCAAAGTCTGGCGAATCAAAGTTATTGTCAAAAATTTTATCTCTTTCCATTATATTCCGTGTATGTTTGATGTACTCATTTCTTCAGTTTCAATCAGGCGCATATAGTTCCAGTTGATATTCAACTTACATTTAGTGCCCTTTCCTTCACCATCTCTTATCTTTAAGATTTTAAGCCAATATTCTTCATTTGCTCGCATTAGGTCGTCTTGGATAATACCGTACATGATGTCGGCTGTGTGTGATAGACCAGCAGATTCTGCAATGTCGGTCATAGTGATGTCACTTGAGTTATAACCACTTCTTGTAATCTGAGTTGCTGTTACAATTAACCAGTTGTTGCGTATACCCATTGCGCGAAGATCTTCTGCAATCTGCTTGATCTTCATATATGTATTCTCCGTATTTAGATTGCGATAGTTAGCCAGGATGTTAATATAGTCAATTACAACAGCACCAATCTTAATCTGCTTCTCCTCTTCAATCTGACTAACATAGGCCTCAATATCTAGTACAGTTGCTTGTGATGTTGGCATCTGCTTAATAAAGAGTTGACCTGGTGGTGTAAAGCCATCGCCAACTGTTTCCAACTTGCGCTTAATTAAATCTCTGTTCTTAGACTTCTCAGCATATTCACCAATGTTGATCGAGAGCAGATTTGAACCTATACGCTTTACGAACTTATGAGCTGCCATCTCTGCAGTAACAACTACAGTATTTGTGCCCATCTTTACAAAGTTAGCAGCATCATTGGCTAAGAAGATTGACTTACCGATGTTTTGCTCTCCAGCATAAACCACCAGGTTACCGCCTTTGTCATAACCGCCGTTTAAAAGTCTATCAGCAAAATTATAACCAGTGCTTACCTTGTCTGTCTCTTTCTGGTCGTGTGCTTCTGGGTCAAAGAACTCAAGACCTAGATCTGAGTTGAACGTAATGTTATTGCGTTCATTGATTAAGCCTTTAACCTTTTGAATAATACTCTCTGTATTCTCTGGCGTAACTTGAGTTGTCTTAATAAACTCAATTGTATCTGTAAGTGAGTTGTTAAAGGTTTTCCATTTAATCCAGGACTCAGCAGTATTTGTTAACCATTCTTCATCATACTGGTCTAGGTCAACATCAAAGAGCAAGTCTAAGATACCACCCGTAACTTTCTCTTTAGCTCTCTTGCTATTCTGGATAAGAAGATTAAGCTGATCTTTAGATGGCGTTTCGTTAAACTTAATGTAGAACTTATTCGCCAGATAGCTTAAGATGTCAATCTCTTCAGATTGGTAGTAATTAGTCTTAATAGACTGTAGATACTTTGGCTTAACCAAAGATAGTCTAAAGAATATCTTTTCAAAATCTTGTCCGAATTGCATATCTTTTTATTTAAGGTTCTATTAGTAAACTACCGCTTTGTTTAGAATATGGTTCAAGTTCCCATACATTAATAGCAATAGCCTTTCTAGTCCCTCTGGTTACTCTAGTTACCCTATGGCTAACCGTACCAGCGTCAAATATAATCAGTCTATTTGGTTTTGCATAGACTCTTTCAGGTTCGGCATTATCGCCGTTTGTATAGATCTCTAGCATGCCACCTTCAAACTCTTCTTGTTCTGGATAGTATACTGTGCCAATTGTAGGTGATACAATTTCACCAGTCTCCTTAAAGAGTGCCTCGTCCTTGTCAAAGTGCAGCCCTAAATCATCTTTAAAACCATCTTGTTCGGCGGATTGGATTCCAGTCCAATATTCAAAGCCAGAGGCTAGAAATGATTGTCTAAGTGGGCAATTGTCTGCCCAAATATATTCAATCAATTCCTTCTTAACGGTATCTGTAGGGCTAGACCACCAGCCGTCCCACCAGTAATATTGTCCGACATTGCTAAAGAAAGTATCGTCATTCTTTATTTTGTCTAACAATACTTGGTCTTTTATAAAATTGTCTATTACTAGTATCATTCAAATGGGTTTATTAATATCTTGTAGGCCTCTTTGCCTTCCTCTTGGTTTGTCTGTTCCAGTACACCTTGTTCGATTGCATCATTTAGCGATGTAACTAAATGTTCCACTTCTACCTCTGGGAAACGATATGTCTTTAAGGCATGTAAAGTAAATGTGTTCTTATATCTCTCTGGATTGCGAACGCACATTACAATCTGTGCGTGGATAATATCGAGTGCATTTGGATAGCCTGGAAGATCTTTTTCAACGCCCATCACATATTTGATAGGCAGTTTGTCTTCATTAATCCTCATCTTCAAGCATATCGTTTATAATCGAATCTACATCAAATTCAACTGCAGTGTTATAGTTGAAAAGACCATGTATTTTCTTATCAATCTTCTCTAATACCTCTTGTGTAAATACCTTCTCGGTAAAGAACTCATTGTTAGGTACTACCTCATCTAAATGCTTACAGATCCAGCCTCTTGCTGTAGCCTTTGGTGTCTTAACACCTTTTTCAATGCTACCACGAGTGATACCAATATCTTCCCAATCGATATAGTTCTCAAGACCAACGAAGCGGTTCATACCTTCTGAGAAGTGTAGATGGAACTTGATTGGATTTGGCTTAGCAAAGCGGTTCTTATTTGGTTTAGCTGTTACGATAATACCTGCTTTCTCACCACCTTCTTTTAGCTGCGCTTTATTCAAGAAGAGCACAATTGAAGCTGCGTATTCTGGTCCAGTTCCACCACCTGCAACTTGACGTGAGATAAAATCTTGAGTCTGATATGTGTGGTTAGTAAACAAGAACGGAATCTTCAAGTCAGCCATCGGAGTCATAATAATACGGAAAATTGACTTTAAGACTTTTGATCTAGTCATGTCTGACTTATCACTGCCTGACTTTGCGTCCTCAATCTCTTTTGCAGTAGCCAAGTTACCAGCAGAGTCTAAGATAATCATAACCTTTGGTACTTCAATGCCAGCACGCTTTGCCTCTTGCATTCTACCGGTAATTGTAGTTACCGAAGTTCTAAAATCTTGTACTGTATTAACTGGCTGGTAGTTCACTTTGGTTGTATCGATACCAAACTTCTTCATAAGTTCACGGTCAACAGCTGCCTCTGAATCATAGAAGATTACGTTATAGCCCATGTCAATTGCTCTCTTAACTGAGTTTAGGATCAGGTAGGTCTTACCAGTTCCTGATGGTCCTGCAATTGAACAAGATCTGTTGTTTGGCCATCCACCAAAAAGTGTGCCACTAACACATGCATTTAAGTGATAGTTACCGGTGTCAATCCATTCGGTAACTTCACTAAAGTTAGAGTGTTCCATTACTGAACCTAATGGATTTAAGTTTGCTAATTCAGCGTTAATATCGTCAAAGCTGAACTCTTTATTCTTAGTTTTTGGCATAATTATTCTTCTGTTTTAAATTTTGTACGCTCTTCTTCACGTAATGTTTCAAGCTCTTCGATTAAGGCCTGGCTTTCTGCCTGCAGTTCCTGCATTCTGTCCTCTAGATGAGCAAGTCGATCGTAGATCTTCTGATATTTTAGAACAAACTCATGTTGTTCTTTATTCATGCTAATCTCCATTGTTTACTTCGTTTATCATGTCTTCAAGATCAATCTGATTAGAAGCTGCTTTTTGGGCATTTAGCTTTTTAGCGTTTTCTTTATTGATCTGCCAGTACATGGCTCTTATTTTACCTCCTAGATCTGCATCATTAGGAGTGTCCTTTGTCATTTGCATGATGATTTCGTAAAAATTGTCCATAGTTAAAATAGTGCTGATGCATAAAGTAGATTAGTGTCAAGTGTCTGTAGTCCGATTGCTGTAAGCACTCTGTTTAACGGATCAATCATTGCCTTTTCAAACTGAGTGTCATAGTCTATCTCTGGTGCAAACTCATAAGGATGTTCACCTGGTAAATAGGCATAGACTTCACTAATTGGACTCTTACAGTTGTAGATCTTTAGCTTCTCACCGTTACCAATTACTTTATACTTTGTTTTGAATTTAGAGTTCATATTAAGCAGGTAGTTGTAGTAACCTGCTGCTTTAACATTGGCCGGACATTTTAGACCAACTTGAAATTCAATCTGGTCGTCAACAATATATTTCTCAATATTGTTTGTCCTTCTGTTAAATGAGATCTCGTCAATATCTGCAAGCTGGAACTCTTTTCTGACCTGCTTCATGAATTGAACAAGTTCTTGTAATTCTTCAGCACTTGGTGTTTTAGCACTCTTAAATATAATTTTAAGTGCTTCAACTAGTTTTGCTCTTACAAATGCCGGTGTTGAAGATTGAATGGTATCATAGCCAATCGTCTTAATCTTTTTTAGAGGTGCATGTCGATCAGTCTTCTCGAGTTTATCATCCCATGCAATATTCTGAATGTACTTCTTCTTGCTCATCCAGATACCATTATATGCAATAGTCTCAAGCTCAAACATTAAGAAGTTATCAGTATTACGTTTCTCAGCGTACATCTCCATACACTTAACAATATAATTATTAAGTCTAAAGCCATAAAGTGCTAAGATAAACTCGTCAATTGACATCTTCTTACTTTCATCTTCCCAGATGATAGACTCATAAACGTCTTGAAACTGAACGTAACATGAGTCAGTATCGATGTAGATTACAGCTGGCTTCTCTATTTTACCCTTTACTTTAATACCGAATTGCTCGTGAACCGCAGTGTCTTTATGCCAAAATTCTTGAACATATTTGTTCAAGATTGACTCTGAGTAGAGAATAGCATTCTTGCCCTGTTTTGTAATTGACTCTGCAATGTCGATATTGAAGAAGTGAAACCATTTGTTACCAAAGGCTCCGTAGATCGAGTTAAGAGTTAACTTAACCGCCTGCTCATAAGCTGTATACTTTGCTGAAAGCTGCTTGTAGTGATCTACAAGCAGCTTAGCGTCAGCATTAGTTAATTGATCTATTGGTTTATTTTCTAACTCTTTTATATCCATTTATTAGGCTGTTTGGCAAGTTGATACTGTCAACAGGGTTTCTGAATCGTTTGATTGGAAGACAACTTTAGAGTTAGAAACATAAACGTTCTGCTCTTCTCTGTCCAACAAGTTCAAATACTTCTTGTAGACTGTAACTTCACCAGCGCCTTTGCTTTCTGGATTAACTACAACGCTAAATGACTTACCGTCAACGTTAACGCCTTTACCGTTAGCTTTAATGCTAAATGTTTCTTCTGAGTCAAGATTAAACAGGTTCTTAACTTTGTTAATCATATGAGTGTCGATCTCAAAGTTAAACGCACTATTGTCTCTAGAGAAGATAGCTTCTTGTTGTTCAGCTGTAAGATCTTTAAAACCTAATGAAGGCTCTGAACAAGATAACTTAACTTCTAACTCATCGTTGTAGATTCTAAATGTAGATGCTACATATTCTTCATCGTTTTCAATGAATTCAATCTCACCTTGGATTGCGTCATGCTCAAAGTGCTTAATTGCATCGATTACTTTTGAGCCATCGAAGAATGCAATTTTTAGAGCTTTGTCGCTAGGTACAATCTCATTAGTCTGGAAAATCTTATCCATGTTTACAACATGGCTCTTTACTGCATCTCTCTGCGGTAAATAAACAGAAGACTCGATTCTACCATTAGTGATTTTCATGTAGATGAAAGAGTCAATTAGTTTAACACGATTGATAAAGTTGGTCAACGCGTGTTGGTCAATACGATCAATTTTTAACTTCATATTTTTTAGTTTATGTTTAGTTATTGTATGTGAAAAGAGCAAACAGTTTCAATAAAAAAGGCAGAGATAGTAGCGAACTTTTCTCTGCCTAACCCGTTAACTATAACGGTCCTAAATGTGGTCCTGTTTCATACCACCGGAGTTCTTATCCATCACAGCTGATACAATCTGGATCCATTGCTCTTGTTGCAATATCGCCTCTCAGTACTGACTCTGTTCTCATATAATAGAGCGTCTTAATACCTTGATCGTAAGCTTCTATGTGTACTTGATTGATAAACTTAGGTGTTGCCTCAATTGGAAACGCTAAGTTTAACGAGACTGCCTGGTCAACATATTGTTGTCTCACTCCAGCCTGTTTTACCAGCTCAAGTTGGTTAATTTCTTTAAAGGTCTTGTATACATCTTTCATTGGAATAAACTGATCTTCGGCTGCTTCTGGCGCTTCTTTCAATTTATCTTTATGGATCGGAGTGCCCCAATCTTTATCTAGAGCCTCACCGATATGTACGTAATAATCATCCATCCAATCTAGACCTTGTACACTACCACCATCTTCTAGGATCTTATCCCAAGTGTCTTTTGTATTCTTACCGATTAGATCTAAAGCTTGTTCTAACGTTGGGTTCTTACGAATAAAAGTACCCTTTGCAGTTTGTTCTGTGAATACGTTAGCGGCCCAAGGCTCAATACCTGGTGAATAGTTACCAGCAAGTTTTGAGTTGCTCACGGTTGGCGCAACGGCTCTCAGGTGCGTATTACGCATACCAGTTCCAACACACCATAGTGGTTCTCCGTATTCTTTTGCTAGATCTCGGCTTGCCTTCTCACTTTCAGTCTTTAGTTGAGAGAAGATCTTACGTGTTTCAAACTGAGCTGTTAGGCCTTCGAATGGAATATTGTGCTCTTGTAGGTAAGTGTGCCAGCCCAAGACTCCAAGTCCTAAAGCTCTACCTTTTTCTGCTGATCTCACGCTATTCTCAAAACCACGCATGTATTTTGCTTTCTGGATAAATTCTTCAAGCACTCCATCCAAGAACCAGGTTGCAGTGTAGATTAGATCAGTGTCTTTCCACTCGTCATATTTTGCCAGGTTCAATGAGCTTAAACAGCATACAAAAGAGTGGTTCTCATCTGTGTGTAGTGCAATCTCAGAACAAATGTTGGTCATATAAACCTTTAGTCCGTTGTTCTTGTAAGCATCTGGGTTTGCGTTGTTCACGTTGCCTTTAAACATAATGTAAGGCTCACCAGTTGCTCTACGTTTTCTAAGTACTGCAGCCCATCTCTTTCTAGCCTCTTTATCGCCAGCTTCTACCTTTTGCATAAAACCGTCTGGTACAATCACACACTGGTGGATATTTAGGGACTGTCTGTTTACGTCACCCTTCGGTTCACGTATTTCTAGCCATTCCCAGAAGTCACCATGCTCAATGTCGATGTTAACTGAAGCAGCACCACGTCTTACACTTCCTTGATTAGTCGCTAGAATTGTTGAATCGTAGATCTTAATAAAAGGTACAACACCATCTGATGTTCCGTTACCACGAATCTTAGAGCCAGCAGATCTAATCTGGTTAACACCAATACCAACTCCGCCACCGTGTTTTGCAAGTAACATCATCTCTAGATTCTTACCGCCAATATCTGCAATTGAGTCTGCGACATCAATCCCAAAACAAGAAATTGGTAGACCACGCTCTGTTCCAGTGTTTGAAAGTACTGGAGATGCTAGATTTAACCAGCCTTTCCAGATGTAGTCAAAGAACTTGCTTGCCATTTCTGGCTTTTGTAGTCTTTTAGCAGTTGTAGTTGCAACTCGCCAGTAAGCATCTTTCGGTGTTTCACCTTCTAACAGATAGCCTCTGCTGATTGTTTTTACGTAGATTTCAGTGTTAGCCCATGTTGGAAAATCTACTCCGATTTCCCAGCCTAAGTCTGCTGCGTAATTAACCACTTCAGTGTGGTCTGTATCTTCTTTTTTAAACATTTTAAACATCGTGTATAATTAATTAGTCGAATAAATCATCTTCGTCCCAGTTTTCATCTTCACCAGCTTTTGAATAGTCAGTTGGTCGAACTGCAAAGAAGTCGGTATGTGTGTGGCCGCCGGTTAGATGGTAGAACCAGTCTAGTTGACTAGCACTCTCTTCATCATATTCCATGAAAGGGCCTTCTGTGTAACCAAGTTCTGCGATCTTCTCATTGGCTCTTTTGGTAATAAAGTTCTTAAGATCTTCTTTCTTAAGGTTTTCAAGATCACCCATCTCAAACATTTTGTCGATGAACTTATGTTCCATCTCAACCATTAGTTGAGCAGCTCTAACAACATCGTCTTTAACCTGTTCTTTTAGATCTGGGTATTCATCAGTCATGTGTCTGAAGAGTTGACATCCCATTTTAGAGTGTAGAGACTCATCACGTACTGACCATTTCATTTGCTGACCAATACCTTTTAATAAGTTTCTCATTTGGAACGAGTAGAGTACTGCAAATGAAGAATATAGTGAAACACCTTCTGCGAATGCGCTAAAGATTGCTAAAGATCTAGCAACTTGTCTTCTTGCATTTGAGTTTTCGGCAAGATCTTCATGAGTCCAATCCGCTTCAGTTGAGGTTAAATGCTCAAACTTTTCAGCTGTTGCTGGTTCGTGTAAGAATGCAGTGAAGTCCTCTAGTCCTAGAGTTTCATTTAGATATGAATATGCAGTGGCATGAATAGTCTCTTGTGAGCCAAACATCATTGCCATTTGCTTGATTTCATGTTTTGGAAACCACTTTGTTACCATACCAGTCCAATAGTCTGATACGGCACATTCTGTTTGTGCAAAACCTAGCAAAATGTTGCCTACCAGGTTCTTTTCATGGTCTTCCATTCTTTCGTTCCAGTCCTTTACATCTCCTTGCATTGAGATCTCAGTGTGTAACCAGAACGCTTGAGCTTGTTTCAGCCAACCCTCAGTGTAATAAATCGGGTACTCAAAAGGCTTAAATTCTATTCTTTCTTCAAATAGTGACATTTTTTGCTAGTGTTTTTTAAGATTTCTTTTTAGTCTAAAAAAGGCCTGCTTTTTTAGGGTAGACCTCATCCGGACATGTTCGTGTTTCTTGTAAAAATACTAGCAGCGCTGCTTGTTGTTTATATATCAAGTAGGCTGCTAGTACTTTCTAAATTTAGAGCCTAAATTTTTTTTGAAGTTCATGTGCTTTTTCATAATAAGCATATGAAGCCTTCTTGTATTCCTTTCTTTGCGCATATAGATCACTGAGGATCTTTTTTAGGATCGAATCTTCCTTTTTATAGACAACACCATTCTCGCAAACGATTACGTTATTATCTTTTCTGCGCTCGGCAATTTCAGCTTCCGGTACAATTTCGATAAAAGCATCCGGCGAGATATTAAATTGCCTCATCACCGATGGGTACAGTGATGCAAAGTCAAATGCACTTACTCCTGAGTAATAACCAACGATTGGTTGTTTTACAAAAGCACCTTCATATTGACCGTCTTTCTTACTATCCTCTTTGTCATACTCAACGCCGATCTTAACATTATCTTCTGCAAGCTTTCTTGCAATTAAAGACTCTGTTACTGCAACCGGGCTGGCTGCTTTATAGAGTGGCATTTTAGTAATAGTTGCTAAGGTCAGTAGGACTTCCATTGACTTTAACTGTTGGTCAATATAATAAACCAACACAGAGTCAACTACGTTATAGTAAACATATTTTTGGAAGTTGTTCTCGTAAAGATCTTGTAGTGAACCAGTGTATTTAATCTTGGCCACATTCAAGACTTGGCTTGATACAAAGTCAAGTTTGTTAGACTCTTTTACCGCAACCGAACGATCATACTTATCGTAGAGCTGCATGTAGTCAAGAATGCCCATATGTAATGGTCTTGAGTCTTTTTTGTCTAACTCGCCTGTAATTGCAACTTCAGTTAGATCAATCTGTAGTCTCTTACAACGATTGACAATATATTGCCAGTCATAGTTGATAAAGTTCCAGCCCGTCATCATCGGAAACTTAGGCAAGAACTTGTGCAAGAAGTTATAGAGCATATCATACTCATTCTTAAACTTGTAGTAGCTAAAAGTCCAGTCTTGATCGTAGTTCTTGAAGTGAGCGTTAGTGTCATCTTCAATCTTCTTGATCTGCTCTGCACTTAAGTCATCTAGACCAAGTACAATTGCTTTACGTTCTGGTGTAATGATCGAAAAGGTTAAGATCCGACTCTTAGCCTCTTCTGGTCTTGGAAAGCCGTCTACAATCTCAGTCTCAATATCGACAAAATAGGTTCTTGGCATATTAAATGCAAAGATCTCTTCTCTGTCTTTTTCAGGAAGGGAGTCCATAAAATAGAGTAGACTGAATTTGTTGTAAGTTCTTGAGCTTTTGCGTTTGATTGCTCGGCCGTCCCAGTTTTTAAAGTTCTGGTCTCTATATCTGTCGTTATCTTCAGTTACTGCCCAATTCTCAAAGTTATCTACACGATAACGCTTAAATGAGACTTCGCCTTTCTTATCGTAGTAGCTGACGATTACTTCGTTGTCTTTCTGCTCAATGTCTAATAACATTTACTCTATCCTGTTTTAAAATTAGTAGCCTCTTTCTTGTCTGTCGTGATTCTCTGCGTTCTTCGCCATGTATAGATTGACAACATCTTTACTAGTCATACCAATTGCTATTGCAAAGTTCATGTAAAAATGTAATCCGTCAATCCATTCATAAAAGAGTTCTAATTTGTCTGCTTCGGATAGATCTTCAATTTTCATGTTAGCAGCTTTCGCATTGTCTTGCTTCCAATACTTCCAGCCTGCGTTACCAATACCATCGTTGATACCGCCTAGGGCATCAAACATCTCGTTGAGTTCGTCACTTAATGCATGTTTGTTAACCATCCAAAAGTCAGCGATTTCTTTGATTGTCCAGCCTTCAAAGTTAAAGCCAAGACGCTCTTGCAATTCTTTCTGCTTGTTAAAGATTAAACCAAAGGTGTCATCTGCGTTTGAGTGGAAATCTGCCACGTCAAGATCCGAACATTTATTATCTGTGTTTGCCATATTATTTCTTTGTAGTATTATAGATTAATCCTCTTTTGTTTACATGTCTTCCGTTAAAACTTGACCCCAATCTCTGTAAGAATTAGTGTTTACTTTGGTCATTGGATCTTCTGGCTTGGGATCGCCACCGACGTTCCAGAACCAGGCTCCAGGGCTGGCATGCTTCTGCATGAATTCCCAAGCCTTAGCGTCGTAGTTTAGTGCAGATGGAAAGGGAGGGTAAAATTCTGGATCAACATTCTGTGTAAAAGCCTTTGGGTGTGACCATAGCTTAGCTCTGCCTCTTTCACCTTTCTGTATGTTACGCGCAACTGCGACTCCATGGAAGTCTGCATCCGGCCATGCAATCTGTAAAGATCTCGATAGAACTCCAGTTGAAATAGCCGACCAAACCTCTTGTGGATAGCCGTGCTTCTCTGCAAGATCATAAGCAACTTTAACCGCTGCTGCAGTCACTAGTTCATGTTTAAGACCTAGTGGAATAAAGAAAGCATCGTTCTCTTCTGCCCATTTCTTAGCATATGCGTTTAAGACTGGCATTGCTGCAATCCGCTTAAACTTCATCTCAGCACCACGCTCAATACAGATTGCTTGATGGTCTGAGATCTCCTGTTGGCTAGGACTGAAAAGCACAAGCCTCTTGTTGTACTTTTTAGCTAGATAAGCCAGTGAGATACCAGCAAAGCCGTATCTAGGCTGCACATAGACTAGAGTGTCTTTTGTACATGTACTGACTAGAATATCGCCGAAGCGACATTTAGAACCAAAGCCCATTAGATCTTCACGCACCACGTTAAAACCATTGTGCTCTGTAACAATTGGATCTGGAAACGGGTCTTGCCAGTCTCCAGCTAAATCTAACCAAGCTTGACGATTAGGCATCATCAAGTTTAAGTCCTGGTTAATTAGTAAGTCTGTATGTTTGTTATGCGCCATAGTGCTCTTTTATCATGTTTTTATATTGTTCTACTGTAATACCAGCCTCAGCAATAACTTTATCATCTGACGGGTGGTGTTTCATACCGTTAAAGGTTTCGATAATACCCATTTCTAGCATTGCTTTCTGTCTACCAAATGGATGGTCCTTAATATTGGATGAGTTCCATAGGTTATCATAATCCAGATGGCCATAGGCTTCGCCAGGTCGCACGTAGTTCTCAACCCAACGGATATAATCACAAGCAACATCTTCTGCGTCGTATGGTCTTCCACCAGTATCTCGGTTGATCTGCATCATCACCTCATCTAAGAATTCAATCTTGTTCATCTTACCTACCGGATCTGCCAGATAGCTAATACATTCAACTGCATTTGTGCCATAGTAGAATGGGCTATAGAGCTCAACGTATTCTGGGTAGAAGTCTGCAATATCTGCTATGAAAGCTGCATACTGGAATCTGTAAGCATTCAGGCCGTTCTTCTCATTCCATGCAAACATCCATTCACCAAGTTCCCTGAGTGGAAACTTACGGTTTTCTTTCTGCATCATATCTGCCATTTCGCGAACCAGTCTTGGTGCAAACTCACATAGGTAATAGTCGCCGCCTCTTTTATACTGGAATTGTGGTGTATAGTTCTCCATGCCCACAAAGCCACTGGCTTCAGCCTGAGGCGGCCTTGGAAACTTTGGGAATTGATACCCAACCGAAGTATAGAAAGGCTTAGAATGCGTCTTAACCACTTCACACATAGCCTCAATCGTATCGCATTCGTGTAGGTGGAAGAGTAGTGAGTTATGGTAGCCCGAAGGTTTCTTAGCATAGTTAATACCACTGCCCGTTACAGCATGTAGTAAGAAGACATAGAACCATTCAGCCATGCCGAATGTTTTCTGCTTGCCGTCCCATTTCGTAGCTACTTCTTTACGCTCAGCTGAAATATTACCAGCCTGCATCTTTTCATAGTATGGGTGCTCTTTGCTCCAACCATAGAATACATCGTTCTTGATCTGACTAAAACCTGCCAACTTGCGCTCAACTACGTCGTAGAGTTCAACGTACTCCATTAGGGTATCATCCATTCCACTTTCTGGGTGTGGAATGGAGCCTAGGTTACATTTTTCCTGCTGCTCTTTAGCTTTCTGATAGTAATATAGAAAGTCTTCGTAATATCTGTTAGTTTTAATTTTAGCCATGATTCTTGTTTATCTTAAAGGCCATTGCCATATTTTATTTTAAATTTATCCCAATCTTTACCATAAAGCATTTCCATGATTTCACGCATATGTCCGTTACAGTAGTGCTGTACGGTCATAAATGAATCTTTGTCACCAACGAAAGGCGCTCCCATATTACGGGGATCTACCATTACTGGATGATATTTAGATTCAAATATGATTCTACTATCGTGCCATAGATTAATGTCATTCTTGTAAAGAAAGTGACCTGCTATTAGATCACAAGCCCATGTTTTATCAAACCAAGGCTCTTGATTAGTTTTATTAATGTAGTTATCATAATCAAGCTCGTCAATCAGAACTTGCATGGCCTTATTTGAAAGCAAAAAGCCAGAACCACCGCTAGCATAATGAGGAACTCCACCCCAGCTAGCTGGTCGTATCTCACTTTTAATGAGTTGCCATGGGTCTAAACTGGGATAAGGTATTACACAACCTACCCAATCTTTAGGTGTTTCATTCACGTATTCTTCTAACAGTCTAACAAATCTTTCCGGATGAATAAAAGTGTCACTGTCCGTATGGAACCTGTATTCATAATCGGTATCTTTGTTTACATACTGTGAAATGTAGTAATGATTCTTAAGATAGATTGAATCTAGATCATCTTTACAGTTTGCAAAGAAGAAATTACCAACTCTTTCGTAAGGTTTATCTAAGTGCGGATTTGACATCAGATAGACGACATCAAAGCCCATCTTTCTTAAACGTGGAACCCACGTTGCTTCACATTCCATCCAGTTTTTAGCATGCGATGGAGACCAAGTTCCTGTAATTGTGATCAGGACTCTTTTGTTAATCATTCTACTTTCCATTAAAACAGAGCGTTTGAGTGTATTTTACCTTCTAGATTCTTGTTAGGCATATCCTCAACAAGATCCCATCTATAATATTTTCTAGCAATGTGGACTGACTTAGGCTTCTCCATAATTTCAAAGTCTAACTCATCTAAATTGTTCAGATAAACTTCTGGATGCTTCCAGACTTGCCAGCCATTGCGTTCTCCCATTTCATTTACGTACCAGTTAAAGGTCTTAACTAGATCGGTACGTTCTTGCCAAGAGCCAGCGAAAGGAGTGCCTTTATAATAACCGGTCTTCGGTAAAGGTCTGCTCTCGTTCTCAATTGGAAGTGCTTGTACAATCTCAATCTTCTCAACGCCACGTTCTTGCATTCTTAGAAGTTCAACCTCATAGTTCTGCATTAGGCCTTCGAGTGCACTTTCTGGATCTTTTTGGCGCATTAGATGGTGACGAATATCGATGTTGCCTAGATAGACTCTAAGCTCTTTAGTCCAAGGATAAACGTATTCTTCCATGCCACGCTTTAGAGTGCCGAAGAGTGTTAGACCGTCGTTGCGATTGCACATGAAACCTGGTGAATACTGACTGAAAGAATGGCTGTCACCAAAGCAGAGTTTATCAGTCTTCTCGATGTGATCTACTCTTGGGATTTGACTACAGATCTCTCTAGCCTCGTCAATTCTGGTTTCCAGAGTCTTAAATAGATCTGTACCAGTCTTTAGTCGTTTCTCAATTAGTTCATTAACAGCTGGCATATCATGGTGTAGACTGTAGAATCTTACACCTTTAACGAAGAGTCTGCTAAGCTGGTCGTAAAGGTCATCGTTGGCTCCACCAAAGATATTGAAAGCGCCTTTGAATTCCATGCCATGTTCGATTAGGATTACGTCATAGTTTGACCAATCCACATCGGTCTCTGTAATAACTTCAGCATTCTTAAAACCTGCATGCCAGAGTTGATTACAAAGCATGAAAGCCCAGCCGGATTTGTGTGAACTATCCTTTGGGCTTAATTTGCCAACTAGTGCTGCAATACCAATCTTAATTGAATGGTCTTGCTCATAATCTGTAAAGTACTTAAATTCCTGCATCTGCGTCTCCAGTTTCTAGTGG
>Ga0099848_1000653_pt1 | contig 16137 bp, 18 predicted proteins | sample CB_VirMetaG_3_FD_78179 | JGI IMG/M metagenome (GOLD analysis project Ga0099848, IMG submission 78179) | Freshwater to marine saline gradient viral communities from Chesapeake Bay - CB_1508_1S Viral MetaG | ecosystem: Environmental > Aquatic > Marine > Coastal | place: USA: Chesapeake Bay...
TGTCACCATGAGCGCCGCTGAAATCGGCCTTAGCGAAAAGGAGAGCCGCAGCTTCTCCTTCCTGCGCGCCATTAACTATCTGTCCAACCCGACCGATCGCGCTGCTCGCGAGGCTGCTGCGTTTGAGATCGAGGCATCTGAAGCTGCTGCTGCCAAGCTCGGCCGTCAGTCCCGTGGCATCACCGTGCCCCAGGACGTGCTGCGCCGCGATCTGAACGTGGGCACCGCTTCTGCTGGTGGCAACCTGGTCGCCACTGAGCTGGATGCTGGTTCCTTCATCGACCTGCTCCGCAACGCTTCGGCTCTGGATCAAGCTGGCGCCACCGTGCTGACCGGCCTGACCGGCAACGTGGCTATCCCCCGCCAATCCGGCGCTGCTACCGCTTACTGGGTGGCTGAGTCTGGTTCCCCCACCGAGTCCCAGCAGACCGTTGACCAGGTGAGCCTGGTGCCCCGCACCGTGGCTGCTTACACCGACTTCAGCCGTCGCCTGATGATCCAGTCCTCCATCGATGTGGAGAACATGGTTCGCAACGATCTGGCCAGCGTGATTGCCCTCAAGATCGACTACGCCGGTCTGTATGGCACTGGTGCCAGCAATGAGCCCCTGGGCCTGAAGAACACCACCGGCATCGGCACCGAGGACTTCGCTGCTGACGCTCCTACCTTCGCTGAGGTGGTAGCACTGGAGAGCGACGTGGCTACCGCCAACGCTCTGCTCGGTACTCCTGTGTACCTGATGAACGCTGCAATGCGCGGCAACCTCAAGACCACGAAGAAGGACGCCGGCTCCGGCATCTTCATCATGGAAAACGGTGAGGTGAACGGCTACCGCGGTGTTCTGTCCAACCAAGTCGCTTCCGGCGATCTGTGGTTCGGCAACTTCGCCGACCTGATCATCGGCTACTTCTCTGGCCTCGACCTGATGGTGGATCCCTACACCCACAGCACCAGCGGCACCGTCCGCGTTGTGGCAATGCAGGACTGCGACATCGCAATCCGTCATCCCGAGTCCTTCAGCCGCGGCAACAACACCCTCTGATCATGTTGATCAAGGTCCTACGGCAAACCGTGCTGGCAGGCCAGGTGGTTCGTTTGGGGGAGGTTCTTGAGGCTTCCCCCTCGGACGCCAAGTTGCTGATCGGTATCGGGAAAGCTGTTGAGGTCGCCGAACAAGTGGCCGACGTGGTTGAGGAAATTTCTCAACCTGCACCCAAACCATCTACCCCTCGACGGAGGGCTAAATCATGACCATCCACAACCTTGGTTCTAAGACCACGGTCCTCGGTCTGCTCCGCAACGATGTTGTGGCTGCAACCGGGACTGGCTCTGCCATTGATCTGCAGGGCTATGAGGGCGACATGGCTGTGCTGCTGGACGCCGAAGCCGGCGGTGCTGGCATCACCTACGCCGTGAAACTGACCGAATCCGACACCTCCGGCGGTACCTACACCGACGTGACTGGTGGCGCATTCACCACCACCTCTGCCAACACTGCCTCGCTGCAGAAGATCTACGTGAACGTGACCGCTCTCAAGCGTTACGTGAAGGTCTCTGTGACTGTTGCCGGTGGTTCTGGCGCTGGTGCTGTTGCTGTTATCGGCCTGGCTTCTGCCAAGTACGGCTAATGGCGCTCTCGGAGGATCTGGATATCTTCCTGGCGGACTTTGGCGTCAGCTGCACGGCTGGCGCCACTACCGCTAATGGAATCCTGGACATGCCTAGCCAGGTGATCAGCGATGGGATGGTGCTCACCACCGACTACACGCTGACGGCCAGAGCCTCCAACTTTGGCAGTCTCATTCGCGGCGACTCGATCACCGTCGATGGGACTGCCTACACCGTCAGAGAGACCATGCTGCTCGATGACGGAAAGTTTGTTCAACTCGGGATCCAGAAAACATGAGCGGTCCCTTCAAGGTCAACACTCGCAGCCAGTGGTCAGCGCTGAATCCAGTGCTGATGGCAGGAGAACCTGGCGTCGAGAAAGAAACCGACAATTTGAAGATCGGCGACGGCCGGACACCTTGGAATAAGTTGCCGTATCACGGCTGCCCAGGGTATTGGGGATCCTTCTGGGACGAGACTTCGCAGGTGGCCGCTGCCGCCGATACCGCCTATCCGATCTTGCTGCGGAAGGTTGATCTGGCGAATCGCGGCGTGAAAATTGTTTCGGATAGCCGCATCACGGTCGATCATCCGGGGATTTATAGCTTTACCTTCTCGATCCAGTTCAGCAATACCGACACGCAAATTCATGACACGAACGTGTGGCTGCGCAAAAACGACAGCGGTACCAGCGGTGACGTGCCAGCTAGCGACAGCCGATTCAGCATCATCTCTAGCCATGGCGGCATCGACGGGAATGTCATCGGCGCTGTGAACTTCGTGCTGGGTCTAGTGGCTGGTGACTACATCGAGCTCATGTGGATGACCAGTAACGTCGCCGCGTATATCCACGCCGAGGCGGCTTCTGGTAGTCCTGCGCATCCCAGCATCCCTGGCATTATTTGCACAGTGGTGCAGGTGGCCTCCGCATGACGACACGGCGCGAGTCGATCCTGGCCAGGATCAGAACCAACCTGACCGATACCACCGACGTAGGTACACGCATCTACCGCAGCAGGGTGGAGCCGCTGGCTCGTGGTGAATTACCGGCGCTGGTGGTTGAGCCGATCAGTGATGTGTGCGTGCAGTTGACTAGCGCGCCAACGCTGGATTGGACCCTAACAGTGCGAGTTGCTGTGATTGTGCGAGGGAATATCCCGGACCAAGTTGCAGATCCGATCATCGAATCACTGCACGCGAAGATCATGGGTGATCTCACCTGCAATGGGTTCGCCTATGACGTGCAACCGATTGGAGTGAGTTTTGATCTGCAGGAGGCAGACCAGCCATCTGGTGTGATCTCCTGTGATTTCGCAGTGAAGTATCGGACTCGTGTCGCTAATTTGGCTCAGAGTCCGTAGTAGCTACGATGATGGACGAACACAAAGGCCAGGGCGGCAGCTATCTGGTCGACAAGAAAACCGGCAAGCGAAAGCTCGTCGAGCGGACTCAGCCGGCCCCTCATCCCACATCCGAGGTAGCCACCAATGGCCTCAGTTCTGACACGCCGGCGCCTGATCCTGGCGAAGATTGAATCGACTTACGGCACGGATTCGACTCCTACCGGAGCCAGCAACGCGATTCTGGTTCGCAATCTTGAGATTCAGCCCCTGGTTGCTGAGACCGTCAACCGCGACCTGGTGCGCCCTTACATGGGGCAAGCCGATCAACTGCTGGCGCAGACCCGCGTTGAGGTGAGCTTTGAGGTTGAACTGGCTGGTTCTGGCACCGCTGGCACCGCTCCTGCCTATGGTCCAGTGCTGCGCAGTTGCGGGCTGAGCGAGACCATCGTCGCCGATACCAGCGCCACCTACGCGCCTGAGAGCAGCGGGTTCGAGAGCGTGACCATCTACTACCACGAGGATGGGATTCTCCATAAGGTGACCGGCTGCCGCGGCACATTTGAGCTGACCGGCGAAGTGGGCCAGATTCCGGTGATCTCCTTCACCATGACGGGCATCTACAACGCCCCGACTGACGAGACTCTGCCGACTCCTACCTACGCGAACCAGGCCACCCCGCTGATCTTCAAGCAGGGCAACACCACCAACTTCTCGGCCTTCTCCTACAGCGGCTGTCTACAGTCGTACAACTTCAGCATTGCCAACGACGTGATCTATCGCGAGTTGGTCGGCTGCAGTAAGGAGATTCTCATCACCAACCGCGCCCCCAGCGGCACGATCGTGATCGAGGCCCCGACCATTGCTACGAAGGACTTCTTCACCATCGCTACCGGCACCAGCACGGGAAGCATCACCTTCCAGCATGGTCAGACGGCTGGCAACATCTGCACGGTGACCACTGCTCAGTCAGACCTGGGCAACCTGAGCTATAGCGATCAGGACGGAGTGCAGATGCTGAACATGCCATTCATTGCAGTTCCGACCAGTTCGGGCAATGATGAGCTGAGTATCGCCTTCACCTGATCTTGGCTTTCGTCCTTAAGCGGTCTGGCTCTTACAGCTGGCCTGTCCATTTCGACATTCCTGTCGATGGCGGCCGCTTTGAGCGCCAGACCTTTGATTGTGATTTCAAGCAGCTATCCCAGACCCGGATTCAAGAGCTGAGCGAAGGGATCGGCAACGATGAGTTGTCGGCGCTGGAGATTGCAGCTGAGGTTCTGGTTGGTTGGTCTGGTGTGACCGACGACGAAGGCAAAGAGGTGCCCTTTAGCCAGAAGAGCATGGCGGATCTACTTGAGGTTCCGATGCTGGCGAGCGCCATTGTCATGGCCTACTTCGAGAGCCTGCAGGGAGCTAAGCGAAAAAACTGACAGAGGCCGCGGAACATTGGGCTAGCGGCGGCGTCGTTGATGAAGTCGCCGCTGATGCCGCGGCCATGGGGTTGGAACTACCGGATCTCCCCCCACCACCGGAAGAGAATTTCTTCGTCTGGGAAACGAACTGGGAAATCGTTCAGATGTTTCTGCGCCTGCAGACGCAGTGGCGCACGAACATGTCTGGAGTGACGGGATTGGACTATACAGCGGCCGAATGGCTGTTTAAGCTGTACGCAGTAGAAGAGCCGCGGGAACTGCTGGAGGGCCTGCAAGTCATGGAGGCAGCAGCAATGAGCAAGCTCAACCAATCCAGCTAGCCATGACCCTCAACCGCGACGCCGCATTCCGCCTCAAGGTCAACGTCGACGGTGCCAATCAGATCACTGCGTTCAATCGCAATCTGAAGGGCTTAGAGACCACTGCCCAGTTAAGCAAAGCCCAGCTCGGGCAGATGAATATCCAGATCAACCGCATGGCGCGGGAGGCTGGAAATACCACTGCCGGGATTCGGCAGCACATCGCAGCGCTGACCACGTTGCGCGATCGCGTTGATCTCAACAGCAAGGCATATCAGCGCTTGGGCAATGAGATCGATCAGTTGCAGGCAAAGCTCCGTGCAGCATCTGGTGCAGCCGGTGGCAGCGCTGCGACTGGTGGCGGATTCCTACAGGGCATCCTGGCACTCAGCGGCAAGATTGCTGCGATCACTGCAACCGCTGCTGGCGTTGGCTATCTCACGAAGCAGATCGCTGATACGGGAATCGCCGCTGTTGAATCGCAGCGTCGCCTTGATCTGCTGAGCAGAGGTTTTGATGATTTTGCACGAGTTCAAGATGCGGCTAATGCTGCTGCCTCAAAGTTTGGCCTAACTCAAACCGAAGCGAACGAACAATTTGCGCAGATCTATGCCCGTCTGCGGCCTATTGGCCTGACGCTTGGCGAGATCACCAGCGTCTACAACGGATTTAATACTGCAGCCAAACTGAGCGGCACTACTGCGCAGGAGGCAAGTGCTGCATTTCTACAGCTGAGCCAAGGCTTGGGGACCGGAGTGCTGCGCGGTGAAGAGCTGAATAGTGTTTTCGAGCAGACCCCAGCTGTCGTTCAAGCGATTGCTCAGGAGATGGGCGTCGCTATTGGCGACATTCGCGATCTGGCCAAGGAGGGCAAGATCACTAGCGACATTGTGCTGGCAGCATTGCAGCGCATTGAGCGAGATGGCGCTAACAAGCTGGCCGAGGCGCTGAAGGGACCAGCGCAGCAAATGAAAAACCTGGCCAACTCGGTCAACAATTTGCAGGTTGCAATCTCTGATCTGGCGTTGCCTGCTTTTGTCGGGATCATTGGCAATTTGACCGATAAGGCAAACGATGCGGTCACGATTGTCAACAATCTGGGCGACGCTTGGAAATACGTCAGCAGTCAGCTGGGTTTTGTTGCTTGGGGGCTTGAAAATGTCATCAATTTTTTGAAGGTCACTCCTCCTGGTTTGTTTTTTCAGGGCATTCAGTCCTTTCTACCCAACCTGCGACGTGTGACCGTTGGCCTTGCCGCTAGGCAGCGCCAGGCTGAACAGGACGCATTTATTGGACCGCGAGCACCGGAGTTCTATGGGCCTGGCGGCGCGCCTACGCCTACGCCAACACCAAGACCAAGACCTACTGCTGGTGGATCTACCGGCGGCGGCCGCTCATCTGCTGCAGAAATCCGGGAAATCAGCCAGGCGGAGCTGGACCTAAGCAGAAGACTCAATGCTGCCCGTGTTAGCGAGAATCAATTACTTGAAGCGCAAACACGCTTCGAGTTGGACATGCTGGAAATCGGCAAGCAGAAGCTGGGCCAGCGGGCGAAATTAAAAGCCGAAGACGAGGCGGCAACTCGCCTGCGCATGGCAGAGATGAACTTTGCCAAAGAAGCTGGCAGCGCTGTAGCGCAGGCATTCTTGGAAAGGAACAAGCTGCAAGAGGACTACAAGAGAGTGGTCGAAGACTTGCAGATCAAGACCGGAGAAATCACTGGTGACAAACTGAAGCAGATCGAGATCGATCGCGAGGTTGCGTCAATCCTTGAGCGGTTGCCTGGTCTGACTCAGGCGCAGATCGATAAAATCAAGGAGCTTGTGACTGCCAGCAAGGAGGTCAAGGACAGCTTCAAGGACACCTTCAACGACAGCTTGAAGCAGTATTTTGACGAACTAAAGAACTTTGGCGGCCAGGTTGGCTCAGCAGTTGTTGGTGCGTTCAGAGGTCTGGAAGACCAGCTGACCACGTTCGTCACCACCGGCAAAGCCAATTTCCGCGATTTGGCGAACAGCATCATTGCGGACATCACCAGGATCGCGATCAGGCAGGCAATTATTAAACCGCTGGTTGGCGCGTTGTTCCCTAATTTGACAGCATCCGCCATGGGCAACGTCTTCGCCCAGAACGGCATCCAGAAGTTCGCCCGCGGGGGCGTTATCGATAAGCCGACCGTCTTCCCGTTCGCCAATGGCATTGGCCTGATGGGCGAAGCTGGTCCTGAGGCGATCATGCCCCTGCGTCGCGGACGTGATGGGCGTTTGGGAGTTGAGGCTGCGAACGGTGGCGGTGGCGTCAACGTCAATGTGAGTGTTGATGCTGCTGGTAGTAGCGTGCAAGGCAACGGCAACCAGGCCAATCAGCTTGGTCAGGCCATTGGCGCTGCAGTTCAGGCTGAGCTAATCAAGCAGAAGCGTCCCGGAGGCTTGCTCGCATAATGGCCACCTTTACCTACACCCCTAGCTTTTCAGCCGATCTGCAAGAGCAGCCACGGGTTCGGACTGTCCAGTTCGGAGATGGTTATGAGCAGCGGTTGGCCTTTGGGGTCAATACGCAGCCCAAGGTTTGGTCATTAAAATTTGCCAACCGAGATGATTCAGAGCGCGACAACATCCTTGCATTTTTGCGTGCCCGCGGTGGCGTTGAATCATTTGATTGGACTGACCCTAATGGCTACGCAGCCAAATGGGTCTGCAGTCAATGGGACACCAGCCAAGTGAGCTGCAATTTCAACGACATATCAGCCACCTTCCGCCAGGTATTTGAACCGATCTGATGGCACATACCGCTTGGCAAGCCAGTACCGCCTACGCCGTTGGTGATGTTGTCCGCGCTGTAGCGCAACAAGGCACCGGCTTCGTCTTCCGCTGCATCGGCGCTGGTACATCGGGATCTGCGGCGTATTACGCAGGACTCAATCAAACAGAACCAAGCTGGCCGAAGGTTCTATACAAAACCAAGACCAGCGGCGCAGCAAACGACGAAGGCTTCGTTGTCGATGGCACCGTCACCTGGGCAGCGGTCAGCGCAGTTTCAGAAGAACTGCAAAAGCTATCGCCCAGCGCAATCATTGAGCTGTTCCAGCTTGAGCTTGTTTCTGGACTTCATTACGACCCCGGCGACCCACCAGCAACAACCACCTACTACTTCCACGCTGGCACCAACGAACTGAGCGGCAACATTGCCTGGGCTGGTACGACCTACACCAGATTCCCCGTTCAGGCACAAGGGTTTGAGTATGCCGGAACTGGTCAGCTCCCGACGCCAAACCTGACCGTTGCCAACCTCAACGGACTGCTGACTTTTGCGCTGCTGGAGGTCAACGCATATACGCCCGGCAATGACCTGATCAATGCCAAAGTCACCAGGATCCGCACACTGAAGAAATACCTAGACGCATCTAACTTCACTGGTGGCAGCAATCCAACCGCCGATCCGCAAGCTGAATTTCCCCGCGAGATCTATTACATCGCCCGCAAAACCGCCGAAACCCGCGACGTGATCTCCTGGGATCTGGCGAGCGTGTTCGATATGCAGGGCGTTCGTGGTCCAAAGCGCCAAGCAATCCATATGTGCCAATGGGTCTACAAGTCGGCAGAGTGCAGCTATACAGGCGCACTGCCCACCTGTGCCAAAACACTGGCTGATTGTGAGAATCACTTCGGCGTCAACAACCCGCTGCCCTTCGGCGGCTTCCCTGGAGTTGGTCGATTCACATGATGATTAAAGACGCTGCCAAGGCTGCTGCACTGGAGCACGCCCAGCAAGAATTTCCCCGCGAAGCCTGCGGTTTGCTGCTGGTGATCAAGGGGCGGCAGAAGTATTGGCCGTGCAAGAACCTGGCACCCGAAGCGAACGATTATTTCCAGCTTGATCCAGACGACTACGCCGCTGCCGAAGACAAGGGCGAAATTGTTGCTGTGATCCACAGCCACCCATATACCCGCCCAGTGCCGAGCATGGCGGATCAGGTCGCCTGCAACCGCAGCGGCTTACCCTGGTACATCGTCAACCCCAACACCTTTGAGTGGGGCGAAGCTCTGCCGAACGATTACAAGCCGCCGCTGATTGGACGTGAGTATTGCTGGGGCAGCTTGGATTGCTGGTCACTGGCACGCGACTGGTACAAGGAAGAGTTTCAGCTTGACCTACCGGATTGGGATCGCCCGCAGCGATTGGACTGGGACGATGCGCCTCGATTCGATGAGCTGTACGAACAAGCGGGATTCCGCGAGGTGTCTCTGCGCCGTGCCCAATATGGTGACGCCTTTTTGATGTCGATCAACTCCAAGGGGCTCAACCACGTTGCGATTTACCTGGGCGATCAGTACGTGCTGCACCATCTAACGAATCGCCTATCAAGCCGTGACTTGCTGGGTGACTGGCTCCTAAAATGCACAGGAAAGGTTGTGCGGCATGAGACTCGTTAAGGTCTACGGTCAGCTTGCACAACGCCTTGGTCAGCGGGTGTTCAAAGCTGATGTGGCTAGCCCTGCCGAGGCGGTCAGGTTTCTGTGTGCCAATTCCCCCGGCTTGGATCAGTGGCTGATTGATAGTGAGCAGGACGGCATCGGCTACCGCGTCAAGGTCAGTAAGACCAGCGTTGGCATGGAAGACTTCGGCATGTTCTGCAACCCCGATGCCACTATCTCAATCACGCCTGTACTTGCTGGTGCGGGTGGTGGTGGAACGGGTAGCGTCCTTGCTGGCGTTGGCTTGGTTGCCGCTGCAATTTTGCTTGCTCCTCTTGGTGGCGGCTTCCTGGGTTTAGGTGCAGGGGCATTTACTTCCACGACCGGCGCGGCACTTGTAGCCGGAACAGCCACGTCTTTTGCGACAACAGCAGCTTTAGGCGCCATCTCTTCCGCCATTGGTTTTATTGGCGCATCGCTGGTCATAAATGGCGTGGCGCAGATGATCTCGCCTAAACCACCTGCACTGGGCGGAAATGGTGGTGCATCCCCACTCAATGATCCACGGGCTTTGCAGTCCTACAACTTCAGCGGGATTCAAAACACCAGCACGCAAGGCACACCAATCAATGTGGTGTATGGCAAGGCGTTTGTCGGTAGCCTAGTTCTAAGCGCAGGCATCTTTAACAGCAGCAACGAATGACTGAAAAGAATCCTGCAATCTACGGTACGGGTTTTGGCGGAGGCGCTGGTCAGGCTGCGTTACAACAAGCGCAGCAGCCTACTGTTGCATCTGACAACCTTAAGTCTGTTGCATATGGTCGCATCCTTGACCTACTCAGCGAAGGCGAGATTGAAGGCTTAGTTGATGGCGCGAAATCAATATTTCTTGATGGGACACCGCTGCAATCCACCAGCGGATCTTTTAACTTTCGCGGAATCACATACCAAACAAGAACTGGTACACAAGAACAAACGCAAATCTCTGGTTTTCCAGCAGTAGAAACTGAAACCGCAGTCGGCGTTACTGTTGCAGCCGAAAATGCCGTAGAAGGTACATGGACGCGCTACTGGGATGACACCACCTTCACGCGCAGTGGCACAACAATCAGCATTGAGTGGGAAGCCCACGGGCTAACAACTGGCGAACAAGTATTTCTCAACTTTAATAATTACAACGGCAACAAAGATGCTTTATACACAGTAACTGTTGTTGATGCCGACAACTTTACGGTCCAGCGAGTTAATTCAACATTTACCAGAACTGAAGGGCGTGTCTATGCAATCAAGCCGTACCTTCGCATCAATGCCACAACACGCTCCGGCAACCCATGGACATCCGGGTTGATTTATATCCGCTTCGAGCGTCAAAGCCTTGATATAACCAGAAATGCAAGCACCCTTTACAACAAAGGCAAAAACGGTGCATACACAATTATTCCCGCCCAAACCTACGACACGCCTTCTGGCGGTGACCCCAACGATTACACAAGTTCGTCGCATTTTTATGTCGCTTGGACCGATGTCCCTGGCTCCCTGAGAAAGGCAAACGTCGATGGTGGCTACATCCGGGCGGCGGATTCCACCTATACCTACAACGCAAGCACTGACGTTGTTACTGTCACTGCCATCGGGCACGGTTATACCGTCGGTTCCACGATTGAGCTGCGCTATCGCACTGGATCACTGGCTCCCCTTGGTACAGAAATCAAAACGATTGTATCTGTGCCAAATGCCAATACTTTCACTGTTAGTCAAGCTGGCGCATACAGCTCAACCGACAGCGGAACCTATTACGTCGAAGTTCCCTATACATCCGGCGCAATCACTCGTCAGATAACCAACAGCGAAGTCGATCGCATCCGGTTCAATATAAGCGTCGCTGCGCTGCAAAATCAAGACTCATCTGGAAACGTTGTCGGATCATCGTTTAGATACGCGATTGATTTTCAGTTCAACGGTGGCGGCTTTAATCAAGTCAAATACGAACTAGTTAAAGGCAAAACATCAGGCGGTTTTAGCTTCAGCCGTGAAATTGCATTTGCCACACAAACCGGATGGAACAGCAGCAACATTGCCGCCAATTTCCCAATCGACATCCGCCTGCGTCGCGTCAACGAAGACTCCAGTTCTCAAACCCGTGTCAACGCCTTTACTTGGCAGGCGTACACCGAAATTATTGATGCCAAATTGCGTTATCCCAATAGCGCCCTGATCGGTCTACAGCTTGACGCCCGGCAATTCCAGAACATCCCCAACCGGATGTATCACATCAAGGGCATCAAGATCCGCATCCCGAGCAATGCTTCCGTTGACTCAACCACTGGCGCGCTGACCTACAGCGGCATCTGGGATGGAACCTTTGCCGCTGCGACTTGGTGTGCAGATCCCGCCTGGGTGCTTTGGGACATCTTGACTAGCCGCCGTTATGGCTTTGGTGAACAGATTCTTACTGCTGCTGAAAAGGCTGCCTTCGATGGCAACGCAAGCCGTCTCGATAAGTGGAGCTTCTATGCCGCGTCGCAATATGCATCTGAGCTTGTCACTACAACAACCACCGCTGGCGTAACAGTTACCGAGCCACGCTTCTCCTGCAACGTCAATATCCAGAGCAAGCAAGAAGCCTTCACGCTGATCAATCAACTGCTGAGCGTGTTCCGCTGCCAAGCCTTCTGGTCAAGCGGTGGCGTTGTACTGGCACAGGATCGCCCACATGATGCGTCCTACGTCTTTGGCGCATCCAATGTCATCGACGGCAACTTCAGCTATTCCGGTAGCGACATCAAAACCCGCCCCAGTGTTGTGCTGGTGCGTTACTTCAATGTGGATACCCGCGACATTGCAACTGAAGTCGTCGAAGATGCCGACCTGATCGAAAAGTATGGCGTCGTCACCGAAGACCTTGACGCTTTCGCCTGTACCAGCCAGAGCCAAGCCAATCGTCTCGGCAAATGGTTGCTCTATACCAACGCCTACGAAACAGAGACCGTCAGCTTCTCAATCGGCATCGACGCGGGCGTGGTGTTGCGCCCCGGCATGATCATCAACGTCAGCGACCCGACCCGTGCTGCGACACGTCTAAGCGGTCGCATCGGCACTGGATCAACAACGACAGCAATCGTGATCGACGTTGATCGCACCATCAATGCCAACGACACGCTTTCGGTGATGTTGCCTGATGGCATCCTCGAAACCCGCACCGTTAGCAGCTACGACAGCGGCACCCGCACCGTCACCGTCAGTTCTGCCTTTACTACTGCGCCAACGCAAAACGCACCGTGGCTACTAACCAGTTCCACCGTGTCGCCGTCCACTTGGCGCGTTGTCAGTGTTGCCGAAGACGCAGAGAACGGCACTTATGGCGTAACCGCCTTGGCATACAACAGCGGCAAGTTCGCTTACGTCGAATCTGGCACGCCTATTCAAGTGCCAAACATCTCGGCAATTACTGCGTTGCCCGCAGCGCCTTCAAACATCACCCACTCAGAGGCGATGTATGCCAACAACAACATTGTCTTTGTTCAGGTATCTGTTGGCTGGGCACCAAGCGAAGGCGCCACGTTGTACCGCTTCCGGTATCGCGTAGATGACGGTAACTGGAGCCCCGAGATTGAAACATCCACCAGCCAAATCGACTTGCAGGATGCAGCGGCTGGCACCTATGACGTTGAGATCAGTGCCGTCAGCGTTCTAGGTAATGCGTCAAACGTTGCATCAGACACTTTTGAAATCATCGGCAAAACCGCGCCTCCGGTTGATGTGCAGGGTCTTCAGATCAGTCAGACCAACGCTCAAACTGCAGAGCTGACGTGGCCGGTTGCCACCGATCTCGATGTGCTGGTGGGCGGCAAGGTAATCGTCCGCCACTCCGTCAATACGACAAACGTGGAATGGCAAGACACCAACGACATCATCCCTGCTGTTGCCGGTAGCCAAACCAGTGCGGTGATTCCGCTGTTGGCTGGCACCTACATGGTGAAGTTCGAGGACAGCACCGGGAATCGTTCCGCCAATCCAACTGCTGTAACGGTCACGCTGCCTGAACCGCAGTCGCCACTGCTGCTGATCCAGTTCAACGAAGACACCACCAGCCCGCCATTCCAGGGCGATCTGACCAACATGCTCTACAGCGCAGAACAGGATGCGCTGATCTTGGCGCAGGGCACGTTTATTGATGCGCTGGCGGTTGATGGCGATTTTGATGCCCTTCCCAGCGTTGACCAGATGGGCGACATCGTGAGCGAAGGCGAGTATGAGTTCGGCAGCACGCTGGATCTTGGCGGCGTTTATGACGCTGACATCACTGCCCGCTTTGTCACTCGCGCCTTCCTGCCTGGTGATCTGTGGGACGACAAGCTCGATCTGATCGACACTTGGTCCGACATTGATGGCAGCACTCTGGACGCGGTGAATGCAACGCTGTACGTCCGCACGACAAACGACGATCCGGGGTCCGATAACCCGGACTACACCGATTGGCAGCCGATTGTGAATGGCACGCGCCAGGGTCGCGGTTTTGAGTTCAAGGTGGTGGCTACATCCAACGATGTGTCACAGAACATCCTGATTGACGAGCTTGGCGCAACGGTGACGATGCAAACCCGCAACGAACAGGCAAACGACCTGACCAGCGGCGCTGGATCTTATGCCGTGACCTTCACCAATGCCTTCTACCAGACTCCTAGCGTGGGGATTAGCGCCCAGAATTTGCAGACCGGCGATTTCTACGAGCTAACCAGCGTTAGCGACACCGGCTTCACGATCACGTTCAAGAACAGCAGCGGTACGGCTGTGTCACGAACGTTTGACTGGCAAGCCGTTGGATACGGCAGACAACTCGCCTAAACTTTCCCTATCACAGGACGACCATGGCTCAGCACGACTATTCGATTGCTAACCAATCGGGATCGGCATTCCGTGCTGACCTTAATAATGCGCTTTCCGCGATTGTCACCAATAACAGCGGTGCCAGCGCCCCATCGACCACTTTTGCCTTTCAGTGGTGGGCGGATGAAACCACCGGGCAACTGAAGCTGCGTAACGCCGCGAACAGCGATTGGATTGTGATCCAAGAGCTTGATGGCACGATGCTGATGGAGAACGGCACGGCTGCAGCGCCGGGTCTTGCCTTCGCGTCGGATCTGAACACCGGCTTCTACCGCATCGGCGCCGATCAACTTGGCATCGCAACAAATGGCACCGCTGCTGTTGCTGTTGATGCGTCACAGCGAGTAGGGATTGGCACTACGACCCCTTCAAACAACCTTCACGTCAAAGGTTCTGGCGATGCAATTATCAAGGTAGATAGCTCTGCCGCTGCGTACACTACCCGTCTTTCTCTTAGCTCTGCAAGCGGCACTGCTGTTATTGAAAACACTGCTGCTGAGCCGCTTGGATTTCAGATCAATAGTTCCGAGAAAATGCGCATCGACAGCTCGGGACGCCTTTTAGTTGGCACGTCTTCGACTTCTACCAACGCAACAATGATTCTGCAGGGTTATGCCGCAGATGCTAACGATGGCGGAATCTTGCGACTTGCTACTGGTAAGTCCACGCCAGCGAGTGGTGATGTTCTTGGCTACCTGAACTTTACTGATTCCACCCATACAGCGGGCGCTCAAGTAAGGGCGGAACGTGATGGTGGCACTTGGAGTGGATCATCTAAACCGGGCAGGTTAGTGTTCTCCACTACGCCAGACTCTGGCAGTAGCCCAGTCGAGCGGCTAAGGATTGATAATGTCGGAACGACAAAAATTACAGGCGTTGCAAATGACGTATATGTAACGCAAATTTACAGCAATGGAACCAGTGGACAACAGTACGGTCTTTATATAAAAACCGCCAATGATCAAAATGATGCTACGCGAAACTTTCTTGAATGCATTGGCGGTGCTACTACTCGACTCACAATCAGATCAAATGGTGGCATAGCAAACTACAGCGCCAACAACGTCAATCTTTCCGACCGCAACGTCAAAAAAGACATTGCACCTGCTGCTGGTACTTGGGACTGCTTAAAGGAATGGGAGATCGTCAACTTCCGCTACAAGGATCAGCCTGATGACGCTGACCTGAACATGGGCGTCATTGCCCAGCAGGTTGCTGAAAGCTGCCCGGAAGTGATCCAAATCTTCCAAGAAGCCAAGGAGGCAACCGAGACGGAGCCTGCCAAAGAGGAGCGTCTAGGCGTAAAGGATCAGCAAATGATGTGGATGGCTATTAAGGCTCTCCAAGAAGCCCAGCTCCGCATTGAAACCTTGGAAGCTGAAGTAGCAGCTCTCAAGGGCGCGTAGCCCTACTCTCTACTCACCTCCACTCACCAACCCATCATGACCACCTACGAGATCAGCGCCCAAGACAACAACGAAGACGTGACCGAACTGGTAAAGCACGTCGCTAAAAAGGTTGAAGGCGTCACCGTCGAAACCAAAGAAGGTGGCAGCATCAAGATGACCGGCGATGCCAAGATTCAAATGTCTGACGGCGCTATCAAGATCGGCTGACTCATTTGCGGAGTGGTGTCACCCCCAACGTGAGTAGTCACCTTCACTACTGTTGCCACCCCGCCTAACCTGCCCACATCACATCTGACTCATGGCTACTACCTTCGCCTGGAAAATCAACACCCTCGAACGTGAGGTGTCTGACAATTTCGTTTTTACCGCCCACTATTCGGTGGTGGCGATCAGCAGCACGCTGGATCCTGAAGGCAACCCTTACAACTCCGGCGCCTATGGCAGCATCGGGTTCGAGCGTCCCGGTGATCTGATCCCCTACGCCGACCTGACGGAAGAGCAGGTGATCGGCTGGGTCAAGGAAGCCCTTGGCGGCGACGAAAAGGTTGCCGAAATTGAGGCGCAACTTGAGGCGCGACTGGCTGAACTGATCAGCCCCAGCAAAATCAACGGGGTGCCTTGGTAAGTCATGGCAGTAAAGTCCAAGACCGCGCTGGGACGTGTAGTCCACAAGGTTGGTCCACCAAAAAAGACCCGTCAAGGTCAAGGGCAACACAGCCTGCCTAATCACGGTCGCAAGAAAA
>Ga0099848_1000655_pt1 | contig 16118 bp, 27 predicted proteins | sample CB_VirMetaG_3_FD_78179 | JGI IMG/M metagenome (GOLD analysis project Ga0099848, IMG submission 78179) | Freshwater to marine saline gradient viral communities from Chesapeake Bay - CB_1508_1S Viral MetaG | ecosystem: Environmental > Aquatic > Marine > Coastal | place: USA: Chesapeake Bay...
AATCCCGACTAAATTCTAGGGGCTTGTAAATGAATGCTTGACTAGTGCAAAACAATATCTTACATTGTCTTCACCGCGCGCGAGACGCGCGGCAACAAACCAAACCAACAAGGGGTAACGCAACATGACCAAATCACAAATCCGCGAGCTGGCGCGCATCTACAGCCACGTCATGATCGGCAACACGCACGCGGCCGCTGCCGGCCTGTCGGCGCTCATCCGCTCGGCGCTGCGCGCCACCGACCGCGCCGAGCTGCTAGCCGTGGCCGATGAGCTGCAGCTGCGCGAGCATCCCGAATTCATTATCTAAGGGGCAAACAATGAAAAACCTAGATTTTCTTTTCCTGGCCTTGTGTGTCTTCACGTTCACGCTAGCGGCCGCTGCGCTGCTGCTGGCCTCTGCGGCCGTCGGCAGCGTGCCCGGCGTGCTGCTGGGCGCTGCGTGCGCCGTGGCGGCCGTCGGTTTTTTAACCCTCGGCGTGCGCCGTGTTTTCAATATTTAAGGGGCAAACCATGACAACAATTTTTGTTGACGTTCGCGACGTTTACGGCCGCGAGACAATCTACCCGGCGTGCGAGACGTCCAAGCTGCTAGCGCAGCTGGCCGGCACGCGCACGCTAACCCTGGCCGCGCTCGCGACGATTCGCGCTCTCGGCTACGCCGTGGCCGTCCGGCCGCACGCCGGTTTTGACGCGCTGGCCGCCGGCCGCGTGGCCGCCGAGCTGGGGAGGGCTGCAGCATGAAAAAACCAACGAAGACGCAATACCGCGCGAAAAACGGCGCAACGCAATGGAAACCGTCGATCGAGCTGGCGATGGCGCTCAACGATATGGGCTCGGGTTTCTGCCTGGCCTGTGCGGCCGAGCCCGACGGCGTAGAGCCCGACGCGCGCCGCTATACCTGCCCGGACTGCGGCGCTGCCAAAGTCTACGGCGGTGAAGAGCTCGTATTGATGGGCCTTGTTTTTTAACCGAAGGGGTAACTCATGAAAATCACAATCCAATCTGAAACCATGCGCGCGCTGCTGGCCGTGGCCGCAAAGCAGGATATCCGCTATTACTTGAATGGCATCTGCGTCGACGCGCGCGACAATGGCGACGTCGTGCTGGTCGCGACAAACGGCCACATTCTGTTGGCCGTGCCGATGGCCGCCGATGACGTGGCCGACCTGGTGCCCGGGCAATACATCATCCCGCGCGATACGGCCGAGGCGGTGAAACCGATCAAGGCCGGCCGCACAACGCTGCCGCTGCAGCTCGACATTACGGTGCCGGCGCCGGCGCCGGATCCGGCCATGCCTGACGTGCCAGTGAAGCGGCCGCCGACGTTTACGCTGGCCGGCGCGACGACGGCCGGCGCGGCCGTCATGGATGGCCAATACCCCGATTGGCGCCGGGTGATGCCGGCCAAGGCTAGCGGCGAGCCGGCGCAGTTCCAACCCGACTATGTGGCCGCGTTTGGCGCCGTCGCAAAGCTGCTGGGCTCGGGGATCCCGGTGATCCACCACAATGGCAACGGCGGCGCGCTCGTGAGCGGCCTGGGCGCAGCGCTCGGGGTGATTATGCCAATGCGCACCGACGCGGCCGATCACCCCGGGCTGCCGGCCTGGGCGAAGCGTGAGGGGTCTGCAGCATGACCTACCGCGTGCACCTATCCCTACGATCGGCCAATGCGAAGACGGGCCCGATACCCGTATCAACGACCGACCGCGCGACGTGCCCGATCGACTGCGCCGTGCGGTCGGCCTGCTACGCGGCCGCCGGGCCGCTCGCGCTGCATTGGGCGGCCGTCTCGACCGGCCAGCGCGGCCAGCTCTGGCCTGAGTTTGTCGCGGCCGTGGCCGCGCTGCCGGCCGGCCAGCTCTGGCGCCACAATCAGGCCGGTGACCTACCCGGCGACGGCCGCACCGTCGACCCGGTCGCGCTCGGCCAGCTGGTGGCCGCAAACCGTGGCCGGCGCGGGTTCACCTATTCGCACTATCGCGACCGGGAAAGCCTGCGATGGATCGGCCACGCTAACGCGTGGGGGTTCACGATTAACCTATCGGCCAATGACCTGGCCGATGCCGACCGCCTGGCCGATACCGGCGCCGGGCCCGTCGTCGTCGTGCTGCCGTCGACGCAAACCGAAAACACCACGACGCTGGCCGGCCGCCGGGTCGTCGTCTGCCCGGCCACGCAACGCGACGACGTGAGCTGCGCGACGTGCCAGCTGTGCCAGCGCCAACGCTCGACGATCGTCGGGTTTCCGGCGCATGGCACGCGCCGGCGCGTTATCGATATTCGACTTGCCAATTGAAAGGGGCAAACCATGCGCAGACTCTTTAAGACTCGGGATCCACTGCCTACCCTGCAGCGCTCACGCTGGCAGCGCTGGTGCGAACAGTTCGAAGACGGCCAGGGGCCGCTATTCTGGCTGGCCGCCGTGCTGGGCGCCGTGGGGCTCTATGGGCTCATGGTGGCCGTGCTGGTGCTGGCATGACGGCGCTGTTGATCATCCTAGCCGGCATCGGCCTGGCCGCGCTGGTGGCCGATATGCTAGATCTATAATTGACGCGCGCGCCTGGCGCGCAGTTGCCCCGGCCGGCTCGGCCGGCCTTAGCCCCGACGCTAACCCGTCGGGGTTTTTTTATGCCCTGGCCGCGCTGCCGCCTGGCCGCGCTGCCACCGGCCGCCTGGCCGCGCTGCCACCGGCCGCCTGGCCGCGCTGCCACCGGCCGCCTGGCCGCGCTGCCGCCTGGCCGCGCTGCCACCGGCCGCCTGGCCGCGCTGCCACCGGCCGCCTCGCCGCGCTGCTGCCGGCCGCCGGGCCGCCTGGCCGCCTGGCCGCGCTGCCGCCTGGCCGCGCTGCCGCCTGGCCGCCTGGCCGCGCTGCCGCCGGCCGCCTGGCCGCCTGGCCGCGCTGCCGCCTGGCCGCCTGGCCGCCGGCGCCTGGCCCCGGCCCGCCCGCCGGGGTGAGCCGCGCATTAAATCCTGCAGGGCCGACGACTCGTTTTTTGCAGGGCCGACGACTCGTTTTTCAATTCCTGCAGGGCAAACGATTCATTTTTTGCAGGCAAACGCTCTCGTTTTTTGCAGGCAAACGCTCCCGTTTTTCGTCACTTGACAAGCGCCATGCGCGGCGATGGCGCCTCCTCGACCATGCGCCGCATCTCTGACTTGCTGACCTGCCCCAACATCTCCGGCGCGCAAAACAGGTGCTTTTTACTTGGCAGGTCACCCGAGGACACTCGGCCTAGGTCTAGCCAACCCGCTTCCTTAAACGCGTGCAGCAGCGCTGCCTGCGGCACCTTCACGCCCGACGGCGCGCTGCCGGCCAGACGGTCGCACAGTGCATGGAACGGCGAGCCGACCACGCCCCGCGCAAACTCACCCTTGCGCGTGCGCATCATGTCCACCAAGAAAGACTCGGCAAGCGACATACCGTGCTCGACCAGGTTGGCCTTGAACTCTGTCCAGGCCGGCGCTGCAGCCGGATTGAACGCCGACACGTCACGCTGATAGAGCCAAGTAGCGATCGCCTCAAACCCACCGTTCTTGTACCAGTTCCACAGCGCCTGCGCCTTGTCTGGGTTCATGCGCGGCGCAGACGACCACACACAAAACCATCTGCGATCCTGACTGTCGATCGAGATCGGCACCGGGTCATTGGAAAACGCCAGCACAAACATCCGATTAGCCATGTCATACGGGTGCAGGCCCTTGCGGTTGATCGGCAGCGTATCGGGCGGCGCGGCGATGATGGGCTTTAACTTATTGGCTAGCGCGCGCCGGGCGGCCGCCTCAGGCTCTTTCAACTCATTGATGATCAGGATCTCGGACTCAAGCTGATAGCCCCACTGCGAGCCGAGCGTGTCATTGTCAAGCAGGCCACGGTTCTTGAGTGCAGGGCCGCACACCGCCCACAGCATCGGCGCCCACATAGTGTCCTTCCCGCAGCCCTGGTCGCCGCCGTGCAGCACGGCGTGATTGATCTTGACGTCGGGGTGCTGCAGCTTGTAGGCCATCAAATTGAACAGGTGCTCGCGCTCGTCCTTCTCGGGCACCAGCGCCTCGCAGTGCTCAAGCCAGGGCGTGACGTCCACGGTGGCGGTCTTGTCGACCTCGGGGCGGGCATCGCGCCAGCGGTTGCCGTAGACGTCGCCGTCGCGGCTGACCAAAACAGAGTCGCCGGCGGCGTAGGTGATGCCGATCAACGTGCGCGCGCCCTTGGCCTGACGGTTCTCGTCAAAGCAGGTCGACGCCTCGATCTTGCGGCCATTGTGTATGCTGCGGCAGGTGACGTGTCTGAAGAGCGCATCAAAGCCGCTGCGGGCGATCTCGCGCCGATCTTGCATATCAAAGTAGGCGTTATCGGCCAGGACGTAGGCAAAGCGCTCATACCAACCGGCCTTATCTACACGGCCGAGCTCTTTTCGCTCAACCTCCTCGATGACCTTGGCTGCGTCATCGGTGAAGAAGTCAGACGGCTGCAGCTTCTGCAAGGTATCGTTCATTACCGATGCGATCAGGTCATCGCGCACGCCGGGCTCACGCTTGGGGCCACCGTTCTCGCCCACCCAGCGCAAGAACGTGGCGCTGTCGAAATCCACACAGTGCGAGTGCAGGCAGCGAAACGCGCGCGAGGCGGGCATGTAGCCGGCCACGGGGTTGCCGTCGGTGTGCTCGGCGCTGTTGGGGCAGATGACGTTGGCCCAGCCCTGCGAGCCAGGCCGTGACAGCACCAGGCCCTGCTCGGACAACCACGCAAAGACGTCATCGTTGCCGGTGTCCTGTATGCGGATCGGGCGCACGGTCAGCGAGTCGGGCTCGGCGGGCACGACGTTAAGCGCAGCGCAGATCTCGGGCAGCGTGAACCTACGCTTGGGGTGGAACTCCACCAGCTGCGCGGCAAAGTTGTTGCGATCGGGCTTGAGGTTGATCGAGCCGGGCAGCCTGAAGTTACGCACTGCATTGGTTGCGCCGGGGTCGGTGTAGCCGGCATCCGCAATAGCCTTGACCGCAGCCGCGAACTCTTCCTTTGTTGGCTGCTCTTCACCAAAGGCGTAGCCCCACTGGTAGTTGCCAGGCGACGTCTCCATCTTCCACGTCGGCTCAATCGGCGGCGTCTTGGACTTGGTGCCGATGTCATCTAGCACTAGCACCAAACAGTAGTTGCAATTGGCCGTCGATGCGCTGACCCGGCCGCCCTCGAAACGGTCGATGATGAAGCACGCGGTGTTGCCGTACCACGCCTGATCGGGCTTGATCTTTTTGATGTCCGGCAGATACGCCGGCCAGGTGCACTTGATCGCCCCGTCGGGGTGGAACTGCAGCGCGTTGTCCTTGAGCTGGGGCTTTTGCCGCACGATCAGCGGCGTCTCGCCCTCGAACGCCAAAGATTGCAAGAACTCCAGAAAATCAATAGTTGCCTGTTTTGTTGTCATATCTACTTCCCGTAACGTGTCATCGTTTGAACTTCTGCCTCTAGCGGCAGATCTTGCGCCCAAGCGGGCGGGGTGCACATGACCTCGCGCAGCCGCGCAGCGGCCGCATCGGCCTCAGCCTCGGGCACCTCCAGCACGATCTCGTCGTGCACATGCAGCACCACGCCGTCGAGCTGGCGCAGCGACGCGCGCAGGACGTCGTGGGCCGCAGCCTGGCAGATGTTCTCGCAGGCCAGGCCCTTCCACAGCCGCGCGCGCGGCCACTCCTTGGCGTCTGCTGCAGGTTTCCATGAGGCTTTGGCGTAGGATACTCCGTCCTCCTCTAGCCGGGCATAGGGGTAACATAGGATACGGCCCGACGGCAGGGCATACCACAAGTGCTGCCCGTCGAACATGTACGTCACCCGGCCGGCGCTGAACTCGTAGTTGGGCTGCCGCATGGCGCGGGTGTAGGCGCCCTCTAGGTCTGACCAGTAAGCCACGGCCCACGGGTTGGAGCGGCGCCAGGCGTCGACCATCTGCCGGGCGGTCGACTCAAGCAAATACACGCCGTAGATGCGGCCCATCGCAGCAAAGGCGCCCACGCCGCCGGCGTAGCCGCAGGCCAACTCCTGCACCTTGCCGATCTGGCGCTGATCCTTGTCGATCTGCTCGATGGGCAGGTGGAAGGTCTTGCTGGCGTTGACTTTGTAGATGTCAGCGCCGGCGCGGAACAGGTCTAGCTTGGCATTGGATGAGAAATGATTAGCCAACCACGGGTTCATGCGCGCCTCGATGGACGACCAGTCTGCTACGATTAGCACATGCCCCCGCGCCGGCGTTAGCGCAGGACGTAGCATTCCCTTCAAAACGTCGGTTACGCGCTTTCCGAACGTTGGGACAATCTTATGACCTCTGACCATTGCATGACGTACGTCATCGGGCGCTGCAGCAACCTTGCGGGTAAAGTTGTGAACCTGAGCGCCGTAGGATGAGGCCCGTCCCGTAGCAGATCCACCCGCAAATACAAAGGCCCCGCGAACGCGGCGGTCTTCGTCGTCTGCAAGCGCTTCAAGGCGGCTGAACTTCGCAACCGACGACGCCCACAGGTCGTCGGCGCACTGGATAACTTCGGCCACAGCGGACGGTATCTCATCGGGGTTCTCCTCGGCCATCACTAGCAGATTGGCACGCACGGTCTTGTCGATGCTGAGTTTTTGCTCGCCGTCCCTGTACTGCGTCATCATCTTGAGCGCCTCGGGGCCGACGCGCTTGGTTACCCACTCGCGCATCTTGGGGCTGCGCACCGAGGTGATTTCGCCGTCGGTCACATCGGACACGATCTCCTCGATCTCGACCAGCTCCTCGTTGGCGTACTTGATTGCGGCCTTGCACAGATCGACGTCGACCGACACGCCGCGATCGTTGATGCGCTCGTTCACATGGTAATCGGCCAGCTCCTCGTCCGACAGCTGCCGCATGGCCTTGCTGATGGCGCGCATGGCACGCACGTCCTGCTCGCAGTAGGCGATCATCTCGGCCATGAGCGCTGCGTCCTCGCGGAACTTGCCGTCGGCCTGCGGGATGGACAACAGTCGGATCAGTTGCGCGCCCCGGTAGTCTTTCTTCATGTCGGCCGACGCAAAGCGCCCCACGTCCTCAAGGCTGCCAGGCGCGCAGTTGGCGCGGGCCTGGGCGGCCGTGCAGTAGAACTGCTCCAGGCGTGGGGTGGGGATGTTGAAGTCAGGCGCGAGGACGTACGTCCAGATCAAACGCTCAAAGGCCGCGTTGTGCGCGTAGATGCGGATGCCATACTGCACGGCATCGGCCACGCGGTGCGGGAAGGGCTCGCCTGGGCGCCAGGTGGTGACCTCTTCATCATCAAATGCATAGGACAGGCACAGCACCTCGGTGCTGGCGTCTTGCGCGTAGTTGTAGACGCCTTTGGCCGGCAGGTCGCAGCGGCTGCGCGTCTCAAAGTCAACCCACAGCGCGCTCACGAGGACAACCCCAGAGTGCTCAGATCGGTGGGCGTGGTGGTGTTTTGGGCGGCTAGTACGACCAAGCGCGAGGCGGCCTCGCGGATGTGCATAGCCATGCGCAGCGCGCCGTCGTCGTTGTACTCCTCACAAGCGCGGCGGTATTCGTGCAGCAGATGGCACAACTCCTCGTATGGGTGCATGACACAGTCTCCATAGGTGGGGGCCTCGATTTGGGTTTCGACTAGCTGCAGTGGAAAACCAGAAAACACTGCAGGTCACCATCCTCGATCGCTGGCTTGACGGCCCCCGGTTCAATTAGACCGCGCGACGACGGCGACGGGGCGCTTCTTCAGCTGCGGCCTCTTCCTTGGCATCTGCCTTGGCGTCGGCCTCGCCGTCCATGCTGACCCACTCGACGATCTCAAAGACCGGCGTGAAGATCTTGCCGTAGGACTTGTGCGTGTAGTGATCCTTCTTCAGGCGCACCACGGGCACGGGCTTCGTCTGGTCTTTTTCTACCTGAGCAGCAATCGCCAAAGCCAGGGTCTGAACGCTGCGCTTGCCACCCACCGAGGTGGTCGTGTAGCGCGCCTCCATATCCTTGTCCTCGCCGCTGATGCACTTCAGCGACATGCCCACTTGAGTCTCCCAGCCCTTCTTGGCGTTAGGCGGGGCTGCATCAAGTTCTGGCAGCGGTTGCGAGACAGAAACCATCTTCTCACCCAACACTTCGCCGTCGCCCCAGGCAATGAAGCCGTGGACAAAGGAGAAGGGATTGACCGCCCAAGTCGCATCATCCTCGACTTCGGTTTGGTCAGCGCCGTAGACCCAATGGCCGGTCTTGTCCATCTTGAGGAGCACGACGCCGGCAGAGCCGACGTCCTTCTCAAGCGAACGCAGCGCGGTGGAGAGGCTAGAAACTGCAGGCAGATTTGCTTGCTTGAAGGTTACGATATTTGACATGACTGTCTTCCTTACTGGAGTTTAGAAAGGGCCGCAGTAATCTGCTTCCCGACGTTAAGCACCGCCGGCCGGGGATCGCTCTCCGGCGCGAGGGTACTGCCGCTCGACACTGCCACGACAAGATCGTCGGGCAGCGCCAGCTTGCTCTTTTTGAGGGCCTTCTCGGCAGCCGCCGGAGAAATCACCTCGGGTTCTTTGTTAGGGTTTACCCCCTGTTCTTGCAACCATTGCCTGGCCTTGGCTTCATCGGCCCACTGGCGCGTTGCGCGCTTCATTACCAGTTTATACCCCGGCACCTGCTTATCATTCTCAAGCATGGTGAAGGCCAGCTCGCGCAGGTCTTTGATCCAATCCTCGATGAGGTCGGCCTGGGCCAATAGTGTGCCCACCTGGGCACTGTCGATGGCGTTGATCTTGATCTTGAGCGCGCGGTCGACGGCGCCGGTCATCTGCGGGCAGATGGGCTTGGCAGCGCACCAGCGGCAATGGTCGCCCACGGCCAGGCGCGCGTTGGGTAGCTTGGCCTGCTTGACAGCGCGCGTCAGCTCGTCGACGAACTTGTCAAGTGTTGCAAAGTCAGTCACCCAACGCTTGATGTGGGGCGGCTGCACGATGATCAACTCTAGTTCATCAGTGCCCTCAAACGCCCACTGCGTCTCAGGCGTCAGGCGCGCGGCCGCTGCGTAAAAGAGCAGCTGCTTGTTGTTCTCAGCCGGCACCGGCACGCCGTCGCCGAACTTCCAATCGAGGATGATGGTGCGGTTGCCGCGCCGCGCCAACACGTCGGTGGATCCAAACGCGTCGGGGATCAAATCGCCAAAGCCCACGCGGGACTCGACCTCGACTTCCATCGTCATGTCGGGGTCGATCTCGTTGAGTGCCTGCAGCGCAGGGGCGATCTTCTCGTCGATCAACTCCTGCGTCAACTTGATGCCGTTGTACTCGCGGCCAAGGAAGTCGGTTGCGACTTTGTCTGAGGACAGCAGGTCACTCATCACGTCGTGCAGCAGCGTGCCTTCGTCGGCGTACTTGCTGCTGGGCTTGGGCGGCATCTGCACCACCAGTGCCACGCTGCCCGGACAGTTGATCACACGGCTAGCGGTAGAGCCACCCACAAGGGTGGAGTGGGCTGCAACTTGGGTCATAGGGGACTCTCCTGTACTGTTGGAGGCCCGATCATAGCACAACATAAAAATAGCTTGTCAAGAACTTTTTGACCCTATAATATGCGCAGCACGGAGGTTACCATGCTTGAACGTCAGATTGAAGCGCACCTGGTCAAGAAGGTCAAAGAACTCGGCGGCATTGCCTACAAGTTCGTCTCGCCGGCCAATCGAGGCGTGGCTGACCGCGTCGTCGTGCTGCCAGGCGGCGGCGTCGTGTTTGTGGAAGTGAAGTCGGCCACTGGTCAACTGTCGCCACTGCAAGAGCAGTTCGCTAAGGACATGACGCGCTTGAAGCAGAACTACATCGTGTTGAAGTCAAGAGAAGAAGTCAATGCTTTCATTGAGGCGGTCAGCAAATGATCCATTATCACGGCCTTCCCATTACGCCGCAAACAACTGCTGTTTGCGCGGTGAATGGGGGGCACGCTTTTGTATCGTTTGCGCACCCAGATCAATTTGGTGTCGCCGTGGAGATATGCCAGTCGTTTGCAATTGACAACGGCGCTTTCTCCGCGTGGAAAACGGGGCGCCCCGTGCAGGACTGGCGCCCGTTCTATAAGTGGGCCGAAGATTGCCGCCGCATTCCGTCATGTGACTTTGCGGTCATACCTGATGTTATTGACGGCGATGAAGCAGCTAATGACGCGCTGCTGGATGAATGGCCGCTTGGCGTTATGTTTGGCGCGCCGGTATGGCACATGCACGAAAGCATAGACCGTTTAGAGCGCTTAAGCGCAACGTATTTGCGTGTGTGCATTGGTAGTAGCGGCCAATACGCCACGGTAGGCAACGATGCTTGGTGGGCACGAATTGACAAAGCGATGCGCGCTGTGTGCGATCCACAAGGCCGCCCATTAGTGAAGTTGCATGGTCTTCGCATGCTTAACCCTAAAGTGTTTACTCGTCTGCCGTTTGCTAGCGCTGACTCTACCAACATTGCTCGCAACGTTGGAATAGATAAGCATTGGGCGAAAGGTAATTACCTGCCGCCCACTAAAGAAGCGCGAGCGCAAGTGATGCGTTTGCGTATTGAGGCGCACAACGCGCCAGCAACTTACGACTTTAAGGAGTCAACATGAACCTCGCTATCGCAATTACATCCTACGCCATCGCCATGACTCTGGCCAATTTAAGTGTCGCCACTTTTGGCCCAAGCATTACACCTATCAATGCTTTTGTACTTATTGGGCTTGACCTTGCGCTACGCGACTGGTTGCACGTACGACTCAAGGTCTGGCAGATGGGCGCACTAATCGGCGCAACTGGCCTGCTAACTTTCGTGCTTAACCCGGCGGCGGGGCAAATAGCTATTGCGTCAGCTTGCGCGTTTACCGCCGCCGCGCTAGTAGATTGGGGCGCGTTCGCTAGGTTGCGAGGCTCGTGGTTGTTTCGTGCAAACGGATCAAACGTGGCGGGAGCTGCTGTGGATTCAATCTTGTTTCCAACTATTGCTTTCGGCGCGCTCATGCCGCACATAGTTGCCATGCAATTTGTCGCCAAAATTGCGGGCGGCGCGTTGTGGGCGTGGCTATTAAACCGGCGACTTGCGTGAATCTACGCCCTTATCAAAACAGCGCGGCTGACTTCTTGTTTGAGCACGACCGTGCGATGGTACTCGCACCGGTTGGCGCAGGCAAGACGGCCATCACGCTGACGGCCATGTATGAGATGCTTGAGCACGATCACGTCAAGCGCTGGCTAGTCATCGCCCCGTTGCGCGTGGCTAACGGCGTCTGGCCTACGGAGCTGCCCAAGTGGGCGCCGTACCTGCGCATGGCCGTGGCCGTGGGCACGCCAGCGCAGCGGCTGGCCGCGTTGGCAAGCGACGCGCAGGTAGTTGTGACTAATTATGACAATTTGCAGTGGCTAGCGGATACGCTTGAGGCGTCAAAACGCGACCTGTTCGACGCGGGGTTCAACGGCGTGGTGTTCGATGAGCTGACCCGGCTGAAGAACCCGAGCGGCGCCAGGTTCAAGGCGTTGGAGAAGATCATCAAGCGCGTGCCGATCCGTTGGGGCTTGACCGGGTCGTTTACTAGCAACGGTCTGGAAGACGTGTTTGGGCAGTGCAAGATCGTTGACCAGTCGCTGCTCGGGCGTAGCAAAGGTGCGTTTCAGCAACAGTACTTTTTTCTGATCAACAAAGACTACAACGAATGGGCGCCGATGCCTGGCGCGCTGGAACAGGTCATGGCCCGCATCAAGCCGGCCACGTTCGTGCTTGAGCCAGGCGAGTACAAGGACAAGTTGCCGCCGCTGCATACGGTGCAGCTGCGTGTGGACATGGCTAACCGTGGGCCGTACGACACGATGAAAGAGGACTTCATTGTTCAGTTCCCGAACGCCACAGCGGTAGCCCAAAACGCAGGCGTGGTCACGCAAAAGCTGCAGCAGATGGCCTGCGGGTTTGTGTACGCCCCGCACGCTACCTGGTTTAGCCCGCACAAGTTCGACGCGCTCGATGACCTACTTAACGAGAATCAACATGCAAACACCATCGTTGTCTACAACTACAAAGAAGAACTCGCCGAGCTGCAGCGACGATTCCCGACCATCGCCACAATGGACGATGCTGACATCGTTGAGCGATGGAACGCTGGTCACGTTCGACTATTGGCGCTGCACCCGAAATCCGCAGGTCATGGCCTTAACCTGCACCATGGAGGTCGACACCTGGTCTTTCTGTCCTTGCCGTGGAGTCTTGAGCTTTACGAACAAACCATTGGGCGGCTGCACCGATCCGGCCAGCGCCACGACGTCTGGTGCTACATCCTGATGACCGCCGACACCATAGACGAACGCATCTGGGGCGCGCTGCACGACAAGCGCGCCATCAGCAATATAGCAATGGAGGAACTGAAATGACAGATAGAGAACTTCTGCGGCACGCCTTGAAGGTGCTTGAAGACCCGTTGGCTATTGGCCCGGACGGCGTTGTGGAGACGGTGTTAGCCATACGCGCGCGCCTTACGACGCCAGAGCCACATTTGGTGGAACGTGAAGCGTGCGCTCGGCTGTGCGACGAGATAGCCGCCAACTACAACAATCCAACGGCGTCAGAGTGCGCCACAGCAATCAGGAGCAGAACGTGAAGTCGTCAAGAGTCAAGCTACTCAAGGCCAAGCTGATCTCGGCGCGAGCCGACGAGCGGCTGTGGGCCAAGGTGTACAACCGGGCCGAACGCGCCATGCTGCGCATAGGCCGACAAATAGAAGATCTGGAGAGAAGAATTGCAAACGAACTGGCGAAAACTAAATAAAGAACTGGCGCTGATGAGCGAGGATCAGGTGCTGCAGCTGCTCAACCATGAGCGCACCAACCAGCGCCGCATCTCGATCCTTGAGCGGCTGCACCAACGCTACACCATGCTGCGCTGCGAACGCGAACGGCGCGAGATCCTGCGCGAAGCGCGGGCACTATAGGGGTAAACCACTATGAAAGAATTGTTTGAACCGTTGATGTCTTACTTCCGCGCGCCTAGCGCCGAGTCGTTGGCGCTCAAGGAGTTGGAAGACGCCAAGCGCAAGCTGCTAGAGGCCCTATCAGCGCGCGAATACACCGACTCCATGTGCAAGTACCATGAGACGCGTATAAAGCGTTTGACGGCCTATTTGCACAGCGTGACGGAGGTGAAATGAAATGCCCAGTGTGCGGGACATGGACAATAGTCAAGGACACGCGGGGCACGCGCCGGCGCCGGGAGTGTGCGAACCTGCACAGGTTCGTTACCCAAGAAAGCGTCGTGAGAATTGGCCCTTTCGCTTCTACGAAGAAAGAGGCAGAATGTACGAAAACATCGTCCCTAGACAGAAAAAGTCTAGCCCTGATGACGTAGGAGACGCGCTGCTTTGAACTGCTGTGACGCCTATGGGAACTGCCGCCAGGGCCGCGACTGCCCTGTGCGGTTATTTCGACTTGCGGCTGTAGAACAGCGTGCGGTCACCGAACAGGTAGAACCCAACGGCCGCAGCAAAATTGTCGACTGTATCGCTCGCCTGGCCTTGAAGTTTAAGCGCCGCCCAGGTGCCCAAGACGACCGCAGCGACAGCGGGGCGCATTAGCCGCACCGCAGCCTCGACCCACGGGTAGGATGGGTTGGCACCGCCGGCCTCATTCATGGCCTTGAACATTTCCAGGTCGAGCTGGCGCATCTTGGCGTACTCTTCCACGTTGGTGGGCTTGTACCCGTCGGTCTGGATAAAGCGCCCAATTAGGGATTTTCCCAAGTCAACAGCTAATGGGCCAAGAGCGGCCAATACGGTTAGCGGATCCATTTAGGTGCCTCCAGTACTAGATAGACCAAGAGCCCGGGCAGCGTGGTCGCCACGGCGTCCCAGACGTCGGGCGCGCCTTCTTTGCGATACCACTGCTGCGCCTCATAAAAGACGCCCAGGGCCGCGCAGCCAACAAGCACTGCAGCGCTCAAAGGCATATGGTGCAGGGCAAACAGCACTGCGCAGGCCGCAGCGCCCATCGCTAGGTGCATCAGCTTGTCTCTTGGGATCATGGGTAGTCCTTCCACGGCAGCTGAAAGTGTGGGCCGTCTGGGAAACTCTGCCAGTCGCCGCCCCACTCGATGGCGATCTCCAACTCTTGCGCGGCGGCTTTCATCGCCTTGGCGATCTTGTGGTACAGCGGCCAGTCCCACCGCACTTGGTTGGTGACCCACGCGCCCAAGTCGACGGCGTGGCCGGTCAAGTGGCGGCTATTCATCGTCTGACTTGCCCCGGACTTAACCAGCTGCGCCTGGCGCTCTAGGGTACGCAGACCCTCTAGCACCGTGAAGTCTACGGTGGTCAGCACGATAGCGCGCTCGACGACCTTGACCAGGTCTGGGTGCACGCCCTCAAGACGCGCGCGGGAGCGCACGCCAAGTCGAAATGTCACTTCTTCATCTTGCGCAGAGTCTGCGCAAGCCGCGCGCGCTGGCCGGTCTTGCCGCCCTTCTCAGCGGCCTTGGCAAGTTTGCCTGCGGGGATCTTCTCGCCTTTCTTGACGCCCATCGACGCGTGCAGCGCGCCGGGCTTCTTGATAGCGCCTGCTATCCAGTTCTTGGTTGCCATACGTCCTCCTAATGCTTACCGAGGAAAAACCCAAGCGCGCCGGTGACAACCGACCACAGCCCGATGCCCAACCAGATAGCGCCCTTGGAGCGGCTTGCCATGTCTAGCAGCTGCTCCATCTGGCGCTCCATGCGATCCATTTTCTTGTCCATGACCTGTACGCGTTCCCATAAAACGCCGTACCTCACGGGGTCAAAATTAGCCTCATCAAACGCCATGATTACCTCGTTAACGCGTTTGCGGGCGCCTGGGGCGCCAGGTTATTGATAGGGGGCATCTCGGGGTTTTGTATGGCCCCGCCCACGCCCATCGCAGCTTTAGGAACTGCCGGCTTAATGTTAGCCCAAGTGTCGGGATCGCCGATAGCTTTCAAAACCTTGGATCGCTCATTGCCAGGCAGCGTTGCTAGCAGTTCATCAAACGACCTGGCTGACAAGGACGCTTCGGCCATCTTTTCAATCGTTTTCTTACCTACTCTTACGCCTAGCGTGTCCAGCACTCTGTTGGCCGTGGTAGCGAAAACGTTGAAGATGTTGGGCAGCCGGTAGTTGGGCAGTTCATCCCTAAGCAGCTCGGTAGCGCGCTGCTGGCCGGCACTAATCTGCTGACCGATGGCGGCCTCGGTTTCGAGTTGCCGGGCTACCTCGCGCACCCTAGCTAATTGCTCAGGCGTCAGCACTTCATTCAATGCTTCAAAACGTGGCGCGCCTCGGCCGCCTGCGCGTCGCAGCATCGCTTGCTCACCACGGCCTAGCACATTCAAGAACGGCCCGATGCGCTCGCCGCCGCCAGGTCTTTCTAGCACCGACACCATCTCGCGCAGTACCTGCGCCTGATTGACCGGTGCGGACAATGCAGAAAACGTAGCGCGGGCTTGCCCGTATTCAGGCACCCTTGTTTCAAAAATAGCAACGTAATCGTCCAACAGTCCGCGCGCAGCCAACTGGGCGTCGCGCCCAGCCTGCGTGACAGCAGGCGAGCCGTAGGCGATGTCGCCCAGAGCGCGTCTAATGTAGTGCAACGACTCACCGGTAATCTGAGCCGTTTGGGCAGGCACCTCGCGCATGATGGGCCTGCCGGCTGCGTCCAGCATACCCGTTTCAACCATTCTGGCGGGCGTTGTTTGACCCATGATGAAGGGACGCCCGTCCATCCTAGCGATGTTGGCCGCCTGTGCTAGCGTGTTGTTGGGCATCCGGCCAATCACATCGGCCAATTCTTGATCAATGGTCACCACTGCCCGATCGGCAGCTTCGTAGAGTGGTCGAGACGCAACGCGCCGGGCGTCGATGGCCGCCTGCAGATCAGGCGTCACGCCTTCAATTGTCGATCTGCGCGCTGCTTCTTGACGGGCCTCGATGGCCGCGCGGGTGTCGACAGGCGCTTGTTTGCCTAGTTCTCCCGACTTCTTGATGGTCTTCTCAAGCGTGGCCTGCGCGCTTGGGCTGATAACGCCGCCCCGCGCAAGCGCCTGCTGCGCGGTCAACCCTTCGGCGCCTGCGGCCTGCAGCGCAGTTCGCGCGGCTGCAACCTGTTCTG
>Ga0099848_1000657_pt1 | contig 16087 bp, 15 predicted proteins | sample CB_VirMetaG_3_FD_78179 | JGI IMG/M metagenome (GOLD analysis project Ga0099848, IMG submission 78179) | Freshwater to marine saline gradient viral communities from Chesapeake Bay - CB_1508_1S Viral MetaG | ecosystem: Environmental > Aquatic > Marine > Coastal | place: USA: Chesapeake Bay...
ACCAAGTAGATACTTCACCCCAAGAACAGTAGGACTTTACAAACCAAACTATAATCGTTTCTTCATCAACGAAAATCTTTTACAAGATGAAAGAGAGTTTTTAGGAACTCTAAGACACGAAGGATGGCACGCAGTTCAAGATGCTATGGGTGGTGGATTAGAAACTTCTTTTATGGCACAGGTTCATCAAGATTCTGAGATTCCTTCTTGGATTATGAAGAATACTAGACTTACCTACGAATCAATCGGTCAGAGTCGTGCTGTTCCCTGGGAAGCAGATGCTAACTGGGCTGAAGAACAAATGAATACAACTGCTAGGTATCTTGAAATGATACTTGAAGCCCCACTATGGGAACAGGTTACTCCAACTCCACTTACAAAAAATTGGTTGATTGGATGTGGATGGATGAAACCGCAAGATGGTTTGTATCCTTATTATCCAAATAAGAAAGTTCAGTACTGTACAGAAGGTAAGTATTAACATAAATATAACTATCGATATGGAATGGACTTTTATCTATATAACAATTCTTATTAGAACCATAAATATTTTTATGACGTTAAAATTATTATGAACAACTCGAAGGTAATAGACAGAACAGTTATTAATAAAGACATAACATTTTATGATATTACTGAAGAAGGTCGGCTTATAAAATATTCTTACGAAGAATTTATATCTTTAGTAGATCAAATAAAAAATTATTTTCTTTCTAACTATGAAGTAAAGTTAGGAGAAACTGTTTTAATTGGATATTATGGAACTTGTTTACGCAAATTAGCTAGTGTTTTTGCTTGTTTAGAACTAGGACTTTCAATCTCAATAATTGACTATAATATAATAGTAATTTCGCCAGATTCTGTTACCAAAACTCAACTATTATCTCCGATACATTATTTTATATGTGAGGACGATAAGTTTCCGAAGGAGCATCCTAGAAGTAAATATGCTGTACTCATAAACCATTGTTTAAATACAGTTTACTCCACGGACATTGAAACTCATCAATACGACAAAAGTATAAATCAAGACATAAAAATTGATCCAAAATCAATTGCTATGAGATGTACATCCAGTGGAACTACAGGCACTCCAAAAATTATAGAACATAGTCATGAATTTTTATTCGATTTATGTCAAAGAAATTCTAAAATGTATTATGGAAATGTTGTAAATGAAAAATGTTTAGGACATGGTAGTGGTCCAGCAACATATTTCATTCCAACATTAATGTCTAAAGATGTAGAGGCTGTATATAATTACTGGGGAGAAGGTTCGGAATTTAACGATGAAAAATATTTCATGAGGAATGAAAATATTTTTGATCACATCATGATTGCATATACACATGATATTGATGGGTATTTTGAAAATATAAACCACAATAATCCGCCATCTAGAACAACGATTTATACTTTATCTACAATAAAAAAAGAGTGGACAAAATACGTAAAAGAAGGTAAAATAAAGAATATTATAAGCTTTTTTGGAACTTCTGAAACTAGTGGGCCCATCTTTATAAATCTAGCAGATGATGAAAATTTTATTCAAAATAAATTTACTTTAATTGATGATTACTACAAAATTTCTTTTACTGAAAAAAATCTTCTAGAAGTAAATATTCCAACATACGAGTATAAAATTTGTACTAATGACGAGTTTTCAGTAAACTCAAATGAGTTTTACCATAATGGTAGAGCAGATCTCATAAGAATAAATGGACATGTTGTTGATGTTTGTAGACATAATAAAATATTAGAGGTGCTTAAACCATATCTAGATGCAAAATTTGTATATGACCCAGCAATAAATGAAATTTATTTAGCTGTATGGAGAACCGATTTAGATTTAAAAACTTTAATTCAAAAAATTAATGTCAAAATAGGGGATATGCATTGGAATCATCATATAAGTAAATATGAAATACTAGATCCTAATTTATTTTTTACCGGAATAAAAATAGATAATCAATTATTAAGAGATTATTTTAGATCTAATGTTGAAATAAAATCAAATACATCGAAGTTCATTTTTGAAAATAAAGACAAGTATCTGGAAAAGTTTGAAGGACTAGAATTATAGGAAAATTATTATGGATAAATTCAACATATTAAAAAAGAGTTCAATTCACTTAAAGTCTAGTAAAGAAACTTATACAAGTCATTTAATATGGGCTACTTATGCCGGATTTAAGATGATTTTTGTAGGCGTTTCTAGTATAATACATGGAGTTGTTCCGGCATTTTTTACTGGAACTGCTGCAAAAATGATTATAGATTTTTATCACAAAAGATTGATCAATCATCCAAATGAAGAGTATGCAGATTACATCTCCAAACAATCACATATATAATTAGTATTGACTGTCCCCATCCTTTATTAATAGATTAGTTATGACTACAACACCATCCAAGACTTTTTGCATGGCTCCATGGACTCACATGAACATCGGTCCTAATGGAGACGTTTATCCATGTTGCATGATGCCTATATGTGGTACGGAAGGCATAGAAGAAAACAAATCAGAAGTTCCCATATCTATCAATAAAGATGCTATAGACTCTGATGAAGATTATGACCTTGATGGACTAAGGGAACTTATTGGCAATATTGAACAAGGGGAACCAGTAAATCCTTTAGAAATTGTTGCTACTGAATGTGAAGGAGCTCCGAGAGACTTTAGAATGGGATCTCTTCTAAATGAATCTTTGAAAGAGATTTGGAATGGGGAGAAGATGCGAGAACTTCGCAGAAATATGATTGCAGGAGAGAAGTGTAGTTACTGCACATCATGTTATAAAGAAGAAGAAATTGGACATGGGTCTCTAAGACTTCATATGAATAAGACCTATGCAAAACATTTTGATTATGTAAAAGAAACTAAAGAAGACGGAACCTTTGATAGATTCAATCTTGTATATTGGGATTTTAGATTAAACAATATTTGTAATTTTAAATGTAGGATGTGTAGTCCTGGGTACAGTAGTACTTGGGAAATGGAGATGAGAAAAGAATTTAATATTGAAGGTGAATATCCCAAAATTGATGTGGATATGGTGTACCAAGATATTGAGCCTCTTTATGATATTGTAGAAGAAATATATTTTGCTGGAGGAGAGCCTTTAATCTCAGATCACCACTATACTATCTTACGCAAACTCATTGAAAAGAAAAGAAATAAGACAGTTAGATTGTCCTATAATACTAATTTCAGTACTCTAAAATATAAAAATAATAATGTTCTTGATTTGTGGAAAAGATTTCCAAATCTATCACTATCAGTGAGTTTTGATGGTACAGAAAAGAGGGGAGAATTAATTAGAAAAGGATTTGACTGGCAAAAATTCCTAGAGAATTTTAGAATGTTTAGGAGTAAACTACCTAATGTTGAAGTAAAAATTAATTATGTATTCCAGGCTTTAAATTGTTTTCATGCTATGGATGCCCATAGAGAACTTTACTTACGGGGTATAATCACTGACTGGAATGACTTTTCTTTGTGCATTTTACATAACCCAGATTATATGTCTGTGTTGATTCTAGATTCCGAATCTAGAAAATTGTTAGGACAAAAAATTAAATATCATATTGAAAACTATCTTGTTCCAGCAAAAGCCACAGAATCTATTAAACAATACATATCTGTTCTTAAACTTCTATCTACTGATAAGAGAGAACACCTCGTTCCATACTTCAAATCTTATATGTCTGCACTAGATTCTATAAGAAATGAAAATTCATTGGAAATTTTTCCTGAACTAGAGGGGATTTTGGGTGATGATTGATAAAGACAGAGTTAATACAGAAGGTGAAATTTTTTGTGTTGCACCTTGGATGGCTTTAGACATTAGACAAGATGGTGAAGTTAAGCCATGCTGTGTTTCCGAATACACATATGGAGATATTAAAGAAAAATCCTTATGGGAAATCTGGAATGATGAACCCATAAGGAAACTACGTGAAAATATGATCAATGAAGTACCTACAGAAAGTTGTCAGGTATGTTATAATAATCAAGCTGCAGGAAAAAGTTCTTTAAGACAGGACTTTATTAATAATTTATTTGGATATCATAAAAAAATTGTATACAATACAAATGATGATTTTAGTGTTGATAATCCTGGATTTATTTGGTGGGATTTGAAACTAAGTAATAAGTGTAACTTCAAATGTAGAATGTGTAGTTGGACTTCTAGTTCTAGTTTTGAATTAGAACAGAATGGTAAAATTTCTGGAAGATGGAATGCTTCTGAAAAAACTTATGAAGAGACTGAACCATATTTGAAAATGGTAAAACATCTATACTTCTCTGGAGGAGAATCTTTAATTATAGATGAACATTGGAAAATACTTGATAAACTCATTGAGTTGCGTAGAAATGATAATGTAACTTTAGCATACAATAGTAACTTTAGTAACCTTGTTTATAAAGGTAGACACATCTTTGATTTATGGGATCAATTTAATAGAAGTGTAGAAGTTCATATTAGTGTTGATGGTATAGGAACCAGAGGGGAATTAATCAGAAAAGGATTTAACTGGCTAAAATTTGTGTCTCATGCTAAACAATTTAGAGAAAGGTTTAAAGATAAAAAAGTTACTCACCAATTGCATTTCGATTGCACAGTTCAGGCATTGAATATTTTTGAAGTAGTTAAATTACATCAGTATTTGTATACCAGTGGATTAATGGAAGATATTGATTTCTTCTTCCTAAACTTTATGCAAACTCCAAGAGAAATGTCTGTTTGGGTATTGGATAAAAGAACTAAAGAGGCCGCGAAGGAAAATATAAGAAATCATATTGACAATTTCTTAATTCCAAATAAATCAAAAAGATCTGTAGTTTTCTATGAAAGTTTAATCAACTATATTGATCTATATCAGGAACAAACTTTAATTCCTGAGTTTATAAGGTCAATGAGAAAGTTTGATAAAATAAGAAATGAAAATGTTATAGAAACGTTTCCAGAACTTGACAGAATATGGAGTGTTATCAAACCCAAAACTAAATAATAGGAAATTATTCTTAAATATAATTTAAGGAAGATTATGTCGCAGTCACCAGCGAAGGACAAGCGTAAAGAAGAGAAGGACAACATCTTTGTTGACATGCTATACAATCTTGTAGTATATCTTCCAGTGTTGGTTATCTCTTGGATCTGGGATAAGATCTCAGATTGAAAACTTAGCAGACAATTTCTTAGCAATCTTTTTAGCGGGGGCGAACAGAGGTTTAAATCTCTTTTGTCCTTCTTTTGTAAATTTTTCTGAAATCACATCATCAATAATAATTTTGTTATCAATCTCGTATAGGGAATTGATTTCAACTTGGTCACGAATATACTGCTCCACATTATCAACCTGCTCTACAAGTCTTGTTCCATCAGCAGAGTATTCAAAGATATCAATGTGTCCTCCTTCTGCTAAAACATAATGTAGTACAGGTTTGACTTGTTTGACTTTAACTTTAAACTTCTTCTTGGTTGCTTCTTTGATGATAGGCTCAGCAGCGTTCTTAATCGCGTTAAATGCGGTTGTAGCCACCATAGTTGCAGCAGTGGTCACAACCGCCACAGACCCTGCCGTGGCGACCAGAGAGGGGTCTGGGAGATTTATGTTTAATCCTGCCACCGTGATTGTGGGTTTGTCTGCCGGGACCTCTACAACGGGAGTCTGAACAGTGGGTGGAGGGGTTTGAATTGCTGGAGGCAGTTGAGGGGTAGGGGTAGGATCAGGCAATCCTCTATTTTTTTCTTGTTGTTCTTCAGCTTGTTTTTTTCGTTCGGCTTTAACAGCAGCGTCAAACTCTTCCTGAGTAGGAACATCAATGACTGGATACTTAATAGAAGTATCTGGTGCTTGGAATACTGGTAGAGCAAGTCCTCTTGTGACAGGTATTTCTACCTGACGCAATATTGGTGGATCTATTACTGGTATTACTGACGGATCTTGAATGCCAATCTTGGGGATTCCATTGATATTAGTTGATATATTATCAATTCCCTTTGGTTTAATAGTTGGTATTTCATTCATTGTGCCGCCACTTCTTTCACGGGTGGATATTTGACAACAACATCTGCACAAATTTTATGATATGGACTATCTGGGTGGAAACTAATTCCATTCTTGATCGCTTCACCGCACTTTAGTAGTCTGACTAATTCAAAATCAAGTCTTGCCTTGTCTGCCTCTGTTTGTTGTCTAGTTATTTCAACTCTAGCTCTCTCTTTGCAAATTTCTTGTAATGATCCATCTAAAGGTAGATTAAATCCCAAACTTACACCGAAGTTTCCATTATGAGATTGGTAATTTGTTGGATCTTTACTTCCATTAAAACTCCCTAAAGCAAAGGGAGATATACTCATTGTTGGCCCTTGACAACTAACTCCACCTCCATAGGTGTTAAGTGCGAATGGTCCCTGTAAAACTTGGACAGCTTGATTAGTAACATTGCCTGTAGCGGAAGCAGAAGGACCAGCAATATTAGTATTACTAGGAGCAGATTGAGCATATGCCGTGCCATAACATAATGTTCCTATTGCGTAAAGACAGATACCGAGTTTGTAGTAGATTGAGTTTCTGTTGTACGATCTATCCATGTTTCTTTTGCCACTCCAGGTCCAAGGTAGGTTTCACTGAACTGGAATGGAGCACCTTGAGTCATAATACTATAATTTGATCCCTGTTGTGGTGTTCCAGGGATGTTAATATTAGTTCCAGTCACAGTGTATGATGTGCCAGTTGTATATTCAACTTGACGTATTGTTTCTATAACTTTTGTAGTAGATTCTGTGGTTGCGGTAATAGTACCTCTGGTAAAATTAGGCACAACACTCTCAGCATAAACGGGAGTACAGATGACTCCCGTCGCTAAAAGCAAAACGGGAGTTATGTATCTCATTTGAATACGCTTAACTCTATTGTTCTTTGAGCTGTAGCACTCGTTCCGGAACCACCTGCAGTAACAGTTGGAACACCAGTTGCAGATAGAGTACCTGCGAGAGAACCTTTGTCTCCACCAACTTGAGTTACACTATCTCCATAAAGATTTGGAGTTCCAATGACACCATTTGTCACTGTCTGTGTATTTACTGGAGTATCTGCAGCATTAAAACTTTCTGAGAAAGTGAATGATTGACCCGCAGTATTGATATCGTAGGTTCCAGCACCACCTACACCACCAAAGGATGAGGATTGGATGTTGGTTCCTGATACGGAATATGAAGCACCGATTCGAGTCGATTGAACAGCAGCACCATCAACTTTCAATTGAATAGAATCAGTAATCTTTGATGTAATTTCAGCAGCATTAACTGGAATTGCAAAGAATAACGAAAAGGCCAATAATAGTCTTTTCATTTTTCTTATGATTTTTTGGGCAGCTTATTTAGGAATTTTAAAAATATTTTACTGTAGTCTTACTCCACTCAAACGAAGTCCGCCAGAAATCGTAAGACTATATGCTCTCGGTTCATTTCCGGTTAAAGCATCCCATATTACTATAGGTCTCCCACCTTCCAGACTATTTACGTCTACCCAGTTAGAATCAGTTGCAGTTATAGATTCCGTTCCCACATAAAATTCATCAGTGTTTGCATCATTAACTTCTGTTTTTAACCAATTTCTGACATCTTCCCAAGTCCAATCTCTGTTGTATTGCAATTTAGTTGCAATTAGTCCACAAGCAACAGGACATGCGGAACTAGTTCCTCCAAATTTACCGTCATAAGGAGTTACAGTAAGACCTGGATAAAGATCAGCTCTAGTATGTGTTCCGGATGTAGCTTGTGCAGTTAGTGTTCCATCTGCAGGGGCATAACAATCTATTTCATTTCCCATATCACTATAATTAACTTTTCTTTCATTTCCGTTAGGATCAAAAGAATCATCAAGAGCACCAATATTAATTACGGGATATACAACGTTTCCATCTGTACCAATAAATTTTCCTAATTGTTGGGGAAATCCTCTTCTATTTGTAGAATTGTATGCTTCTACACCAAATTCAAAGTGAGTTGAATCGTAGAAACTGGATTCAGATCCTAATCCAGAAGTGTATCTATTGTTAACACCAATGTGAATATCTATTTGATTTGGAATATTTTCATAAAATACTGCTTCATATACCATACCTGGAGATCCAAGGGTTCCGGAAATAGAACCATTTCCTTCATACCTAATTCTATATGTCCTATTAGGAGCGACTCCCTCAGCTCCATAATATAATCTTTGACAAGAATTGTCAGCAGCAGATATAAGGATTTTATATAAATTTGGATTACTAAAACTTATTCCACTATAAATTGTGGATCCTTCGCCAAAGGTGAGATAAGTGTTAGTTCCTGGATAGATTACATTTGTAGAGAGTCCTACAAATTGTATACTAAAAGGCAAATTTAAAGTCCAATATCCATCATCATTGTTCCCAACTGTTGGAACTGTCGATGATGTGAGAGATCCAGCTCCAAGCAAACTATTCGTTATGGAGGTTACAGTACCAGAACTACCACTGGTTGTAATTCTTTTGGACGTATTATCTTGTGATGAGAAATTGGTGGTTCCGGAGATTTGGCCGTTCGGCAAGGCTAAACCAGAAAGTCCCAAATCCCCACCGACAATACTCCAAAAGTTATTGTAGTCTGGATGACTAGAATCTACTTGTTTTTGATTACTATTGCCTGCTGCAGCAACAAAAATGACTCCCGCATTTATTAGTTCTTCTCCTGCAGATACATATGAGTTGGGTAAATGTTCACCCTTCATTCTATTTCCATCACCATAAATTCCAACAAAGTTCAGAAATCCAGGTAAAGCTGAAGTAGTATAGGATGTTCCTATACCAATATTTTCTGTATTGAGTCCTACTCTATGAAAATAAAATCCATTAGTTCTATGAGATGTTGATCTATATCCCCAACTGTTGCTACTGATTGTTGGATCTTTTGTTCCATATTTTGGATTTATTGGCTTATACAAATGGAACAACTTCATTATATTGAAGTATTGTTCAATATCTGAGCCATTATTTCCATATGCATTGATTACCCACTTATTACAATTAAAAGCCCATCCTTGAGTCCTACCAAAAGTATTTGCAGCACAATCAGTTCCGTGGTCTGTTCCGTTTGTTGGTCTTGCCGTATTGCTACCTAAACAAGAAACCCTAGTATAATTTGTAGTAACTCCCACCACTCCTATTGTAGAAAATCCAACCGATCTTTGTGACGAATCTCCCCACCAAGACCTTGCAACACTTTCTACAGGAACTTTAGTTCCATCCCATCTGGTTATCAACCTTGTACTGGGTGAAGATTCAAACCATTCTGGGTCGATATAATAAGGAGCATCTAAAACCAAATCTAGAAGATCACAAGTTCCACTGGTAGCTGATGGAGAAAATCCATCCTTCAATACATTTCCACCAATGTAATTTGTTGGTCCTTTTCCTGTAGCATTACTCTGGAATTCAACATGACCTATCCAAAATCCTTCATCTCCAACAATAACATCAACGTCGGACCCATCTCCATAGTATTGAATTCTATCTTCAAGAATTTGATTTGAACCTGTAGATAATCCAGTGTACCATGGATTTTCTTTATTGACGCATCTTAAAAGTTGATATCCACTTCTATTTAAATCCGAACTATTTGGTGATTCGGGAAGTTGATTATTATCAAACCAATTTCTATATTGTTTTGTTGGAGTATCGTATCGATAGTTTCTAAGAGCACTAAATTTTAGTTCTTCTGGTGGTGCTTTGTATTTTTGTGGGTAACTTTCGAAGTTTTCATGTACATATTGTACTCTTGGGTGATTGCGGAGTTCCTTAGCTTCTTCGTCATCCAACAAATAAACTGCTCTTGTGGGACTATGTTCTTTTGAATCGACACATTCAATACAATGACATGGTATATTATCCTCAAGAGTTCCATCTCTCATTAATATTTCATGAATATATTCCCAGTCCTCTGCAGAATAACACCCAACTGCATATAATTTTTTTGCACCCGGTTCTGTAGGATACTCTATCCCCAATCCAATTTGATCACTATGATTTGAATAATCGTATTGTTTTTTATTTTCAGATTCCATTTTCTTTTTAGAATAAAGTTAGAGTAGTGGATCCAATTCCCACAGCTGTAAAGGTTAGTTGATTGCCAACGAGAGAAATTTGTATGGGAGTTGTATTTCCAACACTGATGAAACCTCCGGTTGAAGTTACTACACCCGAAACATTTGCATTTCTTCCTACAGTTAAATCTGTACTTACTCCAACTGTTATCGTATCGAGTTTAATTGAAGTTGCCGCCCCAATAGTAGGAGTAGCTGTAGGAAGACTTTCAAACCTTGTTGCAGTAACAACTCCAGAAATAGATGCATTTCCTGAAGCAGTTATATCTCCAGAAACATTTACATTTCCTGGAGTTGCTAAATTTCCATTTGCGTTGAACACCCATATGGGCCCGCCAACTCCAAGACCGGCAAAATCGGTTCTAACAACTAAACTACTATTTGCATTTAAGAGTAAAGATGTTGATGCAGCTCCAATTGTACCTATATTTGTTATTTCATAGTAAGGTGCAATAAGATTTCCAGGTGCGGTTAAAGTTCCGTCGCCACCAAATCTCCAATATGGAGCACTTTCTCCTTGTGCAGAAATGTCTGTTTGAATATCAAAATTATAATTTGCAAACGCACTGAGATTTGATCCCCCATATCCAATTTGGCCGATGTTTACTGCGCCATTTTTTAAGTCATAGTATTGTGCAATAACATTCCCAGTAACTGTAGCTACACCAGAAACGTTTAAGTTATTAAAGGTTACATCGTCTGTTGTATTTAATTCTTGATCATATGCAACACCACCGGTTCCCCCACCACCAACAGCATTTATTGTAGCGGTGCCCGCATCCTGACTTATACTAATGTTTGATCCAGCAATTAAAGATGTGATAATGCCAGTCAGTCTTGTACCCGACCCCTCATAAGAATCTGCAGTTACAATTCCAACTACTATATTTGGTGTTCCAGTGATACCAAAAGATACTGTGGAAACTCCCGATATTTCCGAGTATGCAGATACTAAAGACTCTGTTGCAATACCAGAAAAATCTGAATAACTGGAAATACCTGAGGTAAATGAATAGTTACTAACGTTACTAGTTTCTGCGAACCCAGCGTTTACAGCCTGAGTTGTAATGCCAGCAATATCTGCATAACTAGAAATTCCTGCAAGTTCGGCATATGTTGCAAAAGATGTAATATTTGGAACTGAAATGGTTACTCTACCAACTACATCAGGTCCAGTGGATACAATATTTTCACCAAAATTTAGTTCTCTCGCAACTCCCTTTCTAACATCATCATCTAAAACTTCAAGACCACCAGCAACTGCAGTCACATTAGTAAGTTGTGATCCGTCACCGATGAATTGAACTGCAGTAACTATTCCAGTAGATTTAATATTTCTAACTTCTAAATGTTCTGTGGTTGTAATTCCAGTATTTAAAATTCCACTGACATTTATTCTTGGAGATCCTGTTAAATTTCTTGCAAGTGAAGATATTCCTGCAGTACTTGCATAACTTGTCAGGGTAAATCCATCACCAATTGTGTTATATATTTCCAAAAAGTTGCTATTGATTTTACCCATTGCAACTCTTAATGGATCGCCCTGACCATCATTTGGATTACTACCAGTGTTGATCCCGAGTCTAGACATTAATTTTCCTCAGTCTTTCCCTATTTTTATATTTATTGATGCTTATAACTAGTAATAGAATGATTCAAAATCATGCAATTTAATTTTCAGTTTGGTAACAAGAAACCAGACAAAAGAGAAATCATAAAAGTCAGTATTATCGTATCAATTCTCATATCAATAATATCTGCATTTAGTGGCATTACTGAAAATAAACTTTGGGATTTGTTAGATGAGTTCCAACGAAAGTATCTTCCGTTGGGCATACTTAATGAGATTATAATACAAGATCCCGATAAAGTAAACAGAAGAACTGAGAGAGATGTAGATAGAGCTATAGATAGAGTCACAAAGGAATATGATCGTATCATTCTGGAATCGGATGAAAAATATAAAGAACAATATATTGAAGAGGAGAACGATGAGTCTTTATGTTACTCGGAGGATTGTAAGAAACTTGCACCACCGATGAGAATTTGTTCTCCAGTTTTTGATGGGATTGATTGCCCTCTCAAACTTGAAGATAAATAAATAACATTATAACACGCCCTTTATCGTAGAAAAATGAGAGCAGAAGAAATCAAGGGTCTCATGGAGGCCTATTCCCATGTTTACGAGACCCCTGAGGTTCTCTCAGAGGAAGTTGTAGAAGAAGATATAGAAGTTCTTGACGAACGCCGCCTTTCTGGCCCTGAAGCTAGAAAAGTTGACGCGGAAAGGAGAATGCAAGCAAATGTGGCAAGAGCACAAGCACCAACTCTTCCCACTCCCCGCAGCGGTGGTGGTGGTAACAGACCGGGTGATGCTAGAAGATATCAAGCAGTTGCAGCAGATAAAGGTGCCGGTGGAGATGCCGCATATAGAGCAGGAGGTGGAGATGCTGCAGCAAGAAGTGGTTTAACCAGACAACAAATCCAACAAAAAGGAATGACAGCTACAAGGGCTGCAGCAGCAAAACCTGCTGCTCCAGCTAAACCTGCTGCTCCAGCTAAACCTGCTGCTCCAGCTAAACCTGCTGCTCCAGCTAAACCTGCTGCTCCTGCGGCCGCTAAACCTGCACCAGCTCCTGCAGCAAAACCAACTCCTTCTGCAACTGCAAAACCATCAACACCTGCAGCACCTGCAAAACCAGCACCAGGAACTAAAGCTGCTGGTCCAGAGTCAATCAAACCAAAGACTCCAAATCCTCTTCTAAAGGACAAGAGTATTGAGAGAATGCAACAAGCATCTCAAATGAGACAAAAGGGTGCTAATGTTACTAGTGATATGATTAGTGACAAATCAGTGAAAGCTCCTGCACCAAAACCACAAATGAGTGCAAGAGCACAAGCACTCAAGGCAGGTGGCCCTGCGGGTGGTGCAAGAGAGAGAATGCTCAATCAAGGTGTTGACATCTTTGATCTAGTCAAAGGTCACCTTCTAGATGAAGGTTATGCAGAGACTGAAGAGAACGCAGTCGCAATGATGGCAAACATGAGTGAAGAGTGGAGAGAGACCATCATCATGGAACTCACTGGTGGTAAGGGTCATCCTGGTTACAAGGCTGGTTCAAAGGATCATGGAGATCTTGAGGATCATCCTGCTGCAGGTAAAAAAGGTGGTGTTCTAAGTCCTCGTTATGGACATCATCTCGGTGACATGGATGATGAAGATGAAGATGAAGATGATCTTGAGTCTACCGTTAAGCAACAATCAAGAGATAGTAGAGAAAGAACTAGAAAACCTTTGAGAGATAAGGTTAAGGCAGCAAGAAAGAAAATGACAAAAGAGGGTATTGAACTAGAAGATATCCTTGCTCTCAGTAGAAGAATGGAAAAAGTTTACGAAGCACAACACGCTCGTGAAAATCCAGAAAAACATGAAGAAGAGTCCGAGAAAGAGGACGAAAAGAAGTACGGAAAAGTCCGTGGTGAAAAAACTCCTATGCCACCAAGAGGTGACAAGCGTAGAGAAGCGTTTGAAAAGTGGTACGCGACACAGATGGGTCGCTGATACGATCTGAAATAATTATCGGGGGGTAGCTACCCCCCTTTTTTTATATCTAAATAAATTTTAGTGATATAAATTTTAATGATTAAAAAACTTTGGAATATTATTTCTAATTGGAAGAGAAAAAGGGATTTTAATAAAAGGATTAAAAAATTACAAAAAAGAGATCCATTTATTTACAAATGATAACCTGGGGAATATCGTCAGAGAGCCATAATGCTGCACTTTCTGTTTTTGTTAATGATACTCTTGTTTTTGCTAGTGAAAGTGAGAGGTTTAGTGGCATAAAAAATGATCCAGAGTTGAATGATGATATAATTAAATATGCATTGAAGTTTGGGAAACCAGAACTAGTTTGTTGGTATGAGAACCCATATAAGAAAACACTTAGACAACTTCTTGCGGGACAAGGATGGATCCAAAACGTCAAGAAGTATGTTGATGTTCCAATCAAGTATTATGATCATCACTATACTCATGCTTGTGCTGGTTATTTCACCAGTAAGTTTGATGAATGTTGTGTGGTGGTTATTGATGCTATAGGTGAATTCCAAACACTTACGATTTGGGAAGCGAAAGGTAATAAATTAAAACTTAAATTTCAACGTAAGTATCCGCACAGCGTCGGACTTTGGTACTCTACAATGACGCAAAGGTGTGGATTAAAACCAAATGAAGAAGAATACATCCTCATGGGTATGTCTGCTTATGGGGATAAGAGAGTTTGTGAAGATGCAATCTATGATGATTTTATAGGATGGAGAACATCAACCTTTAAGAAGAATTTGCATAGAGGATGTTCTGATTGGAGACCTGATATAAAAAATAATTTTGATATTGCTGCTGCAACTCAGAGCATTTATGAAACGATGTTTAGAGATATTATACAAAGAGCATCTACAATTGTTAAGAGTAAAAACTTAGTTCTGATGGGTGGATGTGCATTGAATTGTGTTGCAAATCCAATTGCATATTATTACTTTGATAATGTGTGGATTATGCCTGCACCTGGAGATAATGGTTCTGCAATTGGTGCGGTACTTGCACACAAAAAGAAACATATTGACTGGCATGGGCCATATCTTGGATATTACATTAGACCAGTTGCATCAAACGAAGAGATAGTAGATCATCTACTGGATCATGGTCTCTGTGGGGTTGCCAGAGGTCGTGCAGAGTTCGGCCCTAGAGCATTAGGTAATCGTAGTCTACTTGCAGATCCTAGAGATCATCGGATTAAATCAATGGTCAATGACATAAAACAGAGACAACAGTTCAGACCATTCGCTCCTGTGATTATGGAAGAGTATGTTGAACAATATTTCAGAATGCCTATGGGATCTTCTCCTTATATGCAATATGCGGTTAGATGTAAACAGTCTAAAAAGTTCCCTGCGATTGTTCATATAGATAAGACAAGTAGAGTTCAAACTGTTAATAGGAAACAGAATGCAGAACTTTATGATCTTTTAAAATTGTGGAATGAGAAAACTGGTTGTCCAATGTTGTTGAATACTAGTTTGAATATTAAAGGAAAACCAATGGTCAATGATGAAAATCATTGTAAGGATTGGGAAAATATGTATGGAGTTAAAGTATTTTCATGAAAAGAATATTGCTTGCTTTTGGTGATAGTCATACTGCTGGGTCCGAAATAGAAGAACAATATCAACCATCTTGTTATGGTAAGGCTTATTCATCACATATTGCCAGACATTATGGATTAGCTTACGAAAATTTTGCTGTTCCTGGCGGTAGTAATGATTGGGTAATTCGTCAATTTATGATAAGAATACATAAGGCCATAATAAAAAATGAATCCGTATTTGTATTATGCAATTTTTGTGAACCTTCAAGAACTTATGTGAAACTGCCAGGCAAAATACTACATTGCACTCCTTCGGTATTATTGCAAGATGAAACTACTGTTGAAAAACTTAGAGTAGATGAAGAATTCTTACCGTACTATGCAAATTACGTTCTAACAAATGATGATAATTTTTTAAATTTTAAATCCCTGTCTCAGATTCTTATAGTCCAAAGTATATGTGAACAGTACAATATACCATATGTATTTCATACGAGTTTTACTTGGTATGAGGGGAATTGGGATTTAATCAATAAGAGAAATTTTTTTGGCCATCATAACACAGAAACCAAGATATATGATAGATTAAGATCAAATAATGCATATGCCTCATATTCATACTGGGGGAAAGCCTTGCATGATGAGAATTGGAAACCTCTCATCAAACAAGAAAGATGGTCAAAACATTTGCCCGAAGAATATCATAAATTTTGGGCTGAAACATTGATCAACTTTATTGATGAACAGGGGATACTTGACACGGCCACCAAATCTGAATAGAATAACTCTGTCCGGGTTCAAA
>Ga0099848_1000658_pt1 | contig 16084 bp, 19 predicted proteins | sample CB_VirMetaG_3_FD_78179 | JGI IMG/M metagenome (GOLD analysis project Ga0099848, IMG submission 78179) | Freshwater to marine saline gradient viral communities from Chesapeake Bay - CB_1508_1S Viral MetaG | ecosystem: Environmental > Aquatic > Marine > Coastal | place: USA: Chesapeake Bay...
ATCTGCACCACAAAGAGCAATCGCATTTGGAATGAATGTGCTGTCAAATGGTCCTTCTGTAACATAGATTGGTTTTGTTCTATCGATTTTGTCGAGTCCATAAATTTTTGGCGCTTCCTCATCAAGCATTATAGTAATATATTTAACCTCGCTAGGTCCAATCGATCTTCCTTGTATACCCACAAGTTTATTATCATAAACAATAGGTATTATTATTCTAGGTTCATCATATTCAGTATTAGCAAAGGTCTTCTTTAAACTATTAACCCAAGTTTTAAATTTAGGGGTGTAATAAAATTTATCTGGATTAATATTTCTATTTTTTAAATATGTTTTTGATTCCAGATTTTCTGATGCTCTTGGTAAATCCAATTTAAAAGTTTTTTTAAATTCTGGTTTTTCAAATTCAAACTTAGGTTCACTAGAAACAAAATTCTTACCTGTTTTATTCTCTTTAAATTTTTCCATAGAGTAACTTTTATGAAGTGGAGCATCAAGCTGCTTCAAAAAGTTATTAAAAGAAATACTTATGCCACAATTGTGACATTTATAATTCATATTGTTCTTAACTGAATATAAGTATCCCCTGGTCTTATTTTTATTCTTTTGAGAGTCTCCACAAATAGGACACCTAAAATTGTATAGACCACTCTTTACTTTTTTAAATTTCTGCAATCTTGTAGAAATTAAATTGACATACTTATTGTCGATAAGATCCATACTCAGTCAGTGGAATCAACCTACTATAACACTACCAGATTCTACTGTCAATATCAAAACTTAATAGACAAACACTAAGTATACTTGTCCATTTTACTACAGTGTTTGATACCTTTTGCAAATCGTAAATAGACTTTGATCTTGTTGTCATGGTCTTTTAGCAACCACAACTATTTATTTTTTGATACTTCAGTATTAAATTTATTGGTATTATTATTAATCCATGGTTGTAGAATTCCAAATAGACCTACGGTAAATGTAAGAAGAGTTGCCATGCCAACCATGATCCATTTTGTCTTAGATGCATCCTCTGTCTTTGCTTCTATAGAAGATACTCTTTTATCCAACCTTTCTTCTAGTTCAGACATTTCATCTTTAATATCATCAAACATTTTTAAAATTAGTTCATCATTCCTAGAACTTTGATCTATCCTTTCCTCATGTTTTGTAAGAATCTGGGCAATTCTATTATTTCCTTCAGATATTTTATCAACTGCCGCCTCTAATTTTGTCAACATCTCTCTAGAGAGCTCTTCATAAATATTGAGTTTAGATTCTAAAACATCTAATTTTGAATTTGCCCAAAACATCTTATTTACCTTTTGAGTTTTTGTTTCTTACTAAGAATTTACTATACTCTTTAGGTAATTTACGCATTAGTTTAGATCTACCATCCAACTTACCTAATCCAGGATCATATCCTGCCACTGGTCCAGACTTATCAGCAGAACCACTAAACCCACCACTAGTACCTGGAGCATTAGCAACCATGTTCTCTCGGATTATTTGAATTACTTTGTCGATCGGGTTCATTTGGTTCCTATATTTTTTAATTCTTCCAAACAATATTCATCTATTTGAATATCATGAATGTATGTTCTTGGATACTCTGGGATTCTATCCAAGAACATTACAAACGTTTTCATAGTGCTCCAAAGTTCACGTTCTATTTTATAGAATAACATTGGAGTTGTTGCATCTCCAAAAATATTATATAAAATTATAAAATGATTTATTAACAAATGAGACTTTAATTGTCCAGTATTTTTATATCTTTTAAGTAATCGTTTTATATATTTAAAATGATTCAAATCACGATTAAAGTCTTCTTTTGTTACTGATTGTGGATTCTCATAATTTTTTATAGCAAATAATAAAAAATTATCTTCATTCAACTCCGTAAAATTCATTCTTTAAAAACTATCAATTAATGGATAGTGCTGCAGAATCAGAAGTCTCAGAAGCACCACCAGCAGTTGTAATAACAACTCTGTACTGATATCCATCAAGTGAAGAATCAGTTAGAGTTACGCCAAGACCAGCAGTTGCTGATCCAATAATGGTTGCACCATCAGAGAGATTAGTGTATGCTGCACCAACGCTAGATGCATACTGCCACTGATAGGATAGTGCTGCTCCAGGTGTTGCAACTGCAAGTACACTAAAGAGTGCATCATAAGGAAGATCACCTGTTGTGATTGCAATTCCTGCAGGTTGGGTGTTAATAGTAATGAACTCGTCTGGAATAGTTGCATCATCATCTGCATCACCGAATGCAGAATATCCAACAGCACCTGTAGAGATTCCAGAGAATGCAACTAAAGTCTCAGACTTAACTCTCAATTCTCCATGTTGGTCAACGTAGGTGTGAACACCAACCCAACCACCATGTGCTACTTCGTACTTAGTTCCTCTAACTGCACCAGTCTCAAATTGATCAACACCACGAATTGCTGAGTCTTTAGTATCAGCATTCGCAAGTGTGTATACAGGCTTTTGAGAGATCGTATAATCAACTGATGTTGGAGTTGCTGCACCGCTGAGATAGCGGATGGTAGCAATACCAAGGGTAGTTTCATCAGTAATTGAAGCAATAACTGCCTCACCGAAAGTTGCTCCTACACCAATGGTAATAACGCTACCTACAGTAGCCGCTCTAAATGATGTTCCAGTTCCAGTAATAGTATTGTTAGCATAATCAATAGTTACTGTACCAGGAGAATAAATACTGTCCGCTGTTCCCCAGAGTGCCATGTTACTTCCTTAAATTAAATCTAGTATGTTTTTATTTATAAATTTCGGTCAGGCAGTCTCTTCTTTTTTGAATAGAAGTGCCTCGACAACATCAACTGCTCCATCATCCAACTTATTGTCAGTAGACTCTGCAAGAGAACGAAGGACAGAGATCAAATAACGACGAACTTCCTCTCTCTCAAGGAGATGATTTAATGTTCTTTTTGCGAGTGGTAATAGTAGTGCCCACATAATTTTTTACCGTATGGAATATAATATATATAAGACTTCAGTCGAATCTTGAAGACATATTATCTTGTGATCTCTTAGCAGCAGCACGACGCGCTGCTACTTTTTGTTCAGGAGATCTTGGAGCACCCCATTGACCAGCAGTGGGTGGTTTCTTACCAGGAACCTTCTTACGCTGTCCAGCAGGTGTTCCTTCCATACCACGAACCATTCTTTTTACATGAGTAAATGCTTTGTCATCTTTCGCACCACCTTTAGCAGTTGGTTTGCCAGTCTTGGTATTGATACCAGTTTCTTTTTCTACACGATTCAATTCATTAAGACTTTTTGATTCACCCACCATTGAACGAATTTTTGCTCTGGCATTTTCAACTTGCTTTCTTTCAGTATCTTTTTGCTTTGCACTTACTGAAGGATCACTTTCTTCATTACTTACAACTTTCTTAACATCCTTTGCAACTTTTACAGTAGTTTTGACACCAGAAGCAACTCCTTTACCAAACTCTGATGCTGCCTTACCTCCAACTTGTGCTGCTTTTTTTGCAGTTGACATAGCAGCATTGTGGCGTTCCATACCTTTCTTATAGGCATCAACAGCACGGAATACTCCTCTGGCAATGGCGTCTCTTACTGGTTTCTTATTAGATTGCTTATCTTTTGCAGATTTAGTAGGAACTGAAGGTGCTTTTGCTGCTGGTTTTGTGGTTGGTTTTTTTGCTGCCTTTGCCTTTTCTTTAGCATCAATTTCAGCTTTTACTTGGTCATAGGTTTTTCCGCCTGTTCTTTTTTTGGCAGATCTTGCTTCAGACAACTCAATATCTTCATTTAATTGAGTATTATAATAAACACCAAGGTCCATAACAAAATTAAAAAAGTTCTCAATTCCAATCTCTTCAATTACATAATCAACACCTTCATCATTAAGTCCCAGATTGTAAAAATATTCTGTTGCGTAATTAACAGATTCCATAACAAAATCTTCAGTAAGAGTTACCTCTTCAAGTAAAACACCACCAAGATTATCTACTGCTTCTTTTAATTCTGGATTAATAGTAATAAACTTACTATTGTTTACACCATTTCCAGTGACTTTTTTTTCTTTAGTCTCAGTCTCTGCCTCAAAAAGATTTAATTCCGATCTCCAATCAGAGTAATCTTCATTATTTTTCTTACGAGTATCTTTTCCATCAGGTTTTCCACCCGTTGCTCTTTGGATAGCATTGTGAACTACACCAGCATGTTCCTTGGATGAAGACTCTTTTTTACCGTCCCCATCATAATCTTTCTTTGCTTTTTTACCTTTTGGTGCTTGAAGTGCTGCAGCAGTCTGCTCACCCTTTTTACGCTCACCCTCATATGGAGTTCCATATTGTGTTGGAGTTACAGAGGTAATCTGTGGATTCTTTCTCAATTGGTGAATCTTTTTGCCATCAGCAAATCTACGATAAGGAGTTCCAAAACCTTTTGCTGGTTTTACCAATACTTTTTGTTTCGATGCCTCATCAATTTCATACTCTTCTTTTTTAGTATCGCCACCACCAAAAAGCATTGCTTTTGCAGCGTCTTTTACAGGAGAAGATGCACTAGAATTTTGAAGAACTTGATTGAATGCTCTCTCTAAAGGTAAATCTTCTCTTCTTGCCTTATATCTAGTATCATAAGCAAGCTGTCTTGCTGCTTTTTTGATAGCATCTCCACCATCACCACCAGCATTAGTTGGTTGCTCTTTTTTAGATGCAATTTTTGGTTGGATCTTCGCTTCCATTTCAGTCAAATATACTTTATGAAGATCAGTAACAATATGCTGTAATTTTTCCATTCCCGTGAATTACGCTTTTTTCTTATATTTATTTATAAAATTCCTAATGCTCTTAACGTCAGACATCTTCATTGTATATTTTCTAAGAGAATCTGTACCAACTTCTCTCTGACTTGCTGGAACTCCAGAAACTTCTGTCCATTCTATGACATCAGTAATCCAAGATTTAAACATTTTACCTTCCTGAGTAACGCAAATTAAATGATTGGTTCCTCTTCTAACAATCTTACCAACCAACTGCGTATTTAAATTTTGAACATATTGCCCTTCACAAAAAATTTCACCACTAATATACCTTTCTCTCAAATTATTATTTTCTTCTACTTTTTTCTTTAAAATTTTAGTCTGAGTTGCAACTGGTCTTTGATTATTTTGAGTTCTTATTTGCTTAGGATCTTGCTTACCAAGAACTTGATTTTGATTATAAAACTTTAATCTACCATTTACATTTTTAGCAATAAATTCTCCAGTATTTTTATCATGATATCCACCATGACCGTCTGGCACTAAACCAAGTCGCCTCCCTTGAATGGAGGCGATAGATCTTGATTCTTCAATAAATTTTGAGAATTTTTTCATAACTGTTTTGATATAATAATATTTATCTTTTTAAATCTCTTTACTTTTATTCCTATTAGCATAATCTCTAGTAAATATTCCTCCCCTCAATCCTTCCTTATATTTTCTTGTGGTAGAATTAGTAATTCTTCTAGAAGATTCACCCTTCCTTGCGGTAAGAGTTGGTTCATATGCAGATTGAAGTGAGGTAATATTGTTTTTATTTACAACCTTATTAAAATCCAATTTAAGTATTGATCTTTTATCTCTAGTTGCTCCAACCTTTTTAATTCTAGGAGTACCTTGAGCAATAAAATCTACACTATCATACCCAGAAGACTTTTTACAATCTGGACCAAATACTGCCATTTTTTTCAACTCTCTATCTTCAATAGGTCTCCAAAGAGTATTATAATCATCAGAATATGTGTCCCAATTATCAATAACTAAATCCTTAAAACTTTCAACTTCTTTGTGTTTAGATATGGCATTACCCGCTCTATCAGATATTCCACCATATTGCTGAAATGATTTTGCATCAGTTCCCAACTTATAAGATATAAATCCAATCTCTTTAGGGTTATTGGAATCGTCAAATGCAACTATAACGAAGTCAGCTTTTTTTGTTCCCACACCACCCACAAAACCAGCAACATTTTTAAAAAGTTTAGATTTTATTTTTATATCTACAGGTTTTCCCTCACCAAGTCTTTGTATTTCAGAATTTAACCTTTTAATAACTTCAACTTCCGATCTCTCGGAAGGAATTCTTGCTAATGAACGATCAATAGAAAATGATTTTATCAACAAATCATTCCATATAGACCCAACTTTTGCAGCAAAATCTTTACCATTACGAAACTTAAATAATATCCTTATGGCGGTATCCTTATCACTCAAACGAAGATATGATGTTATTTCTATTCCATTGAATGAAGATCCAGGTAATTTTTTTTCAACAAATTTTATTTGATTTTTCTTTAAAAAATCCTCTACTAATTCAAGAGAATCTGGTCTATCATTAGACTTAACAATAATAGTTGCATACTGTTGATTTTTATTAACAGGATTTGGAAATTTACCAGATCTTTCAACTACAATTTTATTACTATTAAGCCCCTTTTGAAGCTTTTTAAGTATAGTTTCGTTTGTAAGATTATCCATTGATACAAACTTTTATACTTATTTATATACCCAGTATAGGACTTGAACCTACACGTCACAAGGACAACAGGACCTAAACCTGCCGCGTCTACCAATTCCGCCAACTGGGCAAAAATATGGATTACTCCATATATATTAAAATATCAAATGTCTCCTTCAGAACGAACTTCAGAACGTTCTATACTAAATGTACCTTCAGGATACCTTGAAGAAAGTTTTTCAAAGTTCATTTGTAAGATTTCATCAAAAGAAACATTAAGTGCCATACATGCTTGAGCAAGATACCAACAAATATCACCCAACTCGCGTTTCATGTGAAAAGCATTATCTTCTGTATAAGATTTACCCTGAAAGATAATTTTTTTCACGATCTCAGTAAACTCCCCTGCTTCGGCAGTAAGCCCAAGAGCAGCGGTAAGCAGTTGAGTTACATTTGCTCCGCCTGCTTCCAACTCATTCATTCTAGACATAAGAGTTGGGTAATCTAGACTAGGAGCACTTGTAGTTTGCTTCACAAAGTCAATATACTTTTCAGAATCAATTTTTTTGTTTTCATTCATAATTTCTAGAATTTCCGTAATAAATTACTTTTAAATCAGGAGATTTAAATTTTCTCCAGGGATCTACAACTATACTATCTTTTGGTATTTTGCAGTATAGTTCTTCTTCGGTTGGAGCATCCCAGTATCTATATGTTGTGGTTACGCTGTGTGCTAGAAGAAAAACTGCTGCTTCGTTGCTATTATATACATCTTTTATAAAACTGTCAACATAAACTGGAGCAACTCCCAATTCTTTACAATAGTGTCCAACAAGTAAACTGTAACTTCCATCAAGATATTTTACTCTTGGTTTATATGACTTTCCATGAATTACTATTGGAAGATTATTTTCTTTAGATAATTTTACCAAAAACTCTGCAAGATTTTTTGCTTGAATTTCTCTAGATTTAATAACTGATTCAAAAATATCATATCCCAAGTTTAATTTTTTTGACAAATATCTTAAAGCAATATTATCTCTAGGATGACATGCACCGCCATCTCCCATTCCAGCAGTCATATAAGAAGAATTAATAATTCTAGTTCCAGCTGAACATAATGCATTTGTAACTACATCAACATTAATATTGCCCTGCTTCATTGCAACATCTTGAATCATGTTTACAAATCCAATCTTTGTGCTAATAAAGGTATTATAAAAAACTTTAATGCACTCACATTCATCCCAAGTTCCCACAAAATAATTTGGATTATTTTCCATAATTGTATGGTAAAAATCTATTAATTCTTTTGCATCACCAGTTTTTGTTCCATCTTCTGTCCCAATTATAACCATTTCTGGATTTACCATATCCCAAGCAACTGTTCCCATTGCAATTAGATATGGATTATATACAAATCTTGCATTTGTAATTAATTTCTGCAAATGTTCTCTAGTGGTTCCAGGAAGAACTGTTGATATTAAAACCACCAATTGCCCATTCGCTACTTTATTTACTTCACGCAAACATTCTTTAACAATAGAATAATCAAAATCTTTTGGTTCCAAATGTGTTGACGGAGTGCTTCCATCATAATCTGGATGGTGTGGTGTAGGAACTGCAATGAAAATAATTTCGGAATTTTGAACTAATTCATTTATAGATCCACATATATTAATAAGATCACTATTTCTATATTCAACATCATAACCATAAACAATATGATTCTTTACGGCAATTTGTGTTGCACAAGGAAGTCCAAGCTTACCCAATCCAATAAAACCAATGTTCATTATCCTCTCTCCAAATCTAAAGTAACACAATGAAAACCACCACTGAGAGTTCTCTGATGTCTCATTGGAAGCATTGCACAATCAATACCATAAGTTTCTAGTATTTTTCTTGTTGGATGTTGATCCTCTTGTAATGCAACCAAATTGGGTGATACGCTAAACAAATTCATATTAGACCACTCTGAAGCATTATTATACCCTGGATAGTATCCAATGTCCACTGGGTCTGGACAATTTATAACATCCCAAGTATTAAAAGGATAAGGTAACATATCTTTAGATTTAACTCTCGTAGGATTGACCATTAATAATCCTTCTCTTAAAAAGGCAACGGTAGTATCAATGTGAACATAAGTATAGATATCTTTTACAACTCTGACTGTTACTTTTGATCCCATCATTTTTTGAAGTAATGTTGCTCCTGCCATATTTCCGCTGTTAGACAAAAGATACAAAACATCATCATTAGCACGAATAATATTAGCGGCGTCAAAAGCTGGAGTAAGTTCTGTTAATGCAAGTTTTTCTGGATTTTTAATGCAAGATTCATCATATAATCCATCATGATAAGAACAAGGAATTTCTATAGTATTTGGAATGTGATGCATAAAAGATCTCCAATTACCTCTTCTAGATCTAAGAGGTTGTGGTGTTGCTATAGACACATTACCATGAACAAAAACAGAATCTCTTGGACAGTAATTATAATATTCTGTAGGTTCTCTTTTAGGTCTTAAAACTTCTACACCTTCACCTCGCAAAAAATTGCAGAATACCTCCAAATCTTCATTGGCTTCGTTTATTACTTTTTCTGGATACAATCCAGAAGGAATATCAGATACATCTTCTATTCCAGCATAATTAATTGTTCTCAAACTTTTATCCATTGAAGGAATTTTTGCATAATCAGCAACGCCAACAATAACCTTTTTTAATATATCCCATTCATTAGTAGAATTCATTTTTTTAAAATTGCGATGTTAATACTATCATATTAGAGTCATTATTTTTACCATAAGTAAAAAACTCATCTAAACTATATTTCAAATGCCTTTTCATCCACCAATAATAATAAGCACATCTAGATCTTTCATGATGAACTCTGTCTATTTGTAGACTAAATTCTGTACTTGGAAGATCTGTATTTGTTGTTATCAATGGAATACAATATGTTCTACCAGTGTGACCAATAAAATAATCTACTGTTGCAGAAGTTGAATTGTAATTTTTTATTGCTACATTCTTATTGAAAAAATATTTTTCACCATAACAATGAATAGACAAAAGTTTTTCAACATAATCCCTATTAAGAACAACTGGTCCAAAATAACTATGTCTAAGCTTTGGGTGAAGAAAAAATGGAATAAATTCTGTAGATTCAAATCCTAATTGAATGCAATCCCAATCATAAGGAACTCTATTCATAAGATAGTCCCAGTCAAAATTCCAATATTCTATTAAATTTAAATCATAATCATCTTCCATTAATATTAGATATTCATCATCATTGGTATTAAACCAATGCTTAATGAATTCCAAATGAGATACAGCATTGGATAAACAATACGCAGGCACTCCTCGTACATCACCATGTACATATTTTTCCCCCCATTCTTGAATGTTTGAGGATAAAAATTTTGATCCAGAAACTCTAGTATAATTAACTCTCCAATAATTAAATTGATCTTCCATATATTTTCTACGGTCAGATCTATTGTCCAAATTAAAATAATATATGTGGGGAAGGTTCTTTAATTTATTCATGACCATATTATACTCTTTTTAATCATACCTTTATCATTTGGTTTTCCATATAAAAATATCTCATCCAAATTATACTTTTTGCTATCAAATCTCCACCATTCATAATACTTTATTCTATTATTTTTTATTAATGTATATTTTTTACTTTTGATATCAAAAAATTCTAAGTTATTTGGGAATATAGGAAGGCAATAAGTCTTTCCACAATGACCTATAAAATAATCAACCGTTCCAGATTTTAATCCAAATTTTTTATTAGCAATTTTATTAGTTAAATTATACTTATCATCGATACAATGAAGTTTTATAATCTTCTTTACATATCTTCTATTCAACATCGCAATACTAAAAGTATGTCCTGGAACTATAGGATGAAGATAAAATGGTATGTAATTTAAATTCTCGAATCCAAGTAGAAGACAATCCCAATCATAAGGAAGTCTATTCATAATCTCTTGCCAATCAAAGGGTAAATATTCTAAAGTACCAAAATCGATAGTATCCTTAGATATAATTAAAGATTCTTCTTCTGTATTTTCATACCAATTTTTTAAAAACTCTAAAACTACTATAGCATAGGATGCCGTAGATATAGATAGTTTATAATTTTTTTTATCTAAAATAAGATCCTTCCATTCAGATAAATTATTTTTATCAAATTTTAATGGTACTCTTTCATAGCAAGAAACTTTATAGTTACTTAAATTAGTTTCAATATACTCTTTACGATTAACATTGTCATCAGAATTAAAATAATATACCTTTGGGATATTTTTTAATTTATTTTTCAAATCCATAACTAATGTATAATATTTTTTTTATTTATTTTAGTTTCTAAAGTACTCTAGATAAGAATCACCATATTTATCAGTAGAAGTTTGTGTAATATCATATGCTCTGAATTTTTCTGGTTTTAATGACATTCTATCATGAATACTATCACCGTAAGAAAAAAATGCATCTAGATCATAATTTACAGACTCATTTTGCCACCAAAAGTAACAAGTATTTCTAGCATTAATATCTCCACCAAATCTATAAAAACTTTGTAAAGTGCTATTATTTTCAAAGCTACCAAAATTGGGATTTATTGTTATTAATGGCATACAATATGTTCTTCCATTATGTACCATAAAATAATCCACCGTTCCAGATCCAGAATTTTTTGTGTTTATATTCCAAGGATAATTGGATATATTATGAACTAACCTATACCTATCTCCATCACAGTGAAGATTTAATATTTTTTTAACGTAATCTCTTCTTAAAAGAACAGGACCAAAGTCATGAGCGTCTTCTATTGGATGCAAATGAAATTTTATTCTCTCTGGATTTTCAAAACCCAATAATATACAATCCCAATCATAAGGGATCCTATTCATAATATCATCCCAATCAAAAAACCAATATTGAATCAGACCAAGATCATAATCATCTTCCATTAAAAGAACATAATCATCTTTAGATTCCCTGTACCATTTTTTTAAAAAATCTAAATGGGTAATTGCATTAGCAGCAACTGGAACCATCAGATGATAATCTTTAATATCTAAAATAAGATTTTTCCATTTACTATTTTCTGAGGCAAGATACTTTGTTCCCGATATTCTTTCATAGTCAATTCCATAACGTTCAAATTGATTTACCATCCAGTCTTTTCTATCTTTCCTGTTGTCAAGATTAAAAAAATAAACCTTGGGCATATTTTTTACTTTATTTTTTAAATCCATATCATTAATTTTTCATTTTCTTCTCTGTAAACTTCTGCTGTGCGAATATCATATACTGCTTCCATTTTCCATTCATTGTCTTTATTGTAATTAAAAAACTGAAACTTTGTATGCAATTTACTTCTTTGCTTCCACCAATATATTATAGCTTGTGAAGCTAATTTATTAACTAAATTCTCAGTATCTTCAGGAATTAATTGATCATTCAAAGCAAACACTGGCAGTACATATGTTATTCCAATATCAAATAAAAATTCACTAATAGATCCATATTGAACTTCTTTTATCCTTTTATCTGGATTATTATAGTGAAGTAAAAATTTACCACCTTTAGTATGATAATGCTTTACTTTTTTAGCAAAGTATCTAGTAATCATAAAACAGTTAGAAGAAGTATTGTAATATTGTAATGACTTCTTAACTTTTTCAATTTCAAATGGATGAAGATGCATCTTTACCGAAGTAAGTTTAGAATGGTACAATTTAATGCAATCCCAATTATAAGGAAGACTGCCCATCAAATAATCCCAGTCAAAAATCCAATGTTGAGAGGGACTTAAATCAACATTGTCTTCCATTATTATACATGTTTCAGACTCATTACTATCAAACCAATCGACTATAGTTCGTATCAAATTAAGTGATTTTGATAATTCATATTCTGTTGTATATATTTTTTCATCCTCTATCTCATTTTTCCAATCTTCGAACTGTTTTATATTATATTTTTTTTCTAAAAATTTATAATTTTCTATACCATAAAAATCAAATTGATTTTTCATATATTCTCTTTTTTCAAGAGAATCTGTTAGACAAAGAATGAGAGGTAATTTATTAAGCATGACAAAATTCCATCAATATCTTGGTAGTTTTATCTTCATATTTCTATGCACATCTCCATTATAACTCAATATATCTTCTGCAGTATATTTGCTACTCTCATTAACCCACCATTTCCTTATACAAGTGGTTGCGAGAATATCATATATCTTATTGTGATAAGAACTTATAATAGAATCTTTATTTGATTCAAATATCTTAGATCCATTATTATCATGGCCTATTGCCAATTTTTGATCTAAACAAAAAAGTGGTAAGGTATATGATTTTCCTATTTGATAGAGTAAAAAGTCATCACTACTATATGACTCTTTTGGAATCATCATATCTTTTAAACTTTGATTAAGTCTGAATGTCCCGTCTTTCTTTAAATGAACTTGTATCAATTTTTCAACAAATAACCTATTCACCATAAAGCAAGCAGCAGAAGAACAATGCCACTCTCTGGGGCTTAAATGCATTTTTAAATAATGATCATGACAATGATAAAATTGAATAATATCCCAATTGTAAGGAAGACTTTTAAATATTTTATTCCAGTCAAATGGCCAATATTCTATGAGATCTAAACACAAATCATCTTGCATCACCATAAGATGCTCAGAAGCACCAGAATTATACCACTCTATTAGCAAAGTAAATTCATTCATTACAATAGATGCATCAGTTTTTGCCAGAAGCATTAAATCCAATTTGTCTGCCCAATCATCAAACTTATCTACAGAAAATCTAGAGGAAGACCATCTAGTATAATCAGTAATTCCCCACTTACTAAATTGATTCTCTATATGTTTTTTTCTATCCTCTCTATGATCAAGATTCATGTAGACTATTGGAGGAAGTCCTTTTAATTTATTCATTTAAAAACTTTCATATTGGGTAAATAAGGATATTTTTTATACGTCCATTTATCTGGTGTAATATCCTTCACGGTTTCAAATTTATTTATTCCAAGTTCTGCAGTCTCTGGAGTCATATAATAGTGATAACCAACAACATCAATATTTTGTTCCACCCAAGAGGAATTAAAATCTCTTCCATCATATGACATCTTCTTCAACATGTCATAATCTTTTTTATTATCCAATAATATAATTCCACCACGACCCAAAGATAAATGCTTACTATGCTGAAAACTTAAACACATATAAGTATTTTTTATGTATCCATCTTTTTTCCAGTAAGGAGCAGCATCTACAATATTTGTATTACCTATAAAATAATAATCTTCCCAGTTTTCATCCTTCCAACTCCAATCACAAAAAAGTTTTTTTGCAGTAAATGGTACTGATATGTAAGTTCTCGTTGGAATAGTTATATTAGTAAATCCCTCATACCTCAAACAAAGTTCTATAGCATGAGTACAGGAATCTACAGCAACTGCATACTCTGATCCAAAATAATTTGAAATTATACTTTCAAATTTTTCTACTGTTTCAAATCCCATCTTTGTAAATCTGATAGTCATCCTTATATAATTTATTAAACTCTTCAGGGTCTGGTGCTATAAATTGATCATATAATTTTTTACAAACAGTCGTATAATTTGGTATAAAGTTTCTAGAGTTGCGTAAATGTGGTAATTTTATAGGTTTAAAATTAAGATCTTTATCTACCATCTTACTCTCCAAAAATAAATTAAGTTTGTGTTTTAAATTACCATCCATTCTTATGGTAGTTAACCTTCCACCATTTTCATTACACAACCTTAAAAATATTTTTTGTGGTACAGTATGTTCATCATAGATATATTTTTTATCCATTATTTGTTTAATTACCCAATCAGATGGTGGTTTATATCTACACATAAATTCATTCAATCCAGAAATCCATCTCTTCACAGGATCTCTACTAAAAGTGAAAAATTCATATCCATCTACAACAAAAAATTTTGCCACGTCATCTGGATTTTTATTATCTAAAAAGTTTTGAAGTGGGTAAAAATAATAATTATCTGCTTTGAATGCTGTTGTTATTGATGTACTTCCACACTTATCAACATGCATATAGACTAATTTATATCTATCTGGAGATACATAGCAATTTAAAAATCCCTCTTTAGGAATCTCTCCAGTCTCTCCTTTTTGCAATTTAAATGAAAAAGTTGAGCAGTATTTACCGTACTGCTCAACTGCATCATCAATTACTGCTCTTCTTTTCATAATACTATAGTTACTTGCATTGTATATCTATTCTCCACTCCAAGGTTTGCTGCCATGTGCGGAACATCTTCTTGCCAAAAATAATAGTCACCCTTATCCCAATTTACAATAGGATTTCTATCCAATTCAAAATAGTGTCCAGATTTCCAATCATCTAAAAAAATTAAAATTCTACCAACTACATCACTTTGATTAAGATTATTTATTTGTCTATATCTAATATAATAATCTCTATGCTCTGGCATTATAGTTCCAGGAGGCATACAATAAACAGATAGACTTGACTGCTTAAATTTGATTTCTTTTTTAAGTTCTTTGACCAAAGAATGGCACCAATCAGGAACACCTCTATACTCTTCTCTTAAAAGACCAGTATAATTTACATAAAGATGTCCCTGAGATTTCCAGGTATTCACAATATCATTGTCGGGAAATTGTCTTCTATCTGGATAATCTATATTTACAAAATCACCGATAAGATTTTGATTTATGTTACCAGTCTTTATCAAAACTTGAATCCTCCAAATTTACTTTCACGCTCTTCTTCTACATCCTGACCAGAATCTATAATATCTTCTTGTGCATTCTGTTCACAGTCATAAAGACGCATTTTAGCACGATCAATACCAACAATAAATCTTTTATTAACTGTAGGATCATTGTATCTATTCTTTAGTTGCTTTACCATAATTTGTCCCATCCCCTCAAGCTCATCTGTAGAAATAAGGGCAAACATAAGATCAGCAGTAGCAGGGAGACCAAAGGACTCAGAAGTATCAGTAAGGTCAACATCACTGCTACCAAAACCAGAACGAGTGGTCTGGGTGGCAGATACGATAGGGACCTCGGTCTCAACAGCCAACCCTCTAAGCTCTTCAGCAATAGACTTGATATAAGAATATGAATTGACAGTGCTGTTTCCGCGATACCTTTCGGAAGCACATATATTAAGGTAATCAATGAAAATAATATCAGGTCTAAATGACTTCTTAAGTGCAAGTTCGTTAATAAGTGATCTAAAGTGTCCAGCATGAGCAGATGCAGTAGGATACTCTTTAATTATAAGTTGTCCAGTTGTTTTTGCAATCAAATTATTAATTTTTGATTCAAACATATTTTCTGGAAGATCTGCAAGATCTTGAATAGGAATATTTAAAAGGTTGGCATCAATTCTTTCAGCAATGCGTTCTTCTGCCATTTCCAGCGTAATGTACAGAACGTTCCTCCCTTGGAGCAAGACGGAGCTAGCAACATGGCACATGAATAGAGACTTGCCGACACCCGTACCA
>Ga0099848_1000659_pt1 | contig 16080 bp, 28 predicted proteins | sample CB_VirMetaG_3_FD_78179 | JGI IMG/M metagenome (GOLD analysis project Ga0099848, IMG submission 78179) | Freshwater to marine saline gradient viral communities from Chesapeake Bay - CB_1508_1S Viral MetaG | ecosystem: Environmental > Aquatic > Marine > Coastal | place: USA: Chesapeake Bay...
ATAAACTGTCTTCTATATTAAGATTATAATATCTAATTGAATCTGTAATTTTTTTAGTTACAATTACATCTTGAACAGAATTTGTAATTAAAGAATTAATAGAGGTTGCAGAAATACTAGATCCACTTGTTGTTTCATAATTCCAAAGTTTAACCATCATTTTTGTTGATGGTATATTTTCTCCATGCTCACAACGTTGACTTATATTATCATGAGTAACAATTAAGTCTGCTTGAGTATAATCATTTGTTAATGTTATTTTATGCTCTTTTAATGCAGCCTTAATTCTATCTAAAGATACATCTGCACCTGGTAATATAAATGCTTTCTTTTTATTAACAAAAGTTGAATCTGTTTCTTTAGAAGATTCTAATATATCCTGTATGTTTTCAAAAGTTGTTTTATCTTCTGTAACTAATACTTGTTCTATTACAGATCCAGCAAGGACCCCATATATAGGGTCCCCTGCTAAATCAAAATAAGTCATAGCATTAGCATCATAAAATTGATATACTGATTTACTTGCCATTTTATTTCATTGTCATTGTGACGATCTCTGGTATCATCATTAGTTTATTAAATTTCTGTTTATTACCATTAAATATTGTACGTACAATTAAATACTTAAGATCATTTGTAAAATAATCCTTTGTACATAGCGCTTTAAGTCTATCTGTTATCTTTTGAGTTATTGTATTTTCTTTAGAATATACAACCGAAAAGTTTCCAAGTCTTGTTGCTAATGTAGATGCAATATCTGCACGGTATGTATCATCTTTACCAACACAGCTTCTAAGCTCATTTAAAATATATTGCTCATTATCATGAGTCAATAAATCTTTAGGAGTAACAAGCTTGTCAAGTTTGTTATTAATAAATGTAGTAAACATAGATGCAAAAGTATCACCAACACTACCTTCTCCAATCATCTGAATCATTGCTAAGTTATTTTCAAAAGACTCAAAGCTTGAAATAGAATTAAAGAATGTAGTAATTGATCTTGCATTAGTTTCTTGAGTTACAAGTTCTGGGTGTAATAGTAAAAAGTTAATACATCTTGTATCTATATTTGCTTCCTCTGCCCATTGAGCCCATACGTTAACATCAAACTTTAGATTTGCAGTTATATATCTAGTCTTTTGTGCTGAGTCAATACTATTAACCATATAATCACCGTTATCTGGATTTGCTGTTAAAATAATATGCCAATCTTTTGGTAATGCCCATGATATATATGTTTGTCTATCTATAAGCTCCATAACTGCTTGTATAAATCTTGTATCTGCACGGTTCCAATCATCTAACAATAAAATGCCTCCTTCTTTTTTATCTGCAATCCATTCTGGTGCACAATAAGACATTCTGTTCTTGCCTGTCATTTTGTATCCGTTTTTAAGATACTCTTGTACTGCAAGTTCATCAACCCAAGCTCCTACTTTTTTGGTTATTGATGTATTCAGGTTTGCTAAACTGGATCCTGCTGCTCTTTGTGCGGCTGTAACCATGCCCACAGACTCATCTTGCTTATTTCCAACAACTTTTTCTTTATACATTTGAAATTGTCTTACAGGAAATCCTACAAGATCACCAAGCTCTTCAATTTGTGCAAGGTTTAGTTTTACAAAGTTTAAGTTATTTTCTTTTGCAAGCTCAACAATTGTAGATGTTTTACCAATACCGGATTCACCTACAACTTCTATTGATACAGGTCCTTTATTATTATTTTGCAAATATCTATTATTAGTTATGATATGATTTACAAATCCTTTTAACTCAGTGATATTTAAATTTACTTGTGCCATTTTTTATTTTATTAATTTAATTGAATTTTCTTTCCTGGTAACTCTTTATTTATGCTACAGTTTGAACTATGGACCCATAATGTATTCATAGGACAATTGTTTGGGGCATAAGCTTCACCATCTGTTAAATATATAAGAGCTGTATAGCGCCCTTTCTTTTCATTGTAATGATCAATTACTGGTTGGAAGCTTGTCCCACCACGACCATGTATTTCCCAATCTTTATTTGGATTAAATTCTTTAATGCTATTTATTTTAGTGTCACACTGTACAACTGTAATTTTATGACCAGTCTTATGCATATGCGTAAGCTCACTAAAGAATTCTTTTAGTTCATCATTATTTACAGATCCACTTGTGTCAACACCAACACATATATGATTCTTGAATTTAATCTTAAGACCCGGATTAGCTGAGTATCTTTTATTATATTTACGTCTCAGCTTTTTAGTATAAACTATACTAGAATTACCAATAAATCTTCTCAAATAAGATTTCCAATCAAACTTAGGAGGATCAACATGTAACAATCTTTTAATTAAATCGGCTAATTCACCTGGTATACTACCACATCTTTTTTCTGTAGTTTCTGCCGCCTCTTTTAATTGATGCTCTATTTGTTTTTGTATCAACTTTTTGTCTGCTTCAGGTAATTCATCAAACTCATCCCATGTACTATGACAATACTGTGACTCACCGTCCATTTGTTGCATAAGATTATCTAATGAAGGAGATGTTCCATTTTCTTTAGCTTCCTGTAGTAGTTCATAGTACTTTTTTGTACCTGCCCTTTGAGGTAAATTTAGCTCTGGAAAACTGGATAATAATAAACCACCTTCTGGTAAATTATTTTCATTTATATATTGATTAATCTCCAAATCTGCAGCTATATTAAACAACTTTTTATCAGAATATAAATCTCTAGATATTAAATGGCCAAAAGCAACATGTAATAATTCATGTTTTATAAGACCATATCTATGTTCTTCTTTTAATCCTATATAAAACTTTGGATTAAACATAAGCTGTATTCCAATATTATTTTTACTTACAGCTGCTGTAGGTATTCTATCTACATATTGTTTATTTATACCTATTAAAAAAAGCCCATAAAAGGGCTCTTTAAAAATCAAACTTTTAGTTGTTTTGGCAACTAAGTCTTGTATATTATTCATCTTTTATTTTATTAAGTATTTGTATATAGATTTCATCAGCTTTTTCTTTTTTGATAAAAGCATATATTTCCTGATACGAATTAACTTTTGAATCAAACTTAAATTTAATTGCCTCACAAAAATCTAACCTTTCTTTAAACATTAAAGACTTAGCCATTAATGTATTAACTATATGTTTATCCTTATAGTTTGAGTTTTTAAATATCTCAGCGGCTAGTGCTTTGTCTTCAGGTAAAGCACTAAACATTTCTTTATATTTAAAGAACTTATCAAAAGTCAATATCTGTTGTTTCTTTTTCATTTATTATTAATTCAATCCACACACCCGGATCATTTTTATCATATGTATATGCATCAAAGTCTGGTATTATAAAATCAGCATTATCATCAACTATCCAACCGTATTTTACCATATCATCTTGAACTGTTTGTGCAGGATTTAAATAATCAAACTTATGTTTTGTTCCTCTTACAAAATGAAATGTTATTTTAACAGGTTTATCTAATTCATCATATACTTCTTTAAATTCTTTTGCATACTTTTCATAATAATTTTTAGTGACTTTCCTATAGTTCATTACAGCTTTACTTGCAATAAAGTATTTACCTGTCCATCTTCTACCATTTTTACTACTTGGTACGTTTCCAGGTATCCACCACTTTTTTCTATGAATTGTCACATATACTTCTGGTTTTTTTTTCATATTTATTTATTTAATACATCTTTAAGTATCGGTTTAATCATAGCATGGGTTTTTTCAAACCCGTAGGTTTTCATTGCATCAGATATGTCTTTACATATAGTGGGCGTACAACCTTCTATTTTATATGTATCCATATATCTTTTTATAGCCTGTTTACCCGCTTGATCATTATCAAAAAGCGTTATTATTTTTTTATACTTCTTTTTTAATAATGATATTATATGTGGTTTGATTATTGTATTTTCTGAATCAGGCGCTATAACTTCTATATTATAACCCATACCTTTTAAACACATTGCATCTTTAAGAGATGAACATATTATCAAGTATGGCTGATTGTATTTCAATTGATCAATACCCTGTATATAATCTTTAACTTTATGAAACTTATGGGATTTACTTCTTGGTTGATATATCTTATATACTTCACCCTGTTTATCTAAATAACCATAACAGAGTCCTGCTCCCACTCTTAATGATCTAAACTCACCATTTTCTTCTATACTTATGGTAAAGTAATCTATTGGTTTTACATTATATGTTTCAAGCATTGTTTTACCTATCCTATAATTTAACCAATATTTACGATCTGAAACGGACCATGTTTTATATTTTATAAAATCTATTTTCCATTTTGGTGCAGGTTTAAAATCTATATCTATATTACCACCCTGCTTTATAAAGTTATTGTAATCATCTATCATTTTCCTGGTTGCCGCAGGATAATCTAAATTAAAAAGTAATCTTACTAAATCAGCTTTATTACCACCTCTACCTGTAGAAAAGTCTTTAAACTTATACTGCATAATTGTTTTATCAACATATATACAAAAGCTAGCAGTTCTTTCATTAGGATTAAATATAGATTTAATCTTAATATCTTGTCCCGTCAACTGTTCAGGAATATCTAAATAGTATTGAAATACCCAATAACTTGGTATATCTGATTCTTCTAAAATTAAATTTCTTGTGCTAAACATGATCTCAATATATTAAAAAAAATGGGCCTAGCGTTAACTAAGCCCACTCTTATATTAATATTACAGATCAAAATCACTACCTGCTATTACTGCTGGTTCAAAATTGTCTGCTTTTGGTGCATCACTTTTAACTAAAGGTCTGAAGTGATTAGTATTATTTCTATCAAACTCTAATAAATTAGAATTTTCTACATCTAATGCTTCTAGTGGTACACCATTTTTGGTTCTTTTAGGAAGAAATAAATCATTATTTGTATAACCATCTTTGTTTTCCCATTCACGTGCACCTATACAAATATTAATATAATTACTATTACCTAGAAGGTTGTTACATTTTACCATAAAGTCTTCAATTGTATTAGCTTGAATCTTGTCTAAATCAGCACGTTTATTTAATACTTCTGATAAATATATCATAGCTTTTAATACTTCCGTATCTCTATTAATTTCATTACCATTTTGTAATACGGTATCTTTATATGGGTATGGACTAAATCTTACTCTACCTACTTGACCTTCATAACGTGGACCATCTGGATTATTCATATCTTTTGCAAAACCTTGAAAATCTCCCCCCATAGGTTCACCTTCTACATGCAAAACAATATTGTATGCTTCAGAATCATAAGGTGTTTGATCAAAAGAAATTGAATTGATTTTTACTTTGTGATTTCCTGGATCTAATACTGGTCTTACACCACCATTTCCAGCCGACATGTCTTTAGTACTTAACATAATTTGCTTTTTTTAATTAATTAATTTTTACTTATTGTATTCTTCAATACAATCTTTTACATATTGTAGGTCATTTGGAATAAAACTTTCCTTAAACATACCCATTGGTGATTTACATGTATTCTCTCCATTGTTTTGTGTTTCAAAACCATATTCAAGAACACCATCATCATTTTTATTTACCTTTCCAAAAAGGACAATTGAAAATAGACCTTCCAAAGTTAACGTATTGTCAATCATTTTACCAACCGTTTTAGCTTTAATTCTTCTATTTCCATTTATATCAGTTGAATCTTCTGAGTGAGTTAAAAAGATAATTGTTAAGTCATCTCTTAAGTCTTTTGGAAGCTTTGCAACCTGAGCTAGGTTAGCTGCAATTTGAGTGAACTTATCATATCCTTTTTCATTAGCTCTATCAAAATATTCAAAAGAACTCATATACTGCCAATCATCTATAACAATAGTTTTAATGTTTGGCATTTTATCATTAACATGCATCATTGCTTTTACAATACCGGGTGCTGTAGAAGTTGATGTAATATTACCATTTGGATTATCTTTGCTAATTTGTATGTATTTACTTTTATAACCTTTAAATGGCAAAGGTTTATTTGCAATATTTATAATGAAAGTCTCATCTGGATTTAATGTTCTGATTGAGGTGGACTTTCCTGTACCCGAATCTGCAATTACTAATACGCTATTTGCCATATTACTTTTTTTGAATTACTGTTATTAATTTATTTAGTGATTTATTGATTTCATCTAATTTTTCAACCAACGCAATATTAAGGTCGGGAGAAGTGGAGGAAGGGAGCAGTGTATCTGGGTCTGGTAAACTTGGATTAGAAAAATCTATAATAGGATTTCTTCTATTAGTTACATCATTAATAACTTTTAATTCACTTACTGGTATCATATGTCTTACAAAACCAGATGATGATTCTACAAGTTCATATTCTTCTCTCCAATGAGGATTATGTTTATGTAAATATAATGTGCGCTTAGGATCTTCTGTATCATAGTCTATAGAAACAAATTCTGTATAAACATCTTGTTCTTTTTCTAATTCACTTGGAAAGAAACTAATATAAAGATCATCTTTACCACTTGGTCTATAAGCCATCTTAGGTATATATAATGCATTTATCTTACCTTCTGTTTGAAAGTAATCTTCATGCTCTTCTCTAAGGGCCTCAACTTTTTCTTTTCTTTGTTGTGGTGTTAGTCCCATTTTTTTATTATTATTTAAATTTTTAGTATTTATCATCTTCTTTCTTGTTGTTCTGGTGTAGCCATTTCTTCTATCTGCATTTGTTCAAACTTTGCTTTAAAGAATGACATTCGTGCATCACCATTTCTGGCTTTTAAGAAATGTAACACCAAAGTTCTATCATTTTCTATTATATATCTATCTGGACCATAAAATCTAATTTTTTGTTTTGCCGGTCTGTTAATACCTATCAAAGTATCAGCATGCTGTAACATAGCATCTGATCCAAATATATCTGACTCAAGAATATAATTACCATACTTACCATCTATAGCTCTGTCTGGGTTATCTATATTTCTATTTAATTGTGATAAACAAATAAATAAACAAGGATAGTCCCTTTTACACTGTGTAAAAAATTCACCTAATTCAAATAACATATCTAATGTATTGTTTTGATATGGTGCTCTTTTAACTAACATGCTATGGTCTAAAGTAATTATTGTCTTTGTCCCTTGATGTTTTTCCATATACTGATCTATCTGATCACGCATTTGATTTACTGTCATGGGTGTACTTATGATATCCACAGGATATTTAACTCTTTCTTTTGCATACTGATGACAACTATTAAGTATTTCAGTATTAAGTATAGAGCCTGCACTACATAATTCTTTATAAGTTTTACCAGTTACAGAACTAAATTCTCTGATTGCTGAGGTTCTCCCAACCATCTCAAATTGAAATTCTAATACTCTAAACTTATCATTAGGATTAAGTATAAATGATTCTCTTATTATTTGATCTTTAATAAGAGTTTTACCTGAACCAGGTCTTCCACCAATAACCGTCAAAGTGTTCCATTCTAATCCATCAGTACATGCATCATTGAATTTAGGCCACGGTGTAAATATTGATTTCTCATCACCCTTTGATCTGGCATACATATATTTAAGTGCATCATTAAAGGCTTCATATTGGCCCACCCATGCTGGTTTTGGTCTACTCATACAACGTTTTCTTTAAAATATTCTTCTTCTGTACTAATACCATCACGTATCATATCACAATAGTCTGCTAATCTAGAGTTTTTAACTCTATGTTTATCTTGTTTGCAAATAAAATATTGACTTGTCTGCATATACATATAATCTTTGTCTCTATATTCATTTACATACATTCTTGTAGCATTTATAATATTATCCCATGAATAATCATAAGTTTCAAAAAACCATCTAAATGATTCTGCTAAAGCTTTTACATTATTTCTTGCTGGTGTACCACTTGGTAATTTTTTGGCAGGAAATATATCTCTATAGGTATTTATTTTTTCATTAAAATCTTTACCCATCAGTTGTATATCCGTTTTCTTTTTTGCTTTAATAAAATAATTATCAAGTCTTGCACAAAAAGCATTACCTTCTGCTGTTATTTTATATTGATCATTTTCTTTTTCAAGCATTCCTGCTTCAACTAAGTGTTCTTTATCTTCACTTAGGACTTTGGGCAATGAAACGCCTTGCTTCATCCCAAATAGTATCAACGCTTGATTTGGATTGATCTTTTCTTTTAAGATTTTCTGGAATAGCTCCCACATATTTTGTTAGTTTATTAATAATTTGATAATATGTTTTAACAACCAATTCATCGTTAACTTCAAGGCCGTCCTCTATACGTCTACAAGAATTAACAACTGTAGCATGATTTTTACTTATTTTTTTTCCAATAAAATTTTTGGACCAACCATCTTTATTTGCTAAATAACATATTGTTTGTACATAAATTAAAAAACATCTAAGTCTAGTTTTATAATTTATTTTATTAATGTGTTTTAAATATGGATGTTCTTCTTTAAAGCATTCCAATGCACACTTAATATATAAATCAATATGTATGTTTTTCTTTTCTTCTTTTTTAGCATAAATGTATAAATCTATCCCATATATTTCTTTGTACTTTGTTTTAAAGTCTATTATATCTTTTTTAGACTTAACTAATTGATCTATAGTCATTTATATATTTATTTTGTGTGATTCAAATATAATAAAAATCACCAATTTATCAAAGTTTTATTTTGCTTTTCTAGTATCTTATTTACTTTATTAAATACATCATTATGATCCCAATCTCCACCTTTATAAGCTGCAGATGCTGGGTGTGAGCATTTAATTTTTGTACAGTTTGGTATAAATACTTGCCACTCTTGAGCTTTATTTCCCATTAGTACAAATATTGTATCCGGTTTTACTTTATTAATAGCATTAAAGAGATAACTTGTAAAAGGCTTCCATAAGTTATAATGTGAACCAATACTATTTATCTGTACAGTTAGTGCTGTATTAATAAGTAATACACCTTGATTAGACCAACGTCTTAAATCACATTCTTCTGGTGTATAGATAACTCTACCGGTCTTAGTAAAATCACCAATAGTTTGTTTTAGTATAAATTGTAAAGACTTTTCAGCTTTACCCTTGTTACTACAACTAAAAGCTATTCCATCAGCTACACCTAATTGTGGATAAGGATCTTGTCCAACTATAACAACCTTAAGATCATCATATGGACATTCTTTAAATGCATTAAATATATCTTTAAACTTTGGAGTAAATCTTTTACCTGCATTTACACAGTCAACTAAGTTATTGACTATATAGTCAAAGTCCAAACCATTTACAAATATAGATAGCATCTTATCCCATCCTGATTCAACTAATGTACTATTAACACTATCTCTTAATTGTTCTATATCAACTTCTATTGGTTTTTCTTTCATAATTGATTTATTATTCATAATTTTGATTTTAAATATTTTATATTATGGCTGAAAATAAGACTTATATCAATTATGATACTTCTAAAAATCTCAAAGCTGAAATCAACCCTAGCTTTATTATTGGTTTACAGCAAATTTATTTAAGGTATATTACAGAATTCTATGAAGATGTAGACAAATTTGCTGATCTTGTCAAAGATTTTAATCAATCTATACAAGATACAGATTCTTTTAAAAAGAAAAACCGTGTGTTTACACCTACAGAGTCTGAATTATATACTTTATATGCTTTAATTCATTTACTTAAAAACTATGCACACGAGCAAGGTTTAGCTAATGTAGAAGAAGTTCCTATTGATAAAGACAAATTTAAACAAATTACTGATAAAGTTACTAAGGATACAAAAAACCCTATTGAAATTCTTAATAGAATTACACAAGAATTTACTAAATCATCTTAGTTGCATTCCACTAAAGTCTCCAATTTCCATTGCAGCTTGAATAGCTAAATTTAGTTCTTCTTTATCACACTTACCAAAAGACTTGCAGTACTCTTTGTTGTTTTTCACAAAACAGAGTCCTGCTTTTCTTTTTACTTGTAGTTTAGTTTCTTCAAAAGTATAACCTAATTCATTTGCAATCTCACGTATCATAGCATGTATTCTTGCAAGTTGTGGGTTACTACCCTTTCCATCTTGAATACCTATGAATAGTTCTACTCTTACACCATCTTCATGTTGTTTAAAAAAGTTATCAAACTTTGTTTGATATGCTTTAACAGGGAAATGTAATTTACCATCTTTTACAGTCCCTTCTATAAATAATTGATCTCTCATATTATGATATTATGTCTATAAGGAACCAATTCAATGTTAAAATAAATATAATTACTAGGCCAAACACAATTGTCCAGCCTAGTATCTTATAATTATTTTCTATTTGTTGTTCTGATCTTCCTTGATTTATTAGTTTATTTTTTTTCATAATTCTAATTTACCACCATGATGAATAATATACATCATCACCATCTTTAATTGCCTCTAAAGCATCTTCTATAAATTGAAGATCTTCTTCTTTGTATTCATTACTGGAGTCATTACCAAAGAAAAATCCTTTTGTTTCTGGTAACATATTATTTTTTATGGTATGTTCTAAGTCTTCTAGATCTTCCCAAGTTAATTGTACATTAACACAGTTAAACTCTTTTGACTCACCACCTTTACTATAATATAAATCTTCCATCCAACCTTGTAAGTTAGGATGTTTTCTCCAATATTTAAATTCCACTGTTTCTACAGCACTTTTATATTCTTCTTTTTCTTCATCATATACAGATGTTTTAAAATCTACTGGTTTTTTAATAAACCCTTTTTTTACTCTATATGCAAATTGATCTAATCCCATTATTCATGATATTTTTCTATTATACGTAATTCTAATTCTTCTCCAACCATTGTTAAATCATATATGTCTACAATTGAAGTTGACCCTTCATTATTAGTCAATTCTGCCCATATATGATGTATATCAATAGAAGGTCCATAACCAGGTGTCCCCGGATCTCCATTTGAATCATACATTTGATCAGGTTCACCCGGATCATAAGTATATACTACCTCAACATCAAAATCTTGATATGGTAATGTTATTTCTGCAGTTAACATAGCTTTCATTATTTAAATCTTAATGCATTATCAACATATATAAACCCTTGTCCACATTTAGTACATTCTGCTTCTGTTTCATTGCGTACTAATTCTATCTCAAAACAATTTGGACAAGGTGTGACACCTTCTTTTATAAATTCTTCACATGCTTGACGTGCAAGACTGTGTATCATTGTATCATGTGCACCACGGTAAGCTAATTCTTCTTGCTGTGCTATAAATATTTCTTTCATTTTTCCCATAACTATAAATCTTTAAAGTTATTTCTTTTATGTTCTAACATCTTTCTAACTGTTAAATCAGAAATAATTGTTTTCATTTTTGATCTACCTCTTGCTATTCCAAAGTAATAAGCAAGTATTAATGAAAATACACTTACTACAATAATAAATTCTGGTAATAATACTTCTATCATAATATCAATTTAAAGGGTTATATTTTTCTATTTTACTTTGATCAAATGATTTTAGTGCTGACTCCACCCATATTGCGTCCTGTGTGTTTTTATAACATAATATATGACACACTGCAGTTTCACTTGGGTTTAATCTCAATAGTCTTCCTATTCTTTGTGCGGTTTTCTTTTCATTACCATATGCATGCATAATAATACCTTGTTTAAGATTAGGTATAGATATACCTTCTGATAACTGCATTACACATGATAATTTATCTATTCTACCATCTGAAAATAACTCTAAATTATATTCAGACTGATCATTTTTAGAATGATAACTATGAGTACATATTCTATCTGCTTGATCTTGAGTATTTGCAAAGACTATACATTTATCTTTAATGTTTTTAAGTATAGACTTAACATATGCTTCTTTAGTAGTATAATCCATTAATGCACGCATTCTCATTATTCTTGCTAATTGAATTTGTCTCTGTGATTGTGCTTGAAATAATCTATCAACAACATACTGGTAATCTTTATACTCTGAAGTATACCAAAAACCACCTTTTTTGTTTTTCTTTTTGAGTTGTGGTAGTTTAGATAACTCTAATTCATGAACTATTATCCTATAGTTGTTTAATATATTTGAGTCAGTTGCTTTATCTATATCAAAAGTATATGTTATTGGACAATACTTTTGTACAAGCATTCCCTTAACTGATTTTTTATCACGCGGAGGTGTACCTGTTAATCCTAATATTTTACCTTTAAAAGATTGTAAGAATTCTTCATGATTTGGTAAAATAGAATGACACTCATCTAAATATACTATATCAAAAAAATCAGGTTTTTGTTTATTTATAGATAAGTAAGTTGTAAATGTTATATGATCAATTAAACTTTCTTTATCCATTTTATTAAGTTCATCTAACCATGATTGTTTTACAGAATTTTTTGGTACAACAACCAAGACTTCTATGAACGGATTATAATTGGCTATCAAATGTTGTATTGCTATACGTGTTTTACCTACACCCATTGATATACCTAAACCACATCTTTTGCTTTTTAATGCTTGTTTTAAAGCATCATCCTGTACTATATCTCTGGAGATATTAGTTTTAGTATGTTCCACCATAATGTTACTGTTATTGTTGCTATTATTGTCCAAACTATTACTATAAATAATCTGTTCTTTTCATGTTCATTCATAATTATTATTTTTAATGAGTTTACAAGGACTCCAACCTTAAACCTACAGTTTAGAAGTCTGCTTTATCCAATTGAACTATAAGACTATTAAGAGAGGCTTCGGGTCTTTCAAGGTTACTGGTTGAGTGCAATGATTGACGCCTAGCTACTGTTAACCTTTTTTCGCTAATTAATAAACTCTACCTCTCAACTACAGCTTCACTACCCCTCTTTTATAGTCTATGATTTTATATTCTTTTTATAGAATATCCAAGCTCTATAGATTCTTTTGGGTGTTCTTCTATCCAATTATGACATTTTCTACATACAGCTATCCATGTATCTATAGATAAATGATACTCACCTCTACCTTTCATATGATGAATATCCGTTGCATTTATTGTACAACCAGGTAATGACGCTTTACAAATAGGATTATCTAACATATACTTCTTTCTAATTTTAGTATATGCTTGATCAACTACTTGCATGCTTTTAGATTTTGGATTAAGTGGTTTCTTAACTTTTAAAGGTTTAGCATCTGGCTCTTTTCTTTTAAACCAACAACTTTTGCAATACCTATTTCCTTTATCATTTTTCCAAATAAATTGTTCAGTATTGCAATTGTTGCATAGTTTTCTTTTTTGTTGGATCATTTAATTTAAAGTGTTAAATAATTCTTTGGTAAAAGTCCCAAAGACATAAACTTCAAAATAACATCTTCATATCTAATACCTAAGTCTTTGAATGTCAAAGTATTATTATAGTCTTCAAGTATATCATCTACTGGTATTTCCACCATTTCTTTTACAAAAGGTGAATTTTTAAATGTTCTACTAAGATAATCATTTATTATCTTACTTGAAATAGTTTGTTTCCACCCATTGATTTCTTTTTGACCACGTTTCCATACTCTTGTAATTCTACGTTTTTTGTCCCAGTGTAACTTGTTAACTTCTTCAGATTTATAAACTTTTAAACCATGAAGTACACGTTTAAACAAAAAATGTTGATATGGATTTAGCTTGTTGTAACTTAAAGAGTTTACAAGTGAAGGTGGATGTAATTGATACTCACATAATATACCATAGTAATGATATCTTTCTAATCTTTTTATTAATTGATCTTTTTGTTGAGTTTGTACCAATACTTGTTGTTGTTCTTGAGATAGCATAATTGTTTAGTATTATTGATTAAGTAGTTATTTGTTTGATATCAAGAGATGGATCCAGTCCCTGAACTCCTTCACCATCTCTATCTATCTTATTTATGAAACATAAAATAAGGGTAGTGAACCCTTTAAACTATATCTTATAGCTCAAAAGTCTCTTCTTCTAAGACTTCTTCTTCTACAGTTTCTTCTACTTCATCTACAACTTCTTCTTGTGTATTTTGAACTCCAACTGACTCAGCTACTATATCTGCATCAATACCAAATGCTTCTTTAACTGTTGCATTCTTGATTTTAACGCTTGTAGTGGTTCCATTAGCTTCTTTAATAGCATCACTATTGTTGTGAGCTATAAGTACATCCTGTGCAGTTTCATCAACTACATAAAATGTTTTCCTATAAATAGGTTGACCATCAACACAACAAATAATACCAGTATCACCAGCATATTTAAGATCTCTATCTGGATCATTATTACTAAATGGCTCTAATTGCTCTTTAATAATGAGTTTACCTGGTAATGTAGCATTTGCTTTAAGATTTAGTGATTGTAAATCTTCTAACTTACCATGTAATAAAGTAGATATACTTGACTTTTTAACCCAGCCATTGTTACCAAATGTAACTCTGTCTTGTTGTAGTCTTACGTAAGCATACTCTGAATTGTTGCTTGATTGGCGAATGACATTACCCATGTCATCAGCTAAGATGTTAACTTTGCTTTGCATTTTTTAAAATTTAATAAATTAATAATTGTTTAATTGATGATTAAATATCATCTGAATAAAAATACGGGTCATCCAATTTTTCATATGCTTCTAGTTCATCTAATGCTTTCTCATAATCATCTTCATCTATGAATTCTAATTCATGATCATAGTCATTAATTTTACCAGCAAACCTATTATAGAAAGGATTTACCACTTCTTTTGTATATGCAGAGCTTATCCCATTTAAATCCGCTACCTCTTCATCAGTTAATGAGAGGTATTGCTCAACTGAGCATTCAATTATACGGCCATTGGGTAGTTGTATTATCATAGTCTAACAAAGATAATAATATAAACTACTTTGATTCAATAATTATAAGGAAATATTAAGGAAACTCTAAATTAAATTGCATATATATAGCTATCAATTACTTTATAACTATATTACTATTTACTCTTTTTACGTAATTGTGCTGTCTTAACTCTTTTAATAGTTTATAAATGTACCTTTGCGATACATTCATTGAGTCAGCAAGTGTTGAAACTGATGGAAAAGCTTCACGGTTTTTATCAGCATAACATGCTAATAAACTATATAAACCTTTAGCTTGTATAGATATTTTTGGATCTGATAGTACAATATATTTAACAATTCCAAATCTATTGGATTTCTTTGACATGATTTTTAAGTATGATTAGAGTTGCTGTAGAAGCATTTTCTTCTTTTTCTAACTCTTTATCATTAAAATTATACTTGTCATTCATATATTTACCAAATGGTATACTGTAAGCATTACTTTTTTCTAAAGCTTCATTCATGTTTCTCCATGTTTTTTGCTCTCGTTGCATCAATTCCATTGAAATTTTAGACATTTTTTTTAGTTATTTAGTTAAGCAACTATTCTTTAATCTTTTTTTTAAAATAAATTTGATAATCACAAATTAAATTGATAACATCCTCTTCTTCTAACTCTCCATATCTATCTTCATAGTTAGTGATAATATTTTCTAAATAGTCAAAATCTTTAACTTCTTCTTTAGTTAGTTTATATGAATCTATCCATTTAAAAATTTGATTTTTCATAATTTATATTGTTTTAATTATTAATATATCTAAATATACGAATTTTTTCTAGCAACTTTTTTATTAATTATTTTCTAAATACTTTTTTATCCTTTCATCTAAATCCTGCATCATTTTAGCATCACAAGAGTGCTTATATCTACTAACACTTCCATCTTCTGTCTTTTGATATAAAACTCCTCTCTCTACCAATCCAATTTGATAACCATATCCTCCCCAACCATGAAGAGCCAATACTTCTTTTAAAAGTTCTTTACCTTCCTTTTCCATATTATGGGTGTATAATGATTATATCCTATAACCTTGAGATATTTTTTCACGTTTTATATCTTCTTGTATTTGAGTAATTAATATAGGGTTAATCTTAACGTAATCTTCTGTATAAACAATTGCTTTAGTGTCAATACCTCTATTTTAAGCTAATGTTCCATATCTAGATCTTAACACCCAATTAGCTTCTATTCTATTCTCA
>Ga0099848_1000661_pt1 | contig 16045 bp, 7 predicted proteins | sample CB_VirMetaG_3_FD_78179 | JGI IMG/M metagenome (GOLD analysis project Ga0099848, IMG submission 78179) | Freshwater to marine saline gradient viral communities from Chesapeake Bay - CB_1508_1S Viral MetaG | ecosystem: Environmental > Aquatic > Marine > Coastal | place: USA: Chesapeake Bay...
CGTATTATGGTCAATTTTCTTTTGGAATCGTGTCTGATTTTCTTACAGAAGGGAACGAAACATTTAAGGTACAACTTCGTCAATACAATATTGATGGACCTATTTTAGCAACTATCCCAGTAGGTACTGTGACATTTCTTGGAACAACTCCAGATTTTTATACAATTAATGATACTTCTACATCTATATAATTTTATCATATCAAATAAATATAAAAAAATCAGAAAATAATAATGAGAACAACTCCAGGTACTGGTGCCATATTACTTCCATTTTTTGATGGGGACAAGTATTCTGTATCCAGAATAGAAGTAATCGATGGTGGATCTGGATATGCTTCGACAGATCCACCAAAGATAGAAATAAAAGATACTGCTACACCAGAAGTTGAGGGAGTTTTTTATCCAGTAATTGATCATCCCAGTAACGGATCAATTGTAAGTGTTATCGTTGTAAATCCTGGATCTGGATATTTTCCACTCATCGATACCATTGGCACAAAAGTTGGTATTGCAACCACATCATTAGTTGAACCTCAATTTGTGACCAAAGAGTATGGTGCTGGTATTATAATGGAAGTCAGTGGGGGAATAGGCAGTGCTATATTTGAAAATGGTTATAATGTAGCAATTAGCACTACAATAACTGGAATATCAACTTTAAAACCAAATGAATTTAGTAAAATATATGGATTTGGTAATCCAATTCCAGGAAATTCAATAACAGGTATTGGGACTGATGCAACATTTGAAGTTTGGATTACTTATGATGGAACACCAACAGGAAATCCAATATCAACTTCAATTATTTTAAAAGATGGTGGAAGAGGTTATAATGTTGGGGACACAGTATCCATTGCGGGAACGTATTTGGGTGGTGAAACCCCAACTCACGACTTATCTTTTGATGTTTCAAAAATATCAAGTTCAATAGTTTCCGCAGCAGCAAATGGAAGTTATGTTGGGATCGAGGCAACAACTATTGTTGGTATCGGTTCTTCTGCTGTTTTTGATATTAATAGAGATTCTACAGGAAAAATAAGTTCAATATCTGTGGTTAATGGTGGAAGAAATTATACAATAGGAACTGTTGGTATTGGCACAACAGGCATAGAGTCTTCCCCAACTGATTTATTAGTGATTTCCGGTTCAGATGTTGGGGGAGTATCACCAACAGACGATTTGTATATATCACCAACTGTTTTGGGGACTGATATTCTTCCTGAAATATTGTATGTAGATAAGTTAAATGATAATCAATTTAAAGTTAGTGGTTTGTCTAATTCTTCAGAGTTAGATATAACGACTTTGGGAATAGGTACACAATCAATTAAATTTAATGATCCAAATTCTAGTTCATTAATTGCAATTGATAATATTATACAATCTCCTTTGTATCGAAGAAATATTACTTTATCTTTAGAATCTTCAGTTGGTTTGGGAAATACAATTTATGTTACATCTGGAATTTCTTCATTAACATCATTAGATGTTTTAAAAATTGATTCTGAATTTCTTTCAATTAAAGCAGTTGGAATTGGAACAACAAATAATATTATAGTAGAAAGAGGACAGTACGGAAGTAAAATTAGATCACACAGTATAAATTCTTTGGTTAAAGTTTATAGAGGAGACTATAATATTGATGATGGAAAAATTTATTTTTCTACCCCACCATATGGAAAAATAGGAAATGATGGGTTAAAAGTTAGTTCCAATTTTCAAGGAAGATACTTTAGTAGAAGATTTGATCCAGGAAATACTAATGATAAAAATTTAGTTATAGACGATATTGCATTGGACTTTACTGGCAAAGCAGAAACAATAGGAATAAGAACAGGAACTTTATACGCAACAGATCAAGGTAGGATATCGGGAATAGATACAACCAATTTAAATGTTGGTGACATATTAAGTTTAGAATATTCAACTCCATTTTTAATAAATTTAGATACAGTAATTAATTCTATTGGAATTGGAAGTATAGGAATTGCACCAAATCATAATGTATATGTCGGAATAGCAACAACTACTTTTATTGTTAATCGACTCAATTATGTTCTTAAATCAGATGAAGTAACAGTGTCTGCTCTTTATAATGATACAAATAGTGGTTCAGATATTAACAATAATCCAATAATTCTAATTAATAATATTCCACAAATACCAGAAAAAGACTTCACAATAGATGTTGCAGATAATAATGTTATTAAGTTTATTAGTGGTGTTCCAAATGCAGGAAAAATTGTTAGAGTCGGTATCACAACAGGATTTGGTTATCAACCATTGGTAGGTGCCTCTGCAACAGTATCAGTTTCCCCCTCAGGGGAAATATCAAATGTTTACCTAACAGGTTCTGGTAGTGGGTACAGAACTGCTCCTGTGATTAGTATTGCTTCCACTGTTGGATCTGGTGCAATAATAACTGCAAATGTTGGATTGGGTGGAACAATATCATCATTGGTAATAACAAATCCTGGATCTGGTTATACCACAAATTTACTTCCAATTGTAAATATACCAATTCCACCAAATTATAGTGATTTGGAAACAACCTATGCAGGTATTTCAACTGGAAGTGGAGAGGGAGCAAAGGTATCTGTAATTGTTGGAAATGGATCAAGCATTACTGGATTTAAATTAGAAACTCCAGGAAGAGGGTATAAAGTTGGAGAAATTTTAGTTGTTCCTGGAATTACAACTAATCCAACCGTTGGTGCGGGATTGAGTGAATTTAGGATCACAATTGAAGAAGTTTTTACTGATAAATTTGGAGGATTTTATCCAGGTCAATTTATAAAATTTGATGATGTTTCAAAATATTTTACGGGAACAAAAAGAAAATTTGATCTCACTATAGATAAGGAAACAATATCACTAAAAACAATTTCAAGTTCGGACTTAAAGGTTGAAAATAATTTCTTTATTTTTATTAATGATGTCATTCAATTGCCAGAAGAATCTTACAGAGTAGTTGGATCTCGATTGATTTTTAAGGAACCACCAAAAAAAGATTCTAAATGTTTAATTTTATTCTATAGAGGTTCTGATTTAGATGTAGAACAGGTCGATCCACCCAAAACACTTAAAGAGGGAGATATAATTCAAATACAACAAAACAGATTTGAACTTACTCAAAGAGAACAATTCGAAAGAGTAATAAAAAAAATAGTTTCTTCAGATGAATTTGATACTTTTACTTATGATAGTTTTGGAATAATTACAGATCCAAAAAAATCAAGACCACTTAAATGGACAAAACAAACTACAGATAGAATCATTAATGGAGTTTTATATTCAAAGCAGAGACCGGATCTAAAATCGAGAGTAACTCCAAAAACTCAAATAATTAAGTCCGTAGGAAAAACAGATACAAAAATTTATGTAAATAATGCGTTTCCTTTATTTTCTATTGACGAAAATTTAAAACTCACAGAAGAACTAAGAGATGTAATATTAGTAAGCAATAAAGACTTTGTACAAGCAACTGGAACTCCTTCAGTTTCAGCAGCATCAACAATTTCTAGTATTTCTATAGTTAATGGTGGATCTGGATATGAAGAATTACCTAGTCCATCTGTTTCTATTTCTTCCAAATTAATAACTAAAAAAGATCCAATTTATGACTGGAATGCGGTATCTGGAATAAGCACCTCTTTTGATTTTAGGTCAATTATATATGGAGATAAATTAGTTGCTGTTGGCTCAAGTAATTTATTGGCAACAAGTGATGATGGGAAGAACTGGATTGAATCTAATATTGGATTAGGACAAACAGTATCTTTTAATTCAATATCTTTTGCATCAACAACAAATACTTATGTTGCTGTCGGAAATACAGGAAAAATAGTCAAGTCTGATGATTTATCTATTTGGGAGGAATATAATTTAATTCAAAGTTTATTGTTTAATTCTGGTAATATTGGATTGGATGACGAAGATGGAATAGAACAAAGTAATTTTACTGGAGAATTTTTAGATATTTCATATTCTGATGTTAGAGATACTTTTGTTGCTGTTGGTTCAACTTATATTTTTTCTTCTGTTGGAACTTCTTCTACTGAATTTAAAAGAAATAAAATAAATGTACAAACAAATTTGAATAGTATTTCAAATAACGGTTTATTATTTGTTGTAGTTGGTAATAGTGGAAGAGTTCTATATTCTATAGTTAAAGACGTTTGGACTCCAGTTAATCAGTTTACTGGTGAAAATTTAAATAAAGTTATTTGGGATGGAGACAAATTTGTAGTTGTTGGATCTAATGGTTTAGTGGCAAGTTCTCAAAATGGAGTTAACTGGTCACAAATACAAAATGTTAATATTTCTTCAAATATACAAAATATTAATTATTTTGATGGAATTTATACCATTTTGGATGATAATGGTGATTTATTTTACTCATTAAATCTGTCTTATTGGGAAAAAAGATCAACCAATCAAAATAATGAGATAAAAGATATAGTTCATATTCAAAATTTAAACTCCGACAATATAAGTATTGCAGTTGGGGTTGGTGGAACTATAATTTATGCTAATCCTACTTACAATAGAGCAACAGCAACCTCAACCACAACAAATGGTTCCATTTCTTCTGTTACCATAACAAATGGTGGTTTTGGTTATTCACAAAATATACTGCCTCCAGTTTTATTTGAGACAATAAAACCAAATAAAGAGAAAATTATTTCTACAAAAGTAAAAGGTGACTTTGGTAATATTATTGGAATTAATACCATAGGTATTGGACAATCATCACTTGAATTTTTACTGAAATCGGAAAAATACAGCAATAGTACTTTGGGTATTGGATATTCATCTCTAAACGAATTTGGAGTAAATTATAGTCAATTGAGTGTTGGTGATTATTTTGTGATTTTTGACAGCAATGTTACTACAGGATATGCCCTTACAGGTATTACTACATCAACTGGAGTAATTGTTGGTTCATCTGGAGTTTCTACTAATATTATCGATGGAGTATATAGAGCAGAAAATGTAGTTGTAGATACTAATACAGGTATTGTTACTGTTAGATGCGATTTTGTTGTAGTTCCTGGTGGAGTGGATACTGCAATCAGTACAGGAATCAATTCCACTGGTTTTTATGGTAGGTATTCTTGGGGTCAAATTTTTGATTATCAAAATAGATCCAGAGAAACCCCAAAAGATTTTACAGTAAATTTAAATGATGGATTGATTGGATTGACTACAGCACCAGAGGTCTATAGAACTCGGGGTTTAATTTAGTCATAAATAAAAAAAAGTATTTTCAGACAATGCCTGCGATTATATCTGATCAATTTAGAGTTATGAATGCCGAGACTTTTGTGAAAAGTCTTGTTTCTATTGGAAACACAAATACTACATATTATACTTTTGTTGGACAGCCAAATGCACTGAATTCACAAGCAAATGGAATTTCAGAATGGGCAGTAAATCCTCCCCCACCTCTTGATGGATTTAAGGAAGAGGGAGAAATAAAAGAAACGATTATATCAATGAAAAAAGTGACTCAGAATGATGTTAGACGAATGGTAAGAAAAGTTGTATGGGATTCTGGAACAACTTATGAGATGTATAGACACGATTATTCAATATATAATCTATCTCCAATTACTAATTCATCATCATTATATGATGCAAATTATTATGTAATAAATGAAGATCTTAGAGTTTATATTTGTTTAGATAATGGTGCAAATCCAGAAAATCCTAGAGGGAGACCATCTGTAGATCAACCAAGTTTTGTTGACCTGGAGCCAAGACCAGCAGGAACAAGTGGAGATGGTTATATCTGGAAATACTTGTATACAATAAAACCATCAGAAATTGTAAAATTTGACTCAATTGAATTTATACCAGTCCCAGAAGATTGGGGAGTAGTAGGGGAAAGCATTTCAACAAAAAATAATGCCATTGACGGAAAAATAGAAATAATTACTATTAAAAATAGAGGTTCTGGTTATAGTCCAATATCTAAAACTTTTACTAATATTCCTATTCTTGGTGATGGAATTGGAGGAAAAGCAACAATTACTATTGATTCTTTTGGAAAAGTCTCTAACGTTTTTATAAGTGATGGTGGAACAGGTTATACAAAGGGAATAATTAAGTTTGAACCTGGAGCACCCGGTATAACTCAAAATTTAAATAATACTGGAACACCGGCATTGTTTGATGTAATTATTCCACCAAAAGGTGGTCACGGATATGACATTTATAGAGAATTGGGTGCATATAGAGCACTAGTTTATTCTAGATTTTCCACAGATTCCAGCAATCCAGATACAATTATTGGAAATGATTTTGCAAGAATTGGTATCTTAAAAAATCCAACTAAATCTGGTAGTGCCGTAGATAAATTAGAGGTATCGGAAATAAGTGCATTAAAGTCACTGAAATTAACTGGTTCGGCTACAAGCACTACAACTTATGCTGTAGATTCAATCATAACTCAACAAGTAAGCACGGGAGTTACTGCAATAGGATTTGTTGCATCTTGGGATAATGTTACAGGTGTTTTGAAATATTATCAACCAGTAGGATTAGCAACAGAGGGAGTTGGTTATTCCCTCAATAATTTTACTTCCTCACCTGGATCTGGTGGTAGTTTGACTATACTCTGCTCATCTATATTGGGAGATCCTTTATCAATTGATACTTCTTTTTCTGGTTTAAGTACCGTAATAAATAATACTACATACCAACTTGGAAGTAATTTTATCTCGGGAATTTCATCGTCCGAATATAATAATAAATCCGGTGAAATCATATATATCGATAATAGATTCCCAGTACCAAGATCAAAAAGTCAAAAAGAAGATATTAAAATCGTCCTGGAGTTTTAAAAAAAATGCCTCAAAATACAAATTTAAATGTATCTCCATATTTTGATGATTTCTCAGACCAAAAGGGATATCAAAAGATTTTATTTAAACCAGGAACACCTTTACAATCAAGAGAATTAACAACACTTCAAAGTATTCTACAAAATCAAATTGAAAAATTTGGAAAGCATTTTTTCAAAGAGGGTTCTGTAGTAATACCAGGACAAATTGGATATGATGATCAATATTATTCTGTACAAATTGATGATTCGCATTTGGGCATTCCAGTATCAACATATATTAAAGAACTAGTAGGAAATGAAATAAAAGGAGAAATTAGTGGTGTAACAGCAGTAGTAGAGAACTATATTACTAATGAGCAGTCAGAAAGAGGAAATTATACACTTTATGTAAAATATATAAAATCAAGTAGTAATGATTTTACAACAAATACTTTTATTGATGGTGAGAATTTAATTTCAACAAAAACTATAGATTATTCTATATCTAGTATTCAAAGTAATACTTCATTTGCAACTACAATTATATCAAATTCTACTTCCATTGGTTCTGCGGCAAAAATAGAAGAAGGTGTTTATTTCATAAGAGGATTTTTTCTAACAGTACCAAGACAAACCATAATACTAGATCAATATAATAATACACCATCTTATCGTGTTGGATTGTCAATTAATGAAGAAATTGCTGTAGCTTCTAATGAATATAATGATTTATTTGATAATGCTCAAGGATTTTCTAATTATTCTTCTCCTGGTGCCGATAGATTAAAAATATCCCTATCTTTAATTAAAAAACCACTTGATGATTTTAATGATGGAAATTTTGTTGAATTAATGCGATTAAACTCTGGTGAATTAATTAAATTTGTAAAAAATTCTGAGTATAACTCTTTAAGGGAAGAATTTGCAAGAAGGACATATGATGAATCTGGAGATTATTATATTAAACCATTTAATGTTTTTTTGAAGGAATCATTAAATGATAAAGTTGGAAATAGTGGAATATACCCAAAATCACAAAAAACTAGTCAGGGAAATACTCCATCAGATGATATTGCGTGTTTATCTATAAGTCCAGGAAAAGCGTACGTTAGGGGATATGAAATAGAAACAATTAGCAATATTATTGTTGATGTAGATAAACCCAGAACCACTGAAAAAATCTTTAATGCTTCAGTGCCATTTAATGTTGGTAGAAAAATATTAGTAAATAATGTTTTTGGTTCAGTTCCAGTTGGATTTGGTACAACATCGCAAGTTTCTCTTTATAGTGGTAGAACGGAAACAGTTGGTGTTTCTTCTGGAACCAAAATTGGAGTAGGAAGAGTTTATGATTTCAAACTTAAAAATTCCGAATACTCCGATTCTTCCACTCCATATGAAGTTTTTCTTTATGATATTCAAACTTATACAAAATTAAATTTAAATTCTTCAATAAATTTAATTGCACCAGCAATTATAGAAGGAAAAAGTAGTGGTGCTTTTGGTTACTTAGAAAGTAATGTTTCAAATTCTTCACAATTAACTTTATATCAAGTATCTGGTGCTTTTATTGCAAATGAGCAGATTAAAATTAATGGAGAAGATTTAAATAGAACTATTATTAGTTCAGTTGATTATAATTTATCTGATGTTCATCAGATTACCGCAAATGAATCCTCTGGAATAGGTACATTTACTGCGGATCCAGTCCTTTCCGTTCAAACTTTACTTGCACCCCCAGGAACAGCATTTTCTGTTTCAGTTGGTGGTACTGTAACTTCAGGTAAAGAAAATTTTTATAGTGGGATAAAAGTTGGTGATATTGTTTCTTACACAAAGCAAGGGGACTCGATTCCAACTTTCAATAAAGTTTCAGAAGTAAGCACTTCTCAAAAAAGATTACAAGTTGTTCCAACAACTTCTATTTCTGGTATTTGTAGTGGTTCTTTACCATTAGTTGATATTTCCACTAGTGATTTCAAAAAAGTTTCTTTGGAAATTTTAAATGCTCAAAATGCATTTTTATATTCTCAATTGAATAACTCACACATTTCGACTTTAGATTTAACAGGTTCTGATGTTATTATTAGAAAATCATATGAAATACCACAAGGATCGTTTTCTTCTGGATCATATACTCAAATTTTAGAAACTGATCCAAATTTAACTTTAGTACCTTTTGATGAAGAGGATTATAATTTAAGTTTTTCTGATGGTACTATTCCACCACTTGACGATCAAAAATTAACTATTAATGGAAGAACAATATCAATACAAGGAATTTCTCCAAATTCCGAGTCATCTATATTGACAGTAACTTTTAAAAAAATTAATATCTCTTCCAGAAAAAAAATATATAACAGATGCTCTACGATACTCGTAAACAAAACTTTGTCTGGAATAAACACTTCTAATAGTGGTTTAACTCAAAGTGATGTTTATGGGTTAAGAGTTGAAGATAAAGAAATATCCTTAAATGTTCCGGATGTTGAGAGTGTTCTTGGTATATACGAATCAGCAAATTCATCCGATCCGGTTTTACCGAGCATTACATTAACAAACTTAAATTCAAACATTTTAAATGTAATTAAAGGAGAACGAATTGTTGGAAATGAAAGTAATGCTGTAGCAGTTATAGTTTCATCCAATTCGACAAATATAGTTGAAATTGTATATTTAAATGAAAATATTTTCTATCTTAATGAAAGTGTCACATTTGAAGAATCAAGATTAACAGGAAAAATTGATTCAATTTCTGCAGGAGATAAAAATATAAAATCTAATTATGTTTTAGATGAAGGGCAAACAAGAGAATATCTAGATTTTTCTAAAATTATTAGAAAATCAGAATTTTCTTCTCCAACAAGAAAACTTAAAATAATTTATAACAATTATACCATAAACTCAAGTGATGATGGTGACTTTGTTAGTGTGGATTCATATGATAAAGACAGATACAAATCTAATATTTCTTTTATTGGATCAAGTAGTCTTACCGATATTATCGATTTAAGACCAAGAGTTGCTCCATACACTGGGTCATATTCCCCATTTGAATATAGGTCAAGAAATTTTGAATCAACAAATTCATCAAAAAATGTATTCTCCACTAATAAAAATATAAATTTATCTTATGAATATTATTTACCAAGAATTGATAAGTTATATCTAAACAAAGATGGCATTTTCTTTGTGAGTAAAGGTGTTCCTTCTTTGGAACCAAAAGAACCAAATTCTTTAGATATTGCATTAGAAATTGCAACAATTAGATTGCCTGCATATTTGTATAATGCTTCAGATGCAACAATTACTTTATCATCTCATAAGAGATATACAATGAGAGATGTATCTAGATTGGAAAATAGAATAAAAAATATAGAATATTATACTTCACTATCATTACTTGAAACTGACACTCAAAATCTTTCGATTCGTGATCCAAAGACAAAACTAGATAGATTTAAGTGTGGTTTTTTTGTTGACAATTTTAAATCTTACAATGGTGGTCAAATAAGCAGTAGAGATTTTAAAGCAAGTATAGATACTGAAAATGGAATTTTAAGACCTTCTCACTATACTACATCAGTTGATCTTCTTTTAGGTTCTGAATCTATTATTGGTTTGGGAACAGTATCAAATCCAACTGCAGATCTTCGTTTTGTTGATGATTTTGGATCACCAAATATCAAAAGGGTAGGTAGTCAAATACTGTTAAATTACAGTGAGGTAGAATATGTTAAAAATCCATTTGCGACAACAACAGAAAATGTAAACCCATTTAATGTTATAAATTGGATTGGTTCAATTGAATTAAATCCAAGTAGTGACACTTGGATAGACACAAGAAGAACAAAAAAAATAACAGATATTGAAGGAAATTATGAGCAGGCAATGAAACAATTTGGAGTTGATAGTAACACTGGATTATCTCCAATAGATTGGAATTCTTGGGAAACAACTTGGACGGGAAGTAATGTTGATTCTGGTCCTATTATTGGGCAGATATTGCAAAGTACTACAAATTTAGGAACAACTACCTTAGATCCAACAGGAACAGGAAGAAGATTAGTTACAGATACAACAACATTTCAGGACAATTTCTTAACATTTAGAAATGAAACCGTAACTAAAACCGGAACAAGTACGAGACAAGGAATACAATATAAAGTATCAGAGCAATTTAATACGACTAATTTGGGTGATAGAGTAGTTTCTAGAGAAATTATTAAAAAAATGAGGTCTAGAAATATTGAAATTATTGCTAAAAGACTAAAATCTTCAACTAGATTTTATTGTTTCTTTGATAATGTAGATTTGACTTCTTATGTCATTCCAAAACTTTTACAAGTCACAATGACTAGTGGAACATTTGAAACAAATGAAACTGTCGTAGGAAAAATAGGAAACAGAAGCATAAGATTTAGACTTGCTAAGCAAAATCATAAATATGGACCATATAACAATCCAACAAGAGTTTATGAACTAAATCCATATGTAGATTCCGAAGTACTACCAGAGAATTATTCATCAACAACAACTATTTTAAATATCGATACTGCTAGTTTATCAATACAATCAGAATCTGGATTTTATGGTTCAGTGCTAAATGGAATGACACTTGTGGGAGAAACTAATGGGGCAACTGCCATTGTATCTGAAGTTAAGTTAGTAAGTGATTCTTTTGGTGTTTTTATTGGATCTTTAATGATTCCGGATTCTAATCTACCTTCAACCCCATCATTTGAAACTGGATCTAAAACTCTTGTGCTAACCACAAGTCCAACAAATTCAACAGTTACAACTTCAAATGAAAGTACTGCTGAAACTAATTTCTATTCAGAAGGCACTCTAGATAATATTGAGGATACGACCCTTCGCATCAGAAATGCAAATATAGAAAGGTTACCAAAAACAGAATCAAAACTAGCATCTGAAACAGAAACAAGACTTGTTTCCGGAAATGCATCCGCAAGAAGAACTGCTACAAGTCAGAGATGGGTGGATCCTCTAGCTCAATCTTGAAGTTGCAGACAGAAACGGTATATTTATTACTAAGTGTGATATTTACTTTAAAACAAAAGATGACACAAATGTCCCAGTAACTCTTCAAATAAGAACTATGAGGGATGGGACACCGACTCAGGAAATTCTTCCTTTCTCTGAAGTTATACTAGATCCAGAAGATATTAATATTTCTGATGATGGAACTATTCCAACTACATTTACATTTGCATCTCCAGTTTATCTGGAACCTGTTGGAAGTGGTTATGCAATTGCATTAGTTTCTTCTTCAAATAAGTATAATGTTTGGATTTCAAGAATGAATGAGGTTGAGCAAACTACAAAAGATAAACCAGTAGAGGATCAAATACTAGTTTCGCAACAACCAACCTTAGGTTCTTTATTTAAATCACAAAATGGATCTACTTGGGAACCAAGTCAGTTGGAAGATTTGAAATTCACTTTATACAGAGCAGAATTTGTAACTTCTCCTGCATCTATTAGATTCTATAATCCAGAGTTGGGGGTTGGCAATAAGCAAATAGTTTCATTAAGACCAAACCCAATAAATACATATTCAAATTCTGCATTAGTTGGAATTGGAACAAGTTTATCATCTGAACAACAAAGTGCTTTGGTTGTTGGAAATACAATAAGCCAGACATCAAATACTAATTTTACAGGAAAATTAAAATCAATCGTTGGTGCAATTGGGATTAATTCAGAGTTAACTTTAACTAATCCTGGAATTGGATTTACAAGTGGACCGAAAGTGTATTCGGATATAAATTTGAAAACAATTACAGGATTTGGAAATAATGCAAAAGTAAATCTATCAGTATCTGGTGGTGTTGCAGTTGCAGCAACAATCACTCAAGGTGGTTCTGGATATGCTGTCGGAGACACATTGACTATCAATGCAACAGAAACGGATGGTTTTGGAAAGAATTTGATTTTAACTATTCCAAATAATACTGGAATTATTTCTTCCTTTAATTCAATTATTGTTGAAAATATTCAAGGAAAAGTAGATACCTCTGGTTCTTATGCATTGACAAATAATGGATCCGAAATTACTGACGCAACGGTAAACAGCTCATTAGAGTTAACAAGTGGATTACACTTTAAAGTTAATCACAATAGTCACGGAATGTATTCTCCAAATAATGAAGTAATTTTAAGTGGTGTGGAGTCTGATTATTCTCCAGAAATTTTGGTTAATGAATATTCTTCAACTTCTACTGAAAATATTTCCGTGTCTTCTGGATCTTTATTTGCTACATTTGAAAATGTAGCAGTTAGTGGAGATAATCCAGGTTATATTCTAATTGATCAAGAAATTATAAAATATACTAATGTTGCTGGAAATACCCTGACAGGAATATCTGGAGGAAGAGGAATAGATGGTACAATACCAACTTTACATAAAGCAAAATCTTTTGTGTTTAAATATGAATTAAATGGAATTTCATTGAGAAGAATTAATAAAACTCATAAATTTACAGATATTGACACTAATAAATATCCAATTGAAATGGATTCTTACTATTTAAAAATTGATACGACATCCAATTATGGTACAGATAGAACTACGGGAAATACGGGAGAATATCCGGAACTATTCTTCAACCAATCAAAGTCCTGTGGTTCTTATTTAACTGTAATTCCACAAGAAAATTCATTATATGGTCCAAAAGCAACACAAAATATAGCATTTAATAGTATTAGACCACAAATAGGTACATTACTACCAGATATGACTTCATTGGATGCAAAAATAAGAACTACATCTGCAACTAGTGTAAATGGTAATGAAATATCTTTTGTTGATAATGGATTTACTGACATTTCATTAAATTCAAATAATGAATTTAATTCATTGAGAATGATTTGTTCTAAAGTTAATGAAACTTTACATTTAGGTTCTCTGCCTGGTAACAAATCACTAACAATGGAAATGTCATTTGCAACTAAAGACTCTAAGGTGTCTCCTGCAATTGATTTAGATCGTGTAAGTTTAATTACAACTATGAATAGAATAGATTCACCAATTGCTAATTATATAATTGATCCAAGAGTTAATCAATTAGTCGGTGATCCGACCTCTGCAATCTATCTTTCTAAGATCGTAAAATTAGAAAAATCATCTGATAGTTTGAAAGTTTTATTTGATGCATATAGACATCAATCAAATAATATCAAAGTACTTTATCGTTTACTGAGAAATGATACCCCAGATGAACAGCAGACTTGGGAGTTTTTCCCAGGATATGACAATTTAGATTCAAATGGAAATATTATCAATAGTGCAAATAATAGTGGTAATCCAGACATATATGTTCAACCATCCAATAGTGTGAATGATTATGGTAGTTATGAATTTACTGCAAAAAATTTACCTTTGTTTAATGGATTCCAAATAAAAATTATTATGATAGGAACCAATCAAGCAAAAGTTCCATATATTAGAGATCTCCGCATTATTGCAACAACATGATACCAGTAGAAGGACACAAAGGACTTTATAGAGATGAGAATACTAATGCAATTATAAATTGCAATGACCATCAATATAATGAATATATTAAACTAAAAAATGAATCTTTAAATGAAAAACAAGAAATTGAGAATCTAAAGAATGAGTTGTCCGAAATTAAAAATTTAATAAAAAAATTAATTAATATTCAATCATAAATATTATAAAGTAAAAAGTTGTTGTAATGTCTATATACGTAGTCAATATAGTAATCCCATCGAACTCAGATTATAGTCAAGTATTTACTCTTGAAGATGGTGAATCGAACTCTGCTTTTAATTTGACTGGTTACAGTGCGTATGCAATGCTTAAAAAAAGTCCATTGTCTTCAAGTACTGCAGCAAACTTTAATGTGAATATATTATCACCACCAACTCAAGGAAAAATACTTATTTCTTTGGGTTCTAGTGCAACTTCCTCATTGCGACCGGGTAGATACTCTTATGATATTTTAATAAAAAATGATTCAATCGGAGTGAAGACAAGAGTAGTTGAAGGAAGTGCTTTAGTTACAGCAGGAGTTACAACAACGGTATAAAAAATGGCTCAACCATCAACAAGACAGGGTTTAATTGATTATTGTTTAAGAAAACTGGGATATCCAGTTTTAGAAATAAATGTCGATGATGATCAAATTGAGGATTTAGTTGATGATGCGATTCAATATTTTAATGAACGGCATTTTGATGGAATGGAAAGAGTTTATTTAAAACATAAATTAACTCCAGAAGAAAAAACTACAATAAGAACAGGAATTACTACAACTAGTGCAACTACAAATGTTGGAATAACTTCGATATCATATCAAGAATCAAATAATTTTATACAACTTCCAGATAGTGTAATTGGAGTTTTTAATGTATTTAAATCTGATGCTAATACAATATCTAGTGGATTATTTAATATAAAATATCAATTGTTTTTAAATGATTTATATTATTATGGAGCATTAGATTTATTAAATTATGCAATGGTAAAAACACATCTAGAGGATATTAGTAGAATTATTACTCCAGATGTTCAATTGAGATTTAATAAAAAACAACATAGATTATATCTAGATATTGATTGGTCTATGGTAAGTGATAATAGTTATATAATTATTGATTGCTTTAGATTTGTAGATCCTTCAGATTTTCCAAAAGTTTATAATGATTGGTGGTTAAAAAAATATTTAACTTCATTAATTAAAAAACAATGGGGTCAAAATTTAATTAAATTTAATGGTGTACAACTTCCTGGTGGAATATCCTTAAATGGAAGGCAATTATATGATGATGCAGTACTAGAATTAGAAAAACTTGAAGAGCAATTGCATAATGAATACGAATTACCTCCTATGGATATGATTGGATAATGACACCACTAAATCCTTATTTTTTAAATGGTTCTTCATCTGAACAACGACTTGTTCAAGATCTAATTAACGAACAACTGAGAATGTATGGGCAAGATGTAGTCTATATGCCCAGAAAATTAATTAACGAAAAAACTATTATCAAAGAAGCAATAGCATCTGAGTTTGATGATAGTTTTAGACTAGAAGCATATGTAATGAATTTTGATGGATTTGGTGGTCAAGGTGACATTCTAACTAAGTTTGGAGTTAAAACAACAGACGAATTAACTTTAATTATATCAAAAGAAAGATATGAAGATTTTATTTCTCCATTTTTA
>Ga0099848_1000663_pt1 | contig 16008 bp, 21 predicted proteins | sample CB_VirMetaG_3_FD_78179 | JGI IMG/M metagenome (GOLD analysis project Ga0099848, IMG submission 78179) | Freshwater to marine saline gradient viral communities from Chesapeake Bay - CB_1508_1S Viral MetaG | ecosystem: Environmental > Aquatic > Marine > Coastal | place: USA: Chesapeake Bay...
GCAGTTCTACTCTTTGAATTTCTTCAAAGGCACTCAATTTTATTTCTCAAGTCTGTTGTGTTTGCCAATTTCACCACACTGGCTTAATGTACAAATCCTATATGATAAGGATATACTCCTAGTTTAAGAATGGCATCCATAATTGTATCTTTATGCTTTTCAGCTACGATAATATACATACCAACGCCATTATTGAATACTGAGTTCATCTCCTCATTAGATATTCCTTGCTCTGTTTGAATTATATTATAGATTTCTGGTCGAGAAGGCAACTTAAATTCGTAGAAATTTGCTCTCATACCTTCTGGTAGAACTCTATTAATATTAGATCTACCTCCTCCAGTAACATGTACTAGACCTCTAACCTTACTTCCTACTTTATCTAACAGATCTACAATGATATTAGAATATATCTCAGTAGGTTGCAAGATCTCTTTCAGATATTTTTCATGCTTTCTTGGATCAAACCACTTACGAACAAGAGAGTATCCGTTACTATGAAAGCCATTACTAGGTAATCCAATGATAGCATCTAGTCTCTCTATGTTAGATCCATCTATAAGCTTACGCTTCTTAACTATCCCAGCACAGAAGCCAGCAATGTCAAAATTATTATTACCAAACATACCAGGAAGCTCTGCTGTCTCTCCTCCTATAAGCGCTATGTTTGCAATGTCACATCCCTTCTTGATAGAGTCTATTACTGTAATATATTCTTTCTCATCTACATTACTAGATGCAAAGTAATCAAGAAAGAAAAGAGGAGTGGCACCAGTACATACAATATCATTAACGCACATGGCTACACAGTCTATACCTACTCCTTCTAGCATACCATATTCTTTTGCTAGTAAGAGCTTGGTGCCAACTCCATCAGTAGTACCAACTATATAGTGTCGCCCGAAAGGATAAAGGCCACCATAACCTCCAATACCACTTACATGAGATGATATTGCTTTGACTAAGTTATCTGTCTTATCAACATCAACTCCAGATTGTTTATAGAAACTAGTCACAAGTAGTAGCAATTAAGCCAGTAGAGACCTATAACAATCCAAAACTCATCATAAAAAATATCTTTTAAAATCTTCTTCATATTTACATATTAATGACATCCGCAATCATTACCACAACATTCTTCAGACTCTTCATCTAAAAGATAGCTTTCAATAAATTCTGCTAAAGCTTTTCTAGATGCTTCCGAATCTAGATTTACTTGCTTACTGTTTTCTACAAACTCATTAATAGCTTCTTCTAGTATTTCTTTCATTTCTAATAATATATATTCTTTCTTAGTAAAAGCAACTGCTATTCTCAGTACTATAATTCTTACTAAGTAAAAGCAACTACCGTTCACTGTACTATGATTGTTCTTTAGTAAAGGGAACTACCAACCCCAGTACGGATTGTCCGGATCTTCCCACCAGAATGTCAAGCCTCCATTGAGCTCGAAGTTAAAAGTCTCAACGCAGTAGTCTGGTTTGAAGATAGAGTTACTTTGTTTATATAGGCATCCAAACTTCATTAAAGAACTATCTATATAATTTTCTAGCTCTGTCTTTAATGTAGTAAAATTCTTACCTCTAAGCACTCCAGAGTCTATAAAGAGAAGCTTTTTATTTTCGTTTCTAAACTCGTTTGCAAACTTTTTAATATGCTTCTTATACTCTTCATCGCTAAACTCTTCTCCCCCAGGGTACGGCATATCGAGAAACTCCAAGTCTAATGGTACATGTTTGTTTAAATGACTTAACTTATGTGATAGTATCTGACATATAATAGAGCTATACTCTGGTGAACACACTACTATAGTAGGAACATCTCCTTCTGTAACCCATTTATCTTGTTCTAATAGTTTGATTAACTGATAGATATCATCCATCTCCTTAACTGGTGAAATAAAAAACTCCCGATTCATATAAATATTTAAATGAATAATCTGCAGAGGTTACAAGTTCTTACTGATCAATTGGAAGTTCAGGAGAATGAGTTTATCGATTATGTTCTCAAAGCAGAATATGCTATTTTACTTATCTCCGAAGCTGGTAGGATAAAATGGTGTAACGATTTCTTTTATAATATGTTTGGCCTTGATAGAGAAGATGTTAGCAATAAAGGTCTCAAACGTATATTTGGTCTAGATTTATTGACATCTGAATCTAAAAGAGTATTGCTAAAAATTAGAGATGAATCTATGACTGAATTTATTATTAAGAAGAGTGAGTTAAAACGTAAGGGTAAGTTGATACACAGAAAAATAGCATTAATTCCAAATGAGTGATTTAGATCCAAACAAATTAGAGAATGGCTCTTGGGGTGAATGGAGACGTTTAGTACTAAATGAGCTTAATAGACTCAATGGAGACATTGAAGATATAAAAAATAACCTCAATAGGCTTGAAATCAAGTTCGCTACTGAGGCTACTAAATTAACTCTCTACGCTACCTTTGGTGGGATAGTCGTAGGAGCTGTTATTTCTTTTCTAGTCAGATACCTTACATTAAGCTCCTGACGCTGGATCTGTACCAGTATCATCAGCAGGAGCTGGATCAGGTTCAGGTGTTGGTGCTGGATCTTCAACAACAGGCTCTTCAACTACTGGCTCAGGATTAGTAAGACCAGAAGTATCAGCAATATCAGCTGACCAATAATCTGCTAATGCAAGATAACCTCCACTAGCTGCTGCAGTCTTAGCTGCGTCAAGTGCAGTGTTAACATCATCAATACGAGATTGAAAAGCAGTTCTTTTAATAACAATATCGTTATCATCAGCGCAATCAGCGCATGCAGTCTCGATAAAGTTATGAAGAATGTCTAGTTTGTTAACTACTTCTTGAAAGTTATTTCTAAGTGTTCTAATAGTAGGGTCAATACCTCTACTAGCGTCTAATAAGTTTTGAATTTCTACTTTGTGTGCCATAAAATTATTTATTCTCCACTAACAGGTGGATTAGTTAAACCTGAACTATTTGCAATATCAACAGACCAATAATCATCCATCGATGGAAGCGCGGTTTTGAATGCGGTGATAGCATTGATGGCTTTATCAGAATCAACTACGAATTTATTAAGCTTACTCGCAAACACTTCTCTGTTAATAATGATACCATCATCTACACAATCAGCACATGAGCCTTCAATAAAAGATTTAAACTCTCTTAAGTCATCAGTTAGTTTGTAGTACCAAGAATGTAATACATCTCCGTTATCTTGCCATGCAGACAATACTGCATTATTAATATTTTCAATTTCTACTTTGTGTGCCATAAAACTATTTATCTTCCTTGACCTCTATATCTCTTTAGATAGTTTTTACTACTCTTATTTGATGAGCTTTTGTTCTTTGAATGACGACCTTTCATATTATGAATCTTATCATTCAAACCTTTTTTCTCTTGGTGACGACCAGTTCCTTTTGCTTTTGCCATATTATTCTTGTATTAATTGTTTTTGTTGAGGTTCACCAGACATTTGGTGATTGTAGTTACTTTCTATGTTTCTATATTGATAGCTAATATCGATACCACCGTCTCTAATAACATTAATAGCATAGGCAGTATCTAAATCTTTTTCATTACCAGATGTATGAGCTGGTTTAATATCGTTAACTACTACTCTAGGACCCGAGCCTAGTTCAAAGATATAATCGTCGTAAGGCATTTTATAATAATCTAGAGCTTTGAGGGTATGTTCCTTATGATATATCTCTCTCGCTGTAGTTAATATAATTTTATCTCTTTTAGGTAAGTTACGAAAGAAGTCAATCGCGTCTAGTAATGGTTGTTCATGTAGATAAGAATTAAAACTGTACTTGGATATAATATCGTCTATCTCTTTATTAGATAGATCTTTTAGAATAGTACCGTCAATGTCGACGAACCAAGTTTTACTATGCTTTTCTTTATTGCTCATACACTATTATTGTATATGACTTCTCATCGAATTCAACGTCTCGACTCTCCCCTATTATCTCTGATTCAACTATGACCTCTCTTGAAAGATCTTCCTCAGACATTTCCTCAAGTATTTCCAAAAGCTCGCGATAATACATAAAACCCTTTCCAATATATAGAAGGATTTATTCTCAAATGCAAGTTCTAGATCTTTAATTATTCTAGCCACGGAAAATATTTTTTTCTATGTACTTATTCTTTCTCCATATTATAATTCCTAGAACGAGAATTAGTAAAGATTGAATACCAATTATCCCTAGTAGACGATATATTAGCGGTTCCATTTCTTTTTTTTTAAGCTATCTTCTACTTGACTTTCTAAGCTATTTGGCTGTACATAACCACCATAAGACTCTATTCTAGTAGGTTTAACAACTTTGAACCCAGGGCTAGCGCATGAGCAAAGAGTCAATACTAAGAATAGATAAATTATCTTCATCGGTATTAATATTAAACTATTCTTAAACATAGATCAACTGTTTCTTTTTTGGATAATGAGATAAATATTCTTGTATGATAAAGTGCGAGCTTTCGTTCGATGTCAGCTTAAACATAGATAATCACAATTCTATGTTCATTTCTACTCTACACAACGTTACTTTTCATAAAAAATGTGGGGAGATTAAGGGAGACATTAATAAAAACATTTATACCATTAGTCAGAGTGAAATAGATGAAAACTTGAGAGGCTTGGGGCTAGGTTATAAATTCTATGTTTTAACTATAAAACGTTGCTTTGAGTATGGTTGCACTCAGTTTAACTCAAGTTCTGTATTAAATGAGATGAGTACAGGGGTTTGGGAAAAGATATTAAGAGAGCATTATAATATTACTAAGACAACTAAATCTGGTGATGTTACTTACTCTGTTACTAAGCCTCAAAAGACTATTATATAAAAAAAGCCCCTTTCGGGGCTGTGATTAATTACGCAATAGCTTCAGCAACTGATCGCCTACATTGTTCGAACTGTACATGTTCATTATATGTAAACGGCATTTGCCTAACAGCTGAAGATAGAAACTGAAGAGCCTGAGCTGGCTGTAATTCATCTAGATTGATTTCAGTTCCCTTTTGTTGTTCTTGTGTTTGTTCTTCTGCCATAATATTACTTTCCTCCTTTCCGAGCACGTGCACGAGCTTTAGCCTTTGGGGCTGGAGCTTCGACCGCTTCTACGACTTCTGGTTCTTCGAATGTTACAGGTCCTGCATCACTCTCTAGTGAGCCAGAGCCTCCGGATTTAGCCTGAACAGCTTGTGTCAAAACATCAACACAACGTTCAAGCACGACGTGTTCGTTATAGGGTAACCTTGCGGTTTTAACCACTTGACTTAATACATTAATTGCTTGAATCGGATCCATACATAGATATTAACATACTATGTATTTGATTGCAACTCTAATGTTGCTAGTCTATTTTCTAGATCTTCTATCTTATTAATAGCTTTGTTCAACGCAGACCATAATGTAGGAACTAATTTCGTGTAATCAACACTTTGATATACAGGGTTACCATCTTTATCGGTTTCATCTTTAGTACCAGTAACACCATAAGTAACTCCAGCTTCTTGGAGTTCGTGTGCCATCATACCAGCATGCAATTCATTACTATCCTGATCTATCAAAAGATATCTATATGCTTCAACAGATTTAACAGCATCGTAGCCATTACTGTATGATTGTATACAGGTCTTAGCTCTATAATCAGATGTTACACATGTGATACCAGCAACGGTAACCGAAGTAACATGACCATAAGCATCTATACTAATAGATTTTATTGCTTCATTACAAGCAGAAGTGCAAGAATACGCTGATCCTCTAGTATCGTGGTTTATATTGTTACTTCCATCGATAGTAATACAATCTCCACTATTATAAGTAGTACCACCACTAGAGCCATTACTTGCTGCAGTTATTCTCCCTTTAGCGTCAACTGTAATGTCTGCATTTGTGTAAGAACCTGAAGGGTTTGGACTAAGATCAGATAAGCATAATCCAGAGGCAATTTGTGTTAAACCTGTACCAGCTTCGACACTAAATGTAGTAGAAGATAAAGATATACCATTACCAGCGCTGTAGGTAGTGTTATTATCTGTAGTACAATACCTACCATCTAAGCAAGTTACGATATTACCCAGACCACCAGTTCTAGTTAGTATTAAGTTTCCATCTGCAGTATTAAATGAAGCACCATTTACATAGTCGTTAGTATCGGTACCACCACTAGAGCCATCGCTTGCTGAGGTTATCCTACCTTGTGCGTCAACTGTAATATTAGCATTAGTGTATGAAGTAGCGGTTACTCCTGTGTTACTTAAATTAAACTGAGTTCCAACTAAAGATAAACCAGTGCCAGCGCTATAAGTAGTATTAGTATCTGACGTACAATACCTACCGTCTAAGCAAAATGTGATATCAGGCAGAGTACCAGTTCTAGTTAATGTTATGTTACCATCTGCAGTATTAAATGAAGCACCATCTACATAGTCGTTAGAAGTACAATATTGGGAGTGAGTATGACTCGCGAGAGCAAAATCCCCAACCGCACAAGCTGCTGCTGTACCTGCGTCAGTTATATTAGCTAATGTATGGGTATGACTAGGCAAAGTAAAACTAGTACAAACTCTTAAACCATTATCATATACAGATGAGGCACATATACCAGAACAAAAAAGAGATTCAGCAGTCGTACAAATTCTAGTACATACATTACTAGAACCATCTCTTAATATAATATATCCACCGTTCGTGTCATGACCTGTTATTTGTACTTTTGGAGTGGCGCTACAATTAGGTGAATATACAAATAAGTAAGTTCCTGTCGAATAATTGCTCACTCTAAAGGTGTTACTATTTGAGCTATTCAATGCAATTATTGCCGGGGATCCACTAGTTGCTCCAGACTTAAAAATACCACATGAGCCAACATCAATGCAACCAGTAACAGTTAAGTTACCAGTAAGAGTGTCTGTAGTGTTGAGTAGGTACCTATCATCATGATTATGACTTGTACATACTCTATTACCATTGTCCCATAGGCCAGCTGCACTAACATTTCCAGTAACAGTTAAGTTACCAGTAAGAGTGTCTGTAGTGTTGAGTAGGTACTTATTATCTGATTCTGTCTCTGTGTAATACCTATTATCTAAGTCATATGCCCCAACAGCTGTAACGTGTCCTAAAGTATTAACAGTTATGTCTTGTAATACTATACCATTAGAGCAATTGCATGTTATTGCTGTTTGAGTAGGATGAGTATATTCTGATGGGTATGCAGCAGTACATACTTGAGCACCTGCGGAGTATAATGTAGAACCACATGCTATGGTTGTACCATCAACTTTAAGACATGTAGCACCAGCTGTACGATCAAAATCAATATAGCAATTATTTGCTGTTACATGTATATAAGCACCACCATCAAACCAAGCATGTCTAAAATTAGAAGTAGTTGCATTATCTGCTTGACCGTACCAATGTAATCTAGAATAATTTGTTGCATCGTCTCTTGCATCTGCTCTTTGACGAGCTCTATCAGTACTACTTACAAACCAATAAGATGTTCCATCTATACATAAATCACTTGCTGCAATAAGTGAACTATCACTAGTAACGTTACCTGTAGCACAAACAGTCCCACTAACTTTCAATCTATCAGAACCAGGATCAGTTGTGCCTATACCAACATTACCTGAAGTATTAATAGTTACTCTAGTAGTTTCATTAACATCAAATCTTAATTCTCTACTACTTGAGTTATGACCTAAGTACATTGCTGTACCATCGAGAGCAATATAACCACCATACCCCAGCCCACATACTTGCAATTGACCAGACGCATTAAAATCTGGAGAGATATTAGTACCGGTATCAATCAATGTTCTACCACATACATGTAATAGCTGACCTGGATCGGTTGTACCTATACCAACATTACCCGCAGATGTAATAGTTAATCTAGTAGTATTAGTACTACTAGTGTTAAAATATATACTATTATTTTTTAAATTATTAACAACAGCTCTACCATCTGCACAATGAGATATATAGAAATAATCCCCCCCGGTAGCATCCCCGTTAGCAGCGCCATCAAGAACTAAAGATACACCACTAGCATTACTACTACCAGTAGTAATGTATTGATAACCAGATCCGTATACATGTAAATTACTTTTAGGATCAGTTGTACCTATACCAACACAACCACTATCTTCTATAGCCATATGCCAAGAAGTACCAGCGCAATTACCAATATACAATCTACCAGCATAATAATCAAACTGAGCTCCATCACCACTCGAGTCAGGGTAAAATAATAAATCACCACCTGTTAAATTAATATCTTTTAAATTACTAGTACCAGATGGATCGACACAACAATTTATATTATTATAATCTATAAGTTTTGTAGTAACAACACAACCAGTAGCAGTTAATGTACCGTTCATCGTGTCATCAGCATCATTAGTAACATAATTTGATGGATAAGGTAAAGTACAATAATCTCCTAGAAGAGTGTTTATTTCTGTCTCAGTATAATATCTACTATCAAGATTATATGAAGTTAAACCAGTAACATGACCAAATCCATCTAGAGTAACGTCTTGTATAACAGTACCATTAGAATTATTAACACTAGCTTGACTTGATGTATCTGTATGACAAATAGTAATAGTATTTGCATCTGTAAAACAAACGTTAATACCATTACCATCACATAACTTTATAGTATCAGTACCTGATCCACTACCTCCAGCGTTTAAATTTATATTAGCTCCACAGGTTGATGTACTAGCACTGATATCATATGTAGTGTCGCTATCACTCTGACAGTACCTATTGTCTAAATTACAATAACCAACAGAAGTAACATGACCACAATTGTTAATAGAAATATCCTGCAATACTGTACCATTAGAGCAATTGCATGTTATTGCTGTTTGAGTAGGATGATTAATAGTTATTGTACTTGCATCAGTAAAACTAACCGTTATACCTGTACCAGAAGCTAGCTTGACACTATCAGTACCTGAGCCACTACCACCAGCATTTAAATTTAAATTAGCACCACCAGTTGTTGAGCTCGCACTAATATCATATGTAGTATCATTCTCATCTGAGGCTGGTAATGTTATAGTCATTGTACCGACACAACATGTATGACCCTGTGAAGTTGCGCTAAGAGCACACACTACAGTAAACGTACCACCATATCCAACAGAACATCCAGAATGAGAAGATGTACTTGATACAGTATCATGATTGATAGTTATAACATTATTAGTAGCTGTGTAACCGAGAGAAATATCTGTACCACCGCAAAAGCGAACTTGCTCTCCTGAAGTAATATCTCCTTGATCAGTAGTATCAGTAAATAATCTCCAAGCGGTATATTTATCGAAATCAGTAGCCGCGCAATTATATATAGTACCTAGTCCTAAGTCGGTTCTAACTTCTGCGTAACTCCTACCTTCTAACCCACTAGCAGTGAACTTAGCATAATCATTATCTGCAGCATCTACATCGTCAACGGCAACAGCACATGTATTAGCTATACCAAAATTAACAGAACCTGTATTGATAGCTGTAAGGTGACCATAACTATCAACGGTCAATGATTGAATAAACGTACAATTAGTATTTGTACATGCCCCATTGAGGGTTGATGTATCACTATGATTTATTGTAATGGTATCTTCATCGGTAAAAGATACGGTAATACAATTCCCTGACGCTAACTTTACACTATCAGTACCAGAGCCACTACCCCCGGCATTTAAGTTTAAGTTAGCTCCACCTGTTGTTGTACTCGCACAAATATCATATGTAGTATCATTCTCATCTGAAGCAGGTAACGTGATTGTCTTTGTGTTAACTCCAGTTATATGACCTGTATCACTTGAAGAAATACTATCTATAACAGTGAAAGAACCATTATATCCAGGTGATTGTGTAGTTGTATTATTTGTTCTAGTGACATCATCATGATTAATTGTTATAGTTGAACATGAGTTTTGATTAAGATCAAATGTACCACCTGTACATAAATCTGTTCCAGCACTAATTGTAATAGTACAATTATTAATTAAAGGTGGAGTATACGTAAACTCACCTGAAGTATCATCATATGTTAAACTACCATCCCCTGCAGGTGTTCCTTCCGCTCCAATGCTAAGACTAGTTAGCTTAATAAAATTACAACTATTAGCTAACTGATTATTATCAGTTATAGTGTTTATAATTTTGATTTCATTATCAACTCTACAAACATCTATTCCAATACCTCCACAGAAAGAAGCAGTACAACCACTAGCAACATTAAACGTACCAGAAGTATCACTTGCGCTTAACCCCCACCCTGAATAAATTGTATCTTTATCCGTAAAGGTAGTAGCAATCGTACTACCATCTCTAGCTGTTAGAGTTATTGTTTTCGTCGCCGTACCTGTTACTCCAATAGCAGTAATAGAATCAGTATAAGCTTCTGTCCAATTAGAGCTATTATAACTACCAGACCATATAGCATTATTAGAACTGATTACACCAGCAACAGTTAATTTTGCATTTGGATCATTCGTACCAATACCGACATTACCACCATCCTCAATATAAAAAACTGAGTTAGCGCATCCTTGTTCATCATAATCTATAAAACTAACAACAGGCTCGGTTCCAGTCTGATTAACTACTAAAGCAGGACCTGTACCAGCATTAGTAATCTCCATTGCGCTAGTAGTACAAACTTCAGTATTAAGAGTAGTTGTAGTACCTTGTACGGTAAGATCACCTTCAACGATTAGATCACCGGTAATAGTATCTCCTGTAACATCAACAAATGAACTAGAAGATATACTGACAAATGTTCCTCCAGAGTCTTTAGCAATAAGACTACTATTATTAACACTTAAGTTATGTAAGGTTGCAGCTTGACCAGAAAGACTTAATGTCCTAGAAGAAGCAATATTACCACCACCACACAAACCTGTACTAGTATTAATATTAACATTACTGTGCGCTACATGCTGATCAGCTACTACCCCTGCTAAACTACTGTGACAATAATTAGAAATATCAACATCAACAGTACAATCATCACTACGAGTTAAAGTTATACAATTAGTTGAATTATTAAACGTACCTGCAGAAACATAAGTATCAGCGAATGTTCCATATATACAACCCGTGACACTTAAGTCACCATATAAGGTCATCTCAGGTCTAGCTATATCATCAGTACTATCATCTGCCTTAATTAAGAGAGCTACACCTGAAGGAGATTGGACAGAGAAAAGATGATCACTTGATGTACTATATACAGTGGTACTGTTACCGCTAAGCTCTATTTGATTAGAGCTATTGAAATACATCGCACTACAGAAAAGGCCGAAATCATCAGACTTCTGGCCCCATAAAATACCTGCGTGCCCTGATAAACCACTTAAAGATATATTAGGACATATGTGATAATAACCTGCCATATGATTATTTATTAGGTAATCATATGATTGAAATATCAGCTATATCAGTTTTTTCGGATAGATTGAACTATTTGATTTACATCAAACATCTTATTCTGATCTGAATAAGGACATTGGTGTAGAAGACCGTTGAAGTCATAATCAAAGATGTATGCATCAATGTTTTTTACTACATCAGAAGGACGTTTAGCTTCGATATTTGTATGCATATCATAACCAAACATCTTAGGAGACGTACCTACCCACAGTACTGTAGATGGTAACTTATAAGCTGCTGCTGCATGTTGTAAGCATGAGTCAATTAACAATCTCTTCTTACTAGCTACTAATAGAGCAAAGAGTTCATAGTTAGACATGGGCTGATTAACTACTTCAGCTCCTTCAATCTTAAGAGAGTTATTACGACATAACTGTATAACATGGTACTCGTCTTTAAACTTCTGTACTACTTCATGAGCTATTTGAGGAGGCATATCTCTAGTCCAAGAATAAGAGTTTGGTTGAGTCTTCTCGTCAAATGGACCTCCATTAGTTTGTATAAGTAGAACAGGTTTACTACGCTTCCATCTATTAATATTACCTGCTTGAAGCATATTCATAGGTAAGGTAGGATAATCTTGACCTGGCTTATATGGAAGATCGTACATATTAAACCACGTAACCATAAGAGGAGTCTTACGCATTATGTGATCATTCTCAAAGTAAGGTTCTTTACGCAAGACAATAGTATCCTTCCCCTTTATATAGTCATCATAAAAGTATGGTGTTACACCGACTCTATATACCCTATGCACATGTGGATTGTTTAAGTAAACTTCAGGCCATGCAGCTACAACGATAAGTTTACGATCGGGGTACTTCTTACGAAGTGGACCTGATAAAGCTGTTGATGCAACATTCTTACCTAAACCACCTTCCACATGTAGAATAACATATTTGTCTGACATAAAAAACCTTGTAATTAATTACTAATAGCTAGATATTATCAACTAATAGCCAAACCTTTGAAAGAACCATTCATAGTTATTTTTTATCCATTTAGATGGCTCTACTCCTAATATGTCATTATAGTCTTTATCTATAACTTCTACTTTAGATCTAATAGTATGATCACCATAAGCGCCGTACACAGAATCATCTTCATGTGTAATTTGCTCTACATTATTGAAGTTATGTTTATATGGTTTTACTTCTAAGTATTCATATAAGTCATTCATTTCTTTTTCTGGATTAGAGCATAAGTCTTCAAACTTAATAAAGTGCATGTAATCATCGTTCCCTTTGTGTATAATATCTCTCAAACGCTCAAACGCTAGTCCTACAGGTTGTGACCTAACCCACGTGTCAATCCGTTGCTCTATTGTTATACCAGCCATCTCAGAGTCGTTAACTACTCCATCTACCCGCTCTGGAGATCTTCGATGATTCTTCTCCATAGAACTAAATATACTTCTAGGATCTCTAATCATACATACAATCTTTGGATCTGGATAAAAGAAGTCTAAGAAGTCTTGATAGTAACCCCAGCCTCTAGACTTATCCATAACATATGGCTTATCTGTTATAGCATTATAAAAACTAGTAAGACCACCATTACAGAAACCTCTAAAGCCTTCCTCCATTAATACAGAGTCTTGTGCCTTAAACTCTAAAGATTCAGAATAGTTATGCCTAGCTGCAAAGACTAATTCAAGGACACCACTAGTAGGTGTAACATAGAACTCTGGATTCTGCCCTAGAATATTTTGTAGTAATGTCGAACCTGATCTTGGTAAGGAACTTTGGAAGAATATATTTTTAACCATAAAAAAACCTCGTAAATATATTACGAGGTTAACTTGATTAATCAATAATAAAATTAATTAGCTGCGATGAAATCATTACCATCTGAGATAGCAGCATCAATGTCTTCATCTTCCGTACCAGTAAGCCCAGCGGTGAACCATGTCTTACCGTTCATAATATTGAGATGACCAACATTACGCTCAATGGTGTCTTTCTTTTCTTGAATAGACTCATTTTGCATTTGGGTTCCAGCGACAATTCCGTTAATAAGATTTACTGAATCAAAAGCAGCTTTAATGCTATTACGGACCTCTTCTTGTGTCATGTTTTCTTCAGGCATAATATTTATATATAAATTTTTAATTATTTAGTCTACTGACTATCTTTTCAACATAAAAAATTATATACTAGAAAGAAAATCTTCCCAGTCATAAATCCTCTCATCCCAACTCCATGCAGGTGCATAAACTTCTGTTTGGAGTTTAGATTGCTCTTCGTATACTCCTTCTCTAACCGCTTCAATCTCTTGCTGTAAAATATTAGAGAAAACATTTATATGTTCATTTCTCTCTCTAATACTAGGATACATTCTAGCCCAGCCTTCAGTAGTTTCAGGTAACGCTCCTAGAGAAGAACACACAACTCGAAGCCCAGCACTTATGGCTTCTATGACACTGATACAGGATGTCTCTTCAAACGTACTCGGATAAGCTAGAATGTCAAATGATGGTAACTCTTTCCTTAACTCTGCATTAGGAATGTTGTCCCTATAAACTACATTAGATAATTCATTACACTTAGAGTATAAATGATTATGAACCTCGTCTTGAGCTTTATAGAACTCGTTACCGTAAATTTTTGTACCTGAGAATATATGAAGCTCTGCATCTTTGGGATTAATCTTACCCCAGGCTTCTAATAAGATATCTAACCCTCTCCATGGAGTAGATGTATAACACACTCTTACCTTATTGTTATCTCTTTTGAGCTTTGGTTCTACCCCAATACAAGCATTTTTAATTACATTTATCTTACTATCAGGTATATTAAAGAATCTCTTATAAGCTTCAGCTTGCCAATAAGATACAAACACAAAGTGATTTATACTCTCAGCAATGCCAGTATCGTTAAGAAAACCAATTGCCTCTTGATCGTAAGACAATTGATTCCAATATATTGATTTCTTTTTAAAATCAGCTTTGGATAGATAATTAAAAATAGAAACATCTTTAATTAACTTAGGATCAATTCTACGTATGAGCTCATCGTGCATAAGCTCTGTACCACCCATTGGCTTAACAAATTGTGACATTATCGATAATTATTCTTTCTAAGGAAGTTTGCAAAGTTACCTATAAACTTTTTTGGCCCTAAATGATTAATAGTTATAGATGGATCCATATAGACCTTTTCTCCCATATCTTTCCATTTGTTACACATAGTATAGTCTTCACTAATAAGGATATTATCTCTAATAACTACATCAAAGATCATCTTATCCCATTCATTCATAGTTTCTTCGTTCTTATAATCATCGGCTGCGTTCCATAACTTAACTAATGCTCTTCTAGACATTTTTAAGAAACCAGTACCTACACCATCTACTTCTATTAAATCACCTCTCTGGTTATATTTTAACTTCCTATCAAGAATTTTGCAAGTGTATCCTTCTTTTTCATCGCTCTTTTTTACTAGAGGTGCACCTACAATATCTTCTGGATAATCTAGAAATCTAAAGATCCATTCTGGATCCCATTCAACATCTGAGTCTATAAAAAAGAGGTAATCGTAATTCTGTTCAAGAGCTATTTTAACTAGTGAGTTTCTAGCTCTTTGAACTAAGCTATCGTAGCTAGTGTATATGGCATGTACGTATGTATCTACATCTTGTTCGTATGTAGCTCTAATAGTATTGAGTAGTGAATTAGTATACCATACATCTAATCTACCATCATGGGAAGGGGTACCAATAAGGACTTTTCTCATCAATATATTTTAATATCAATGATAGATAAATCAATTATAATCCGAATCTAGATTTATGGGCTTCATAGTTTTGCAATAACTCACTAGAACTCAAATGCCTATTATAATAAGTAAAAGAACCTATTTTACCCCACTCTTGACTAAAGGATGTAGGGCTAGAACTAACGTTATGATAAGCTCCTACACTAGCAAAACCATTATTGAATGTTGCGTTGGCATTTGTTATTGTACCTGAAGCGCTAGATATATTATCATCGTAATAAAATTGATAATAAGGAGAAGAAGTACTTAGCTTCCAAACCATAAAATGAAATTGTGTCGTATGGCTAGCCATAGTGTCAAGATTAAAACCAGAATCATAAAAACCACCTCCATTATTATCGTACATGCCTAGATCTATACCGTTTGCGTAATTAACTATAACTTGATGGTCTCCACCAGCACCTCTAACTAAAGTTTTCCAATCTCCATCATTAGTTTTTACAGTAGACCAAATACATATAGTAGCATTGCTGTAATTTGGTACATTGGTTAATGTACCACCGGGTAAATATTTTGCAATGCCGTTTTCAAAATTCATATAATAAGCTCCGTTTGATGCTTGAGTATATAAATTTGCATTACTTAAAGTAAAATCATAATTACCACAAAGATCATACCAAGTAGTACCAGTACCTGGATAAGATCTTTTAGCATTAGCATCTAAGCACAACACTAAACCATCAGTAACTATTCTCGGATTATTGACGTACATTTTGAGTATATTCTAAAAAGGATTGTTTGTTTACGTTGTCTATTTTATA
>Ga0099848_1000667_pt1 | contig 15996 bp, 14 predicted proteins | sample CB_VirMetaG_3_FD_78179 | JGI IMG/M metagenome (GOLD analysis project Ga0099848, IMG submission 78179) | Freshwater to marine saline gradient viral communities from Chesapeake Bay - CB_1508_1S Viral MetaG | ecosystem: Environmental > Aquatic > Marine > Coastal | place: USA: Chesapeake Bay...
CTCTACGCCGTCAATTTTGGCTTTAATTTGACCGACAGATTTTAATCGTAACCTAACAGATGCATGAAACGGGATTGCTTTACCGCCTGAAGTTGTATATGGATCGCCGAAAGCCACTCCTAATCTTGTACGTAATTGATTTGTAAATATCAAACAAATTTTCTCACGTCCAATCATATTTGTAATTTTACGCATACCTTTTGATAAAATAATTGCTTTGGAAGTTGCATAACCATCTTTATCAAATTCCTTTGCCATTTCTATCTTTGTAGATGCGCCCATAACTGAATCGACTACTATTGTAACCAAACGATCTTTATTTGATTTTCGTACAGATTCGACTATGCTTTCAATTGCTTCAAATATATCCTCAACGGTATCCAGAGGAACATATAACATTTTTTCCAGGTCTAATCCAATTGCTTGCAAAAATTCTCTACTAACTGCATTTTCAGTATCAATATACACTGCCATACCACCATTGCGTTGAGTATTGGCTAATGCATGAGCTGCTAATAAAGATTTACCTGAAGCTTCTAACCCTGTTATTTCGGTTATTCTTCCTACAGGAAATCCTCCATTAGGTCGATTAGAAATTGCCAAATCAAGCATAGAACAACCGGAACTAACCCATTCTGTTACATTAGTTGGTGCATCGTCATCACCTTGCAAAAAGAAAGCAGTTTTATAGTTTTGACCTTTAAACTGTTTGTTGATACTATCTGCTAAAGTTGATGCCAACGAATCTTCCAGTTCGTCCTTTGATTTTGACGTTTTCTTAGCCATAATGCAACCCTAAATTAATTGTTGAATAAATCGTTAAATGCGTCTGACACATTGGTATGAGTTTCAGCAGCTGGTGTTTCATTTGAAGTAGTAGCTGTCGCAGTTTTTGTTGTTGCAGTGTTTGTGTTTTGATTAACATCTGCATCAGCATCTTCTGGATTCATCCACTCTTCCAATGCTTTTTCCAACTCATCATACGTTGGCTCAGGGAAGATATCAGTAATCTTGTTTTGATTCATAATCTTTTCAGCAATTGCTTTATCTTCTGTTGCTGGTGATGTGTTAGGCTTAACACGAATTGATGTTTTAGGATAAGCTCCTGGTGCTTCTGCTGGCGTAAACTCTACATCAATGTCACGACCATTCATTAAATCAGTAATATCACCGTAATCTGGATCTGAAATGATTGAAAGAAGTTCTGTGTAAATAGTTTTACCAAAGCCCCAAAATTTAACTCCTTCGGCTTCTTTGCCGCGAACAATAACCGGTACATATGTACGCATCTTTGGCTCAATTTTTCTACCCATTACCCACTCATCTTTATCGCCAGTGCTTTTTAGCTTGTCAGCAAATTCCACAATTGGATCTGCATTTCCGAAGGTAATTGGAGAAAGCATACTTCGCTTTCCAATGTCATAATGGAAATACATTTCTAAGAATGGGTTTTCTTTGCGATGAACATATGGTACGATACGTACTCGAGTCTTGCCAGGTTCTGGCTTCCAAAGGTTTTGTTTTCTGTCGTCGGTTTTGTTTAACTGGTTAAGTTTGTTTTTAATTGCACTTAAATCTAATGCCATTGTTACTCCTGTTTAAATTATTAATTTATGTTATTTATTAATTATATAGTAAATAATTAATGCGTTAAGTCCAAGTAATTGTTTAATTTTTTTTTAATTTATTTTTTACAATTTTACCCCAGGAAGGGAATATCTTATTTGAGCTATTACTTCTTCTGTGGAAATATTTTCAAAGGAGAAATAATTAATTAAATTAACTAATGCCGGAATTGGGAGGGTTATCATTGGAGTTTTAGATGGGAATTGTTGATAAATTTCTTCCCTAATTATTTTTTTCTTGAGGAAACGACCTCGGTGTAGTTTATCAGCAGCTGTGATAGCTCTGTTACGATACGTGTTTAACCACTTATAATTGTCTTGCATATATTTCCATTCGCGGCCGTCTGCTCTATCTTGTTTTATTTCTTGTTCTTTTTCAGATGCTGACGCAGTATTATACCAATATGAATGTAATAATTTTCTGGCAGGTGCTGTTAATGGCTTAGCAGAAAATTCATATCCTTCTGGCGGCTTATTATAATAGTTACTTACATTATCATGTGTTATAATATCCGTTGTGGCAGAAGGGTTTTCAGACGCGTCTGGATATCCGTTATTATTAGAATCACCATCGACTTGTTCTGATAATTTCCATCTAGGATCTCGAAGAACGTTTGCTTCAATTTCATTATTAGTAAATTCACCTGTTTCACGATATGCATCTAATTGTTTTTCAGCTAGATCTGGGTCATCAGTATATGTTAATATAATATCTAAAATATCATCATCTGACATTGAAACAGATTGTGCATTAGCAGCAGGTTCCCATACTTGTATAACCGGATCTCCTCCATTTGTACGACCTGATATAACAATATTCCCAGAACCATATTTATCTTCTAATTTTTTAATTGTATCTGCAGAAGAATTAAAACGTATAAATTCTCCATCTATGTTGTTTGTTTGTTTCCACTTACCGGCTGTGTCAGGAAATTTTGGATTATTATACATATATGTTAAAACTTCGATACGATCGGCAGGTTTTAATCCAATCATATATGGCTGTAAATTTTCTGTCAATAATGTTTTTAGTCGTATCATATGTTTACCTAGTTTAGTTATTATATTCCTAACATTCTATTATGAACGATCTCAGCAAGTTCTTCTTCTGTCATTTCTAATTCAGCTGGCATTTCGTCGGAGGTTTGAAAGTTGTTCATATCAACATCATCAATTGACCCCATTTCAAATGAAAAATCAATTTCAATATTCGGACCACCAGTAGGATTTTCAAAAATAGCTTCACCGTCAAATTTAATATCTGAAACTATACGATCAATATCGATTACTTCATCTGGAGTCCCGGCATATACACCATATACTTTACTATCTTCAATTTGTTGTTCAATGTCACCTCGTAACATATCAATGAACTGATCGTCTAATTCTTCATCGTAATATACAGTCGACGATGTTCGTCTCCAATCAATTTCAACCGATTTTACTTTTATAACGATGTTACGATTTAGCGAATTGTTTAGATCATCTCGTTCACGTAGGTTTTTAGTTCCAAAGCGACGCATATTTTCAGCTAAAATGTTCCGTTTCATTGTTTTATTATCCTAATTTATATATAATAAATATATCAATTCCAAGAAAATCTCTTGAAAAACTGTAACTCGACTATTCGGTACCCATCATTAGAATCTGTTAGTATAAATGAGTTTTGATATCGCATCCAATCAAGTTGATATGTTTTATCTAATATCCCGTTATTTATTCTTTTTATTACTTCATTGATAGCGTTAACAGTGTATAAAGTATTAGTTTCTTTTTTGCGATGTATGCTTATGGTATTAGATGCTCGTTTTGAAGAATTAATTACATTGTATGTGCAAAACAAAGAATCGGTATCTTCTGCATTTGAAAACACAAATATACGGTGTTCTGGGATTTCATAGTTTAATTGTATGTAATCTATTATAATGTTTAAATCTAATTTATGTGCGAAGGTGCAAAGTAGTTGAGTTTTCAATTTTAATCCTGTGTTAGAATTTTTTTGGTTCAATGAAAATTAAAAAACGAACTGATACATTGTTACCGATGCGAAATTGTTTTTCATATTCACCAGTTTCTCCAGATGTTATAACAGACGCAATTTGTTCGTCAAAATTTAATGTCTGTAATCCGTCTTTAATTTGTTTTTTCAATAGTTCAGACGTGCCGGATTTTTCAATTTCACTGTAAATTTCGTTACCTAATGATAATTTCCGAAGTAACTGAGATGAAACTACATACACTTTAAAATTATCGAAGTTATAGCCACTTCCGTCTCGTATCACAAACAAATAATATTTAGTAGGATCATTTGAAAAGAATGTGGTTTGTAACTGAATAGAAACTGATGATTTTTGTGTGGATTTTACTTCGAATGTGCTAGTGGCAGATACGCCATCTTGACCCGGTAAGTCAACATGATCAATCTTTTCGCCGGTGATTTGTGTTATATACTCAAATAAAACAGCTTCTATAGCAGTTCCTGCATTTCTATAAGATTTAATATCAACACCAAAATGTTCATTATCAATAATATCAGTAACATTAAATATCCCAGTCATTCCTGATAATTTAGTTATCCAAGTCTGTGGATAATGTTTAGCAGTATAATTTGCAAAGGATTCTAGTTGTTGTTGTTTGGTTTGAGTTTTTATATTATCTAGCAGATCTGCTATATCATCTTGAATAGAGTTTGGGTTTATATTATGTAATGGTGTACTATCGGAATCAGCTTGTTCTGTTATGCCTTGTGCTCGTGTAACTATTTGATCTGCAGCTGTTACGGATAAGTCTGTCATTTCTAGAATAACATCTCGTAACACTTCATAATCTTGTTTATTTTTTGGATAACCAGATTCTAATCGATATCGCCATTCAGTAAGTATTGAATCTATCATAATTATAGTTCTTGCATTTTACTATAAATATTACCAACACTACATTTAACGGGTAAATTGCCAGATTCTAACAAGCTGCGGACCTCAGGAATGATCTTCTTAGCTTCTGCGGGGTCAATATCAAATAATACTGAATCATATGTATACAACACAATGCAAGAATTATATTCAGTTAAATATTCTAAAACCTGATTCAATTTTCTCACAGATACTTCAGTTTCCAATGACTGTAAATAATAATTAAACAATTTGTTTTTTGTCATATCCGGGAACTGTTCCTTGGATAAAATTCGTTGGTCGATAGCAGTTTTTATGTAACCTTGGCGTTTCCATTGAGTCCACAGCTTGATGATAAAGTCATTAACCTGTGCAAAAAATGGAACTGATAAAAATTCTCGGTCAATACCTCCATATAATAATCGGAATGTTATCTGCTTGCTCTGTTCATATTCAGCATCAGTTAAATCATTGCGGCTAAAATAAAATCTACCAAAATATTCATGCACACTTCCTGCGGGTAATTCATACCCGATTAATCTGGCAATCAGCCTGACGTGATAAGCATCAAAATCCATCTCTACCAATGCACCAGATTCAAATCTGCTTATGAAGGCATCTCTTGTTCCATCTTCTTTGTTCATTGCCGCAAAATTGAATCCTCGGAATGCGTTGCTGGGTCTACCTGTTGATGTATGATAGTGATAGTTAGTAAAAACCCGATCGTCATTAACGATTAATTGATTTTTAAATCGAGATGAAACTTGCAAACCGTTGGATTCAATTGCAGCAAATACTTTTGGATATAATGAATTAAATGTTTGATATGATTCTGATAGCTTTGCATTTTCAATCATGGGCCAGGCATACTTTCTTATTTTTTGACACATAGCCAAATGTTGCATGATTGGTATGATGCTGTTTACATGTTGCAGATTTTGGTGCCGTCTGTGATAAAAATGATGTGCTGGTTGCCAATAATGTGATTCATCATACGATTCACTGTATGTATACCACCACAAAGTCTTAACATCGCGCGTAGTGTTTTTTCCGCCCAACTGCAGCCAGATCTTTTTGTCGTGGATAAATATATCATCAAGATCTAGAAAGCGTTGTACGTGTGAGGTAAAGCCCCTTATTTGTTCGGTATGATTGATAGGCACGATGCGTTCTACGCCTTGGTCTGTATAAATGTATATACAGCATATTTTATTCTGAGATACATGTTGCTGATGATCTGTTAATACTGGAACTACCAAGCATTTCTGATCTTGAACATATTCGAATAAAGATTCAAGTTCTTCTACACTATCAATTATCATACATAAGTATAATAATAATTTTTAGTTAAGAATCCAAGCCGTTTATGTCTCGAGGAATCACAATGCTTGTGTCAGCATAAAATTGTAATAGGTCTGGTAATTTAGTTTGAATATTTGTTATTTTAGACTTAACAGAAATAATTTCACTGTTATTGAATCTTATAACGTCAGACACATTGCCAGTTATCTGCCATTTCATGGAAACGCCTACATATAAATTGTTATCTATTTTATCCGTTTGCCAATGTTTATATGTTGATTCATTTACTTCAATTATTTCCGTGCTATTAATTTTTTTTAAAAAATATCTAGTTATAAATCTGTTTTTAATATCTGTAGCATTAATCTTAACAAAATATTCAGTTGGACTGTTTTTATTTACGGATAATTGTGTTAATTTTTTATATTCCTGTTTTAATTGCGATGTCGTTTCATATGGAGTTAGTGGTTTAGATTTGTTCGAATCCCATTGTGGCTCCGTATACACTTCTCCCGTAGTATATCGGTGGTATAAACCTATGTATTCAACATTACCCGGTAAAGCCCACTCTCCTCCGCGAGTATACAAGTTATTGGTTGTCTCTGATACTGAATAATATAATTTTTTACGCATTACAATCTAACCCGTGCTAATAATTTTAATTTAGTACTCCAATCCCCTTGTTCTGATACATCATGAGTAATATTAATAACCATGAACACAAACGTATCTCTGTATTTTCTAGGTATCCCGCTTAAATTTAAAACATCGCCATACTTGAATCCGTTTATTCCGTCCATTGTTATTTCAGCTTCCATCGGAAATGCTGGTGCGGTTGCTTTGATTGATTCTTCAATATCTTCTGTGTAATAAGTTACATACTTTGCAACAGCTTCTCGCAATTCCGGAACAGCTGTAGTTCTGTTTGGTTTTGCGGCATATGTATATTTCGATTTTTCTAGACTTGCTACTGCCTGCCGATGTTCTTCGGCGTGTTTTTGCTTTATTTCTTCTTTTACTTCGGGGGTTGCAAAGACATATGGACTGTACATTCCTACTTGTTGAGTGGTTGTTATACCAGAAGATAAGCCATATATCATGGATTTTACTGATTCAGGAACACGAGTTGTTAGTGTCATGCTTCGTACTGCAGTAATGCCGGCTTCTGACATATAAGTAGGAATTTCAAATTCTTGTGCGATCTCGCGAGAAGGATCTTTAAAATTAGTGTCATAAAACAACAATTTTTCTGCAATAGGATCTTGTATAAGTTTTAAATTATAAGCTCGACCAGTGTTCAATGAAATTTGCAAAGACACCGTGTTTAATATGTCTTTTACTGTGACTTCTTTGTTTTCAGCGACGCGTGATGCTAATAGATCTTTGATAATTGATATATTAACATATATTCTAGCCGGATATGCAACCTTTTGGTCATCGGTTGTTACATTGAATCCAGATGTAACCGGAATCACTTTGCTGTAAGCAACTATTTGTGTAACATTAGAATTAGTCTCCGAATTTTGTTCTGTTACATAATCAGTTGATGCTGGATATACATTGGTTTTAGTTTTACCTTTGCCTGGCCATAATAATACTTTTGTTGGGTCTGCAGATACTATTTTTTCATAATATATGCTTCGACAAATATCATCAGTGCATACGATTTCCGGGGTAGTTCCGTCTTCGATCTTTTTTAATAAGTATGTGTTGATATAATATACTAGCATTCCAACTGAAATGAAATATTCTGCAGATGTAGTTGAATTATTATTATTTACAGATCTAAACGTGCCGACAAGAATACTCTGATATTCCTTGTTATCAACAATTAGTTCCGTGTTGATTTCATTTCCATTTGTCTTTACCCCGGCATCTGTTAAACGTTTTGTGATATCTTGATATATAGTATCATAAAAACTTACAATGTTATTCGTTGTTCCCGGTTCAGCATCTTTCTCTGTGTTTTCTAGTTGATTTGACACTTCGGATACATATGCACTAACATTGATATATGTTCCGGTGGCTCCTAACATTTCTAGCGATAACTCTACAGAACCATTTTCTTTAAAAGAGAATGAAAATGTTGATATCTTTCCGTTGAATGTAACAGCATTCATTGCACGAATTTCATCATCTGTTAGATTTGGGTATACCGATTTTAGAGTTTCAAAACTAGTTAGTTCGTCGTCTACTAGTTTGTTTTCTTCGGACATTACAGCAGATTCCGGATGTTGTATCTTTAATCGTACTGCGCGGCCTGGAACACAGTATATCGATTCCATTTCATCTAAATCAGATCCTGGGTCTGGTATCGTGATTGATACTGTTGCTTTATTGATAAAACCTCGGGACTGATCGTTAATTGAAATGGAAACATTAGTTAAATATGGTCTTGTTCTGTGAACCGGTCTAGATAAAAATCCTGTTGGACCGTTGGGCATAAAAGAATCGCCTAAAACGGTTTCTCCACCTAATATGCTAGCCGGTATCGGAGTACTGTCTTTAGTTATGTTTGCAGATTCATATGCTACCAATTCAGCATTAGCAACTTGTTCGAGCATAAACCGCAAGTCTTTAGTTGTTCTAGATTTAGAACCAGCTTCTGCTCGTTTTATTATTTCTGTCTGTAAACTTTTGTTTACCTGCGAATAATATATATCACTCATCGTTTAATATTTAATTGTTCAATAACATCGTTAAAATTTCGTTTTGAAGGAATTCGTAACGTGGTACCTGGTTTTACTAATAAACTTCCTTTGGCTAAACCGTTTGCAGCTGCGATTACCGGCCAAGCAGTTGAATCATCATAAAACTGATATGCCAATGTGTCTAATCGTTCTGTAGTTGTTATTTGTATGTATACATCTTGTGCTGTTGTAGGCATTGATGGAAATATTGTTGTCGACAATTTTCGCTTTCTGGAATTGCTTTGTTTTTCTATTTTTGACGTTAAATATCGATTCATATATACTTCCTAATATTATGCTGGTTATTCTGCCGTTCCTTGAGTTACGGTACCTTCTCCTCTTGATTGCCGCTCTAATTGTTTTTTATTGAATATTTGTTCTCCAGTACTGAAATCACTCAACCAATTATCACTTCCTTGTTTCGGTTTACCAGAGCCAGATTCAAATTGTTTAGCTAAACTATACATTATTCCATTTTTCTGTGGAAGTGTATTTGTAACTAGTGTCATTGAAAGGGTTACACTGATTTTTTGTGGAGCTTGCATCATGGTTGAATCTTGTTCAATATTTATTTCCCATGGAGTATCTGAATCGGTTAAAGTGTATTGTAATGTTGATATAAACCCTGGTTGCTGCACAAAAATGTCCCCTATAGTTACTCGCATCCACGGACCTTTTATTGCAATGTTTGATTCTGAGTAATCCGGGGTTGTGTATGATGCAAGTGCATTTAGTTTTCTCCATATTGGTTTCATTTCATCTCGGGAAGTTGCATAAATATCAAATGCTACATTAATATCGCGAGAATATGAGTTATATGTGTAATTTGCATCTGCACGACCAAGCATTGCTTTCCCAGTCCAATTTGGGTTATGAGAATCTGTTAAACTAGTAAGGGAGGCACGGAATACAATGATATCATCCTCCACCTTGCTGCCTGGATTTAATTTAGGTCCAGTAAAATAGAATTTTATAAAATCTGTTGTTTGATCTAAATCATTTAATACGTCTAGATTTAAACCAAACGGCAATGTAGATGGTTTCCATTGATATGCATTTTTCAGCTTTCGTTTACTATACTCAACAACGTTGATCTTGTCTCCTCGAAATTCAGTTGCAAGTTCTATAGGATTTCTGGTAGTTCTCCAGTTTCCCGGTGTACCTTGCTTCCATTCAGTAGCTACATGAGATCTGGTGGTAAAGTCTAAACGATTAAGCATGGATCCTTCGCCATGATTACCCCATCCATACAATGTTTCTAGATTGAATAGTTGATACGCTCCTCCAGGCAATGCACTTGCTGCAGCATAAGCTCCGGCGATCACGGCACCTTTAATATTTCCACTGAGTAATGATCTTGCTGCAGCCGCGGTTCCATCTAATCGGATTCTAGCAATACCCGTTCCTTGTATGCTTCTGAAATCTCGATATTTAGCAAATGGGACTGTTGATGCATATTTACTAATCGAATCGAATGATGCCAAAGTGTATTGTTGTTTTTCGTTGACAACTCCTCCAAATACACTGCCAATTAAATTGTTAGTTATGTTGTCAGTAATTGGATTTCCTAGCATCGAAGCAGCTCCCACAGCCAAAGATTTTCCTAGATTGGCTAATCTGGTAGAGCCTGGGTTCTGTATGTTGGTATTAAGTTTAACAGTGTCAGATCGATAACCGTAACTAAATTTAGCTCCGCCATCTAGAGCATCGTTTAAAAAACTGGTAGTTGCGTCAGTGTTCCCGGTTGGATTGAATTCTGGTAATAGATTTATATCAGTATTTATCGTGTTGCTATATGATGTTCCTGATGTAGTTGGTTTTATTGGCATATCCGATCCCTGTTATCCATATAATTTATCTGTTTGTCTCATTTCAATCTTACGTATTAAGTCATCTAAACCAGCACCTTCAATTACCACTTGTATGTTAGGCATCGACGATACTGCTGAGGTATTTGTATTTGTATTTGGCGCTGCTATATTAGGACTTGCCATGATGGCATCTTGTGGAGGCAATTGGAATGCCCCAAATGCACCTGCTACGATTGTTCCCTGATTTGGACTAATATATAAATCATTTGCGGTCTTAGGAGCGGTGCCTCCTATATTACCTTCAATATAAACATTGTCCGCATTTAAATTTGCGGTACCGGTGACTATGTCGTATACCTCTCCTCCAGCTGCTGCTAGTGTTCCAAATCCTAGAAGAGTAGCAATGTTTTTGGTACCGATCTTCTCATCTATCAATTTGATTAGCTCATTAGACATTTGCAACGTTGTCGATTGAATATTGGTAGTTAACTGTTGTATATCTTCTATATGTTTTACTTGATCGCCAACCGCTTTGTTAATTGCTTCAGTATATGCTAAATTAGCTTTGTTACGTTGTTCTGCTTGTATGGTTAATACGCTTTCTGCGTCGGCTTGTTCCTCGGCTGTTGTTGATCTGGACAATTTATCTGCTGCATCGACTTGTTTATTATATTCGTCTGTAGCCATTCCTGACATCTCAGCATTCATTTGAAGATTTGAGTATATGTCAAGCAGTTTGCCTTCTTCGATGCCCAGTTGCTTTGCTAATGCCTGGCGCTGAAATATGTTATTAATTACGCCTTCGCCTTGGTCTTCTATAATTTCTGTTAACGCATCAGACATAGCGTTGAGATCTTGACTTACTGCAGCTTGACGAAACTTTTCGGAATTAATCTTTTTACCGCCCAATAATTGCAATTCTAATTCGCTAGATATAGATGATTCAATATCCAAGAATTTATTTGATGTTGTGACTAAGTCTTTGAATGATACTCCTAGTCTAGATGCCTTTGCGGCTGCTTTTCCTATAACTTCTGCACTTTTCCCGTATGCAATACTAATCTCAGGTCCAGCATCAGCAATTTGCTGTAATATGTCTGCATATACGCCTGTTCGGCCGGTGTTTTTTGCAATGCTAGCAGCAACCGATGCCAACTCATCATTAAATTTGCCTATGTCGCCAGAAGCCTTGCCTTGCACAACACTGTATTTTGTTAATGCAATCGATTGTTCTTCGGTTAATCCTAATACATCACGATACCGATTATATTGTTCTAATAAAACTTTGTTGCTACCCTTACCTTCTCCGATAACTTTAGAATAGCCTTTCACTACTTTATCTAGTTCAGTTGAATAAGTTCGTAGCTTAGCTGAATTGATACCTAATTGAACAGCGGTGTTGTCTAGAATCCCCCCTAACTCTGCAGCTGCTCGCACATTTAAATTTAAACTGCGTTGTAAAACTTCATTTCTTTGTGCTAATATCGTAACTTTATCAGTTACTCCTTCAACCATTTCTTGTAGTTTGGAAAATGCATTTTCTCTGACCATGTCAGCTACGCCAGAACCTAATTTATTAATTTCATTAAGAATATTATCAAACGATGGTGGCGTTTGTCCTAATCTAGGTCGTTGTTTTAACTGTGCAATATGGTTTGGAAGATTTGAATGCATTACCGACAATCTTTATTAATAAATATCTAACGTTTGTTTTTTATATCCGGTCCGCGGACAATTTTATCCGTATTAGTTTTGTTTTGAGTGTTTGTACTTGGATTCATTTTTTTATATAAAACTTCATTCATTTTTTTAATAAAGAATTTTCTTGTTGGAACTGGTAATTCATAAACAGTGTTCCAGTCCCATCTACCTTCTCCCCACCAAACCAAATCCCACATAGTATTCTGAATTGTTATGCGATCTTCGGGACTAAAACCAAAAAAGGTCTGCTCCAAGCGGAAACCCGGCGCGGAAGGTCTCCTTTTTACCTTCCTCAGTTTCATATTCAAATTCATATGAAAGATCTAAACCAGGTGTGTTATCTACTATATAGATTTGAAACTGTCTAGAATCTTGAGCTAAGAAATTATAACGAATATATTCTGATATAGCATTTGGTGATCGATCGTCATTAACTTGCATGATTACAGAATTTAAAAAATCAGATGTTTTTTCAGTTTTATCGCCAGCTGTTGGGAACTTAAATTTTATACAATCGCCAGATGATGTTGTATAATCAAATTCTCCGTTTTCGTCACTATCAATATTTAATGGCTTAATGTTTAATTGAGATAAGTCGACATCTTGTTCGATATGTTTGCCATTTGGTGCCTTCACTCGTACGGGATATTCTTTACCATAACTCAAAATACGGGCTGATATAACTAAACCGTTTTTATCGATAACTGAAATATCATTCATATCTACGTCGGTTACAATCAATGACTCTAACAACATATCCAAAGCAATACCTTTATCTATATACGATTTTGTTGTTAATATGTCTTCATCATAAGCAGTCATGTATCTCATTTCGATAGTTCCACTTCGTAGTGGATGTCCTTCTGGATACACTTTACCTTGCGAAATTAAATCGATTACTTCGGTTGGTATTCGTTTTACTTGTTTTTGTTCGTATTGCTGTTTTGCTACGTTAATCAGTTCCTGATCAGATAACTTGGTTGTCATTTTTGTCATGATATTTCCTTTATATAACCTTTATTATAAATATAATGTACAGTAAAAAGTGGGGCGATAAACCCCACTTCATGTTAATATAAATATGTTTGTTATCCTGCTTGATTTACATCTGCACTAAAATCTAATACTGCGAAATCATATGCCAATGTTAAACTAATTTCTACTGCTCCTTCTGTGCCCCAATCCATATCACCGAAACTAGCATCTTTTATATACGCGCCTTTTAATTGCCAATATTCAACTTTTTCACCGGTGCCGGATAAACTATAAAAATCAATGTCTTTTTTATAATCGGTTGAATATCCATTACGACCTGTTAATGATTCGTGGTGTAGTCGTACCCATGTCATTGTTGCTTCAGCACCCGATGGAACAATTGGATCATACAATGTTATAGTTATATCATTCCAAGTCGACTTTCCTTTAAGTTTTCTGTCAACGTTTATATGATTTAAAACAACCGATCCGTTAGTCATGGAAGGCCGGCCGGCTGTTTTTATAAGATATGCTGGTATATCAGCAATGTACATGATAAATCGATTAGTATATTTTGGTTCCCATCCAAACGCGTTATCATATAAATCATTTAAACTGATTGCAGGTAATGTTGGTGTAAGTGCCATGAGTTATATCCTTATTCTTTTTATATAAATATCCGTTACAGTAAAAAAGGTAGAACCGAAATCCTACCTTTTTCAACTTATTTGAAATTTAATATTCTATACCGGGAAAGATGCTCCGGTTGGTTGAATATTAAAATCAAGAATAATAAACTCTGCTGTACGAGTTGGTTGCAAGAAGATTTGACCGTATAATATGTTCTGATCAATTAAGTCAGGTGTATTATTTGTCGAATCCATCACAACACGGAATGCATATAATCCTTGTCGTTGTTTTACTTGATCTAGATAAGGATTAACAATGTTTAAGAATTTATTTCTTGTCGCATCTGTATTTTGTTCAAATACTAAATATCGAGTCGATGAAGCAATAAACTTCTTAACCGTAATTAGCAATCGTCTAACATTCACACGATCCAATGCACTTGGTCTTGCTTGAAGTGTTTTCTGACCCCAAACTGCAATACCTAAATTAGGGAAGTTCGCAATAGGGTTGATTCTAGCTTCGTACAAGTCTCCTTTTTGTTTTGGAGATAAAGTTACATATGTATCTGTAACTGATGTTAGACCTCCTCTATTCAAGCCTGCCGGGGCATACCATGGTGCTGCAACGCTGTCGTTGAAAGCAATTACACCTGGCATCACAACTGATGGTGGAACCCATGTTGGTTTTCCGTTTCTAGGATCATTTATCTTAACCCAAGGGAAATATGTTGCAGTGTAACTTGTGTCTAAACCATTAACCGTTGTGATAGCAGTTGCAACTGAATCAGTGATTGCATTTGAATCCATGATATAGAATGTGTCTTGACGATCTTCAGCCAATTGACGCGCTGCTGTGGTTACCGCAGAATGTTTTGAATGAATAATACCTGGAGTTAACAACATGTTCATATCATAGTAATCAGTGTTACTAAGCAATGCGAATGCTTTTTTATAAGCAACCGTACCAGTAGTTGTTGAATCAGTGCAATCGAATCCAAATGTGTTAGATTCTTTTATATTAGTTCCAGAAAACTTAGGTAAATTAGGACGAGCTCCATCAAAACCACCTTGTGCCGGAACAATGAATTTACGAGTAGCTAAAGCAACATTTGTAGTCATTGTGCCTGCATTTAATGCCGCTGTCAAAGAACCACTATATGCAGAAGTTGTGTTAGGGAATCCTGCTGCTGCATCTTGTGATACATCTCCTAAGTAGAAATCAGCGTTGCTAGCCGTTGTAGAACCAGATGTTGGAATTGGTGCCAAATAGCTCATATTCGCTGCATCAGTAAAATCAAATCCATGGAAGTAATTGCTATTGAATGAACCGCCTACTGTTTGTGATGTTACATATGTAGCTGCTTCGATATTAGCCGATCCGGATGGATTAGGAATTGGTGATGTTAATGCACGGAATCCAAATGGTACCAATGTAGGATCAACGATCTTGTTTGCAACTGAATCAGTTACTTGTACTCTGATGTAATTTGAATTGTTTGCATAATCTCCGTTAAGCACAATGTTTCCATTAGCATCAAGTGATTGATAACGGTCACCAATTACTCGACCAATATATCTTGGTGAATCTGGATCTAAGTTAATGTTTTGGAATGTTTCTACAATTTCCGGTGCTGTGTCTGTGTCATCTGAATTATACACAGATTTGATGTTTGGTGGAACTAGATTTGTGTTTACTCGTCTAACTTCCACAGTAAATGTACCATATCCGTTTGGATCTGCTACTTCAGAAGCCAATTTAATATCACGAATACCAACTTTTGTTTCATAGTTAACTGCGGTACCATGTGATAGTGTGTGGAAACGGAACAAGTTAACTGCCGTTGCACCTATCTTCTGTGAAGTGATATATGGTGTTGCTGCAGTTTGATAATCTTGCAAAAATGCATAATTAGGAAGAACTGCCAATTTAACCGTTACATCACCGAGATTATTAAATAGTGATGTAGCTCCTGTATTTTCATATTGAACATATACTGGATAATCTGTTGATTTAGCAGAACGTCCAAATAGCTTAGTTACATAGTCATTATCACCGGAACTAATTGATGCAGATACTGCTGCACCTTCTGTGGTATACAAATTAAATGCGCCACTGAATCCTGGAACATCTGTGTTAGTGTTTCCGTCATATGATCCGGAAATTTTAATTGCAAATGATCCTGATACATCGTCTTCGATAACTGAATCCGCAAATAAGTCTGATGCATCATTTACTGCTTCTACCGGATGAAGAACGTGTGTTACTACTTCTACTGATGCTGATGTTGCAATGATTGCCAATGAACCGTTGTCTAAATCATATCCATCTTCATACAACAAACGTGTAACAGTCATGTTTGGTGCATTGTTTA
>Ga0099848_1000669_pt1 | contig 15979 bp, 12 predicted proteins | sample CB_VirMetaG_3_FD_78179 | JGI IMG/M metagenome (GOLD analysis project Ga0099848, IMG submission 78179) | Freshwater to marine saline gradient viral communities from Chesapeake Bay - CB_1508_1S Viral MetaG | ecosystem: Environmental > Aquatic > Marine > Coastal | place: USA: Chesapeake Bay...
AGAGGTCTAGTATCAGCAGGTGGTGATTTATCATACAACTCAACAACTGGTGTTTTTTCATTTACTGAAAGAACAGATGCAGAAGTAAGAGGTCTAGTATCAGTAACTGATGCTGGCGGTGACGGTTCATTAGCATACAACTCATCAACAGGTGTATTTACATACACAGGTCCAAGTGCGGCAGAAGTAAGAGCACACTTTACAGGTGGCACAGGTGTAACAATCACATCTGGTTCAATCGCAATTGGTCAGGCAGTTGGTACTGGTGACAATGTTACATTTAATAACTTAACAATTAACGGTGACTTAACAGTGTCAGGTACAACTACAACTGTTAACACTGAAACAATCAACCTAGCAGACAACATTATCTTGTTAAACTCAAACGAAGCAGGTACTCCATCACAAAACGGTGGTATCGAAATCGAAAGAGGTTTATCTGCAAACAAAACATTTGTTTGGGATGAAACAGCAGACAAATGGACAGTTGGTGCAGAAACTATGGTTGCAGGTACTTTTGAAGGTAACTTAACTGGTGCTGTAACAGGTAATGCTTCAACAGCCACAAAATGGGCTACAGGAAGAACTATTACACTTACTGGTGATGTTACTGGTGTATCAGGATCATTTGATGGTTCAGGTAACTTGAGTTTCGCAACTACTATTGCGGCTAACTCAGTAGCATTAGGTACAGACACAACTGGTAACTATGTGGCAACTATTGCTGACGCAGGTAATTCAGCTATCACAGTTACAAACAGTGGATCTGAATCAGCGGCTGTGACACTAGACATCAATGCAGAAAGAATCCAAGACATTGTAGGTGCAATGGTCACTGGCAACTCAGAATCAGGTATTACAGTTACATACCAAGATGCTGACGGTACACTTGACTTTGATGTTAATGACCCAACTATCACACTAACAGGTGATGTCACTGGTTCAGCTACAATGACAAACTTAGGCAGTGTGACTATAACAACCACAGTGGCGGCTAACTCAGTAGCATTAGGTACAGACACAACTGGTAACTATGTACAGCAAGGTGCAACATCAGGTAATGGTATCTCAGGTTCTGTTAACTCAGAAGGTGGTACATTTACTGTTACATCAAACGCAACAAGTGCCAACACTGCATCAACTATTGTGTTTAGAGATGCTTCAGGTAACTTCTCAGCAGGCACAATTACTGCAACAGCAACACAGGCGCAATATGCGGACTTGGCTGAGAGATACGAAGCAGATGCACAGTATGACGCAGGTACAGTGGTAGTATTCGGTGGCGACAAAGAAATCACAATGGCTAACGGTGAGTATGATCACAGAGTAGCAGGTGTTATTTCTTCAGCACCAGCTTACATGATGAACTCAGAAGCAGGTGATGACACAACACACCCATACGTAGCACTTACAGGTCGTGTACCATGTAAAGTAACAGGCACAATCAACAAAGGTGACATCTTAACTACATCAGCAATGGCAGGTCATGCTATGGCAGGTGAAGCAAAAGCAGGTCACATGATTGGTAAAGCGTTAGAAAACTTTGACGGCGAATCAGGTGTAATTGAAGTACTAGTGAACTTAATGTAATTGAAGGGAGAAACACATTATGGCAAACATGAGAGTTTTTAACCTTAAATCATTAAATAACGTTAGACTTACACAGATTAAAACATCGTCAAACATTAAACGTGTGTTTGATCTTCAGACTTTAACTAACTGGGGATCAGTAACGGAAGCAAATTCAGACTTTCCTTTAGACACATACGGTGCTGGTAACGGCGGTTCATTTTTAGAAGACAAAGTGGACTTGGGCGGTATCACAGATACAAATGTTGTATCAGGTACAGACGGCGCTTTTGACTTTGGCACAATCGCTTAAGAGTTAAATAAAATACCAAAAGGGTCATGTAGAAATACATGACCCTTTTTTATGACCTATAAATACTACAAATGCAAATTAACAAGAACAATTTAGACTGGATTCAAATAGATATTACAGCAAGGTGTCAAGCCATGTGTCTTGAATGTTCTCGTAACATCAATGGCAAAGATCTAAATCCTAAAATAGAATCTGCTAACACTTGGGATATGCCAATAGAAATATTTCAAAAAGCAGTGACTAAAGATATGTTAAATGATCCTAAAAAATTAAAAAAAATCGCTCTTAATGGCAACTTTGGTGATCCTTGTATACATCCTCAATTTTTAGAAATATCAAAATATGTTGTTGATAATGCTCACGAAGACTTTTGGTATAGAATATCAACCAATGGTGCTATGTTTGATTCTAAATATTGGAAACAAGTTGCAGAAGTTTTAAAACCGTTAAAAAACCATCAAGTGGTGTTTGCAATTGATGGATTAGAAGATACCCATCATATCTATAGAAGAAACACAACATATCAAGATGTAATAGATCATGCAAAAACTTTTATCAACAATGGTGGCAATGCCATATGGCAATTTATTGTTTTTAATCATAACAAACATCAAGTAGAAGAAGCAAAGTATAGAGCAAAAAAACTAGGATTTGCAAAAATAGATTTTAAAGGAGGTTTTGGTAATGAAGGTGGGGCGAGAAATTACACAAAAGCAGTTAACAACGATACTGTAGATGTAGGTACAGAAACAAAGAAAAATGATGCAGTTGCAGTTTCAGTCTCCAATAGAGAAGCATTCAAAGATGCAAAGAATGATATAGTTAATTCTATAAAATCAAAATCTAAATCTTTAGATGAATTATTAGATACTGAAAAAATATCTTGTCAATGGTATGATACCAAAGGCATGTATGTTGAGTATGACGGCACTGTGTGGATGTGCTGTTGGACTGGTGATATGCATCGAACACTTAATAAAAATATTACCAAAGAATGGAAACACATAGAATTAAAATTTGGCAAATATTTTAATAATTTAAATTATTATTCATTTGATGATATATTAAACCATGAATTTTTTGTTAGTTATTTAGACAAGACATTTAATAGTACTAGAAGTGACGCTAACACTCCTAGAATAAACACCTGTGCAAAAACTTGTATATGGGGTAAAAATTTTCTGTAGTTATAACAGCACTTTATATACATACTTAAATCACACACTTATTATATAAATATCAATAACCACTCCGAACGAAGGTGGGTTTATATAACAACGAGGCAGACCCTCCCAAATATACTTTGAATACAAATATAATATAGCATATATAGGGAGATATTAATATGGCTAACATTAAAAACTTCGGTTTAGCTGGTATAGGTTCTGACGTCCAATTTGGTAAGGGCGGTGGTAGACTTATCTATGATTCGTCTTCATCTTTCTTCAAATTTACAACAGACGGTTCAACATTAGCACAGATTAGAGTTGCTACAACTCCATCAGACGCTAATGACGTTGCATCAAAATCTTATGTTGATGGTGCAGTTAACGGTCTTGACGTTAAACAATCAGTTAGAGCGGCAACTACTGCGGCTGGTACACTTGCTTCAGACTTCGAAAACGGTGACACAATTGACGGTGTTACACTTGCAACTGGTGACAGAATCTTGATCAAAGATCAAGCAGATGGCTCAGAAAACGGTGTTTACACAATTAACGCCTCAGGTGCTCCAACAAGAGCAACTGATTTCGATGCAGATGCAGAAGTAACAGCAGGCGCTTTCTTCTTTGTTGAAGAAGGTACAACTAACGCTGATTCAGGTTTTGTATTAACTACAAACGATGATATCACTGTTGGTTCAACAGCATTAACATTTACTCAATTCTCAGGTACAGGTCAGATTACAGCAGGCGATGGTCTTGCAAAATCTGGTTCAATTTTGAGCGTAAACGTTGATGACTCAACTTTAGAGATCTCAGCAGATACTCTACAAATTAAATCAACATACACTGGTCAAACATCGATCACAACACTTGGTACAATCACAACTGGTACATGGAATGGTTCAACTATTGCTATTGCTAATGGTGGTACAGGTGCAACATCAGCCGCTGATGCTAGAACTAACTTAGGTTTAGCAATCGGTTCTGATGTACAGGCGTATGACGCACAATTGGCAGACATCGCAGGCTTAACTCCAACAGATGGCAACATCATTGTTGGTGATGGTTCAAACTTCGTAGCAGAGTCAGGCGCAACTGCAAGAGCTTCTTTAGGCTTAACAATTGGCACAGACGTTCAGGCATATGATGCACAATTGGCTGACATTGCAGGTTTAACTCCAACTGATGGTAACATTATTGTTGGTGATGGTTCAAACTTCGTGTTAGAGTCAGGTGCTACAGCAAGAACATCTTTAGGCTTAGGTACAGGCGATACTCCAACTTTCTTAGGTGCAGACATGGGTTCAGCGGCGATTACTAACGTTGCAGATCCATCAAACGCTCAGGATGCCGCTACTAAGGCTTATGTTGATACTGCGGTATCTACAGCAAACGAACTGGCAGAATTGTCAGACGTTAACATTACATCTCCAGCAGATGCATCTTTATTATTATATGATACAGGTACATCAACTTGGAGAGATGCGGCTATGTCAGGTGATGCAACAATCACTGACACAGGTGTTATTACTTTAACTGATGGCGCTTCAACAAGACAAAACTTAGGTCTTGAAATTGGCGTTGACGTTCAGGCTTATAACGCTCAATTGGCTGACATTGCTGGCATGACTCCAACAGATGGCAACATCATCGTTGGTGACGGTACTAACTTTGTGTTAGAATCAGGTGCTACAGCAAGAACTTCATTAGGATTAGGTTCAATTGCAACTCAAGACGCAAACAACGTATCTATTTCTGGTGGTTCAATCTCAGGTGTAACTACATTCTCAACAGGTACATTGGGTTCAACAGCAACTATTGACGGTGATGCACAAATCACTGGTAACTTAACAGTTGATGGTAACTTAACAGTATCTGGTTCATCTATCACTTTAGATGTTGGTACAGTTACATCAGAAGACAAATACATGCAAGTTAACTCAGGTGCTACTACACAAGAAACTGGTGACGCAGGTGGTATTGAAGTAAAAAGATCAAATGTTGCTGACACTGATCAATTTGCTTACATTTCATTTGATGACTCAACTGATGCTTGGGAATTTACAACAGGCTCAGCAAACCAGGCTTCTACTACAAACGCAACTATGCGTTTTGGTACAGTAACAGCTGGTACTTGGAACGGTACTGTGATTGGTAGAGCATACGGTGGCTTCGGCACATCTATCTCTGGTCACGGTAACAACTCACTTGTTGAAGCAGACGGTGGTGAAATCACTGTAGGTACAGCAGGTCAATACTTAAGATCAGACGGTACAAACTTTGCCGCTTCAAATTTAGCGGCGGCTGATATCACAGGTACAGTTGCATTAGCAAACGGTGGTACAGGCACTGACACTTCATCTTTTGCGGCAAGTTCATTACACACTTACAATGGTTCAGGTGGTGTAACTGAATTAGCAAAAGGTTCAAACAACACAGTACTTAAAGTTAATGGCTCAGGCACATTAGCATACGCACAAGTAGATCTAACAGCAGATGTTACAGGTACTTTACCAGTAGCAAATGGTGGTACAGGTTTAACTGCGGTTGGTACTGTAAACAAATACTTAAGATCAACTGGTTCAGTTAATCAGTATGATTATGTGACTGCATTAAGAGACTCATCAGGTAACTCAATCTTTGAAATTGATTCAGCAAACGTGGCTGACAATACAAAGATCATGGTTACAAACACTTCTGGTGAAGTAACTCTTCAAGCAATCGATCCAGACGATGGTACTGCAAACATCGACCTAGTACTTAAAGGTCAAGGTTCAGGTGCTGTTATCATTAATGAATCTTCAGGTGGTAACTCACTTATCCAAGCTGACGACACATTAGACTTAACTGCTTCAGGTGGTGTGGCTAACGGTGCAGATGCTGGTGACCTAGTACTAAAAGGTGGTAACGGTGACGGTGCATATAACTCAGGCGACGTACTAATCAAAGGTGGTACAGGCGGTGCGGCTGAAGGTAAAGTTAAAGTTCTTGACTCTACTAACAACGAAATCGCAATCTTCGAAAGAACAGCAAGTGCTGTTAACGAAGTATCAATCACTAACGCGGCTACAGGCTCAGGCCCATCAATCGCGGCTACTGGTGATGACACTAACATTGATTTAGTATTATCTCCAAAAGGCACAGGTGTAATTACTGTTCCTTCAGGTTATGATGCAAACGTATCAGGTGACAACGATCTTGTAACTAAAAAATGGGTTGAAGACAACGTTGTTACATCAACTGATGACTTAACTATTAGAACTTCTGTTTCTTCTGGTTCTTCATCAGCAGTTATTGGTACAATGCCAAATACGGCTGGTATCACATACTACATTTCAAAAGTAACTGTTTATGTATCAACAGGCTTCTCAGGCGGTTCTGTAGATCACATCACAATTGGTGACGGCTCATACACATTTGTTGCTAACGCTGATTCAGATGTAACAACAGCAGGTACTTATGTAGTTGACTTACCATTCTCAACTGCTACAGCAGGTGGTTCAACACTAACATTGAACTTCTTAGACAGTGGCGCTTCAGCGGCTACACCATCAGGCGGTGCGGCAGTTGTTACTGTTGAGTACAAAGCATTATCATAATAGGTTAGTTTAGACTAGCCTATTTGGTTAGACAAACACTATTAAGAATACTTTGGGCGGGGATTGGAAACAGTCCCCGCTTTTTTTATGAGTTAACCACACGTTAACTGCTTATAGAAATTAATTATAGAAACCTATAAATATAATTACGCAGTGTAGTTTAATAGCAAAACATTGGTCTCAGTAGCCGAAATTAGGAGTTCGATTCTCCTCACTGCTACCAAACTATATTTTGTAGATTGTTTATATTATAGGTAAGCAAACTAAATATGATTACAAACAAACCAGGAAACTCGCGTCAATTGGTTTAGTTTTATCCCATTAGAGACTTTAAAGAATTAAACACTACACGTACAAGGGGGAAACCCCTTGTATAGTATTTTCTATTTCGTTATATATTGGACAAGTGTCTTTAGCATATAAGTTTCTAACACTGTCGTAATAATTTAAAAACTTTTTAGTGTCTTGCCAAGTTAAATGACTGTCTTTTGATGTTTCAATTATTTTTATAAAACTTTCTACTTCGCTAAATCTTTTTCCTTTTTGTGTGTAAGGTAAGCATTCTTTTATTACTTGTTCTTTTATATGTTTTGGTGCAATGCTTAATTGCAATGGCTCAGGCCACATAACTAATACCGGAGCAAACCAATCAAAGTTTGCATCTTCACAATACTCTAATAACTTAGGAAATTGATCTAAATTTAATAACTGTATTGCTGATGTAAGTATTGATACTATGTTTGTGTAACCTTTTTCTTTTATTGTTTGGTTGAACTTTCTTTGTATCTTTGTTGTTTTATCCCATTTACCAGGCCATCTAATATACTCAAATGTACTATCTAATCCATCAGTGGACCAATTTACTTCAAACAATCTAAACTTGCTAAATGTATCTATCCATTTAGTTACATCAGTTGTTCCATTAGTAACAATCATTACTTCAATATTTTTAGCATATTCTGTTTCAGAAAGTCGTTCAATAAATTCTTTAAACCCATCTAGCAGTGTTGGTTCACCACCTGTAAATTTAAGTTTAACAAGATTTGGTGCTTGTTTTAGTAGTTCTTCTAGGTTTTCTTTGTCAAAAGTATTGTCTTTTCCATCTGGAGCAATCCAATTGTGTAGTTCTTTTGGTACAGGGTTATTTTTCTTTTCTTTAACGTGCAGTGATGAACTGCCACCGTCACACATAACACAGGCAAGATTACATTTGTTTCCAAACTTAATGTCAAGGCTTCTTAGTGTTAGTTTTTTACTGTCTTTCATTTGTTGTATTGAACCAGGAAATTGTTTTTCAATGTTAATAGAATTATTAATACGTTTACTCATAGAATATGCACCAGCATTTTCATATTGATAACACCTACGGCATTGTTTAACCGGTTTACCGTCAATCATTCTTTGTCTAATTTCGTTTATCTGTTTGTTGTTTTTCCAAGTATCAACAAAATCACTAACATAATTAAAGTTTACATTGTCAACGTTGTCTGAGTAACAGCATAATTTTCCTTGTCCTTGTGCTGTGTTACATATTTCTGTAAATGGCAAAACACAAAAGTATTTTCCGTGATCTTCAATAAATTTTTTATAATCTTTACTCATTTAAAGTGCCTCCAATAATTGGAGTCAACCCTACAGTTGCTTTTTCAAACATTTTTTCAGTGATTGAATGATGTTTTGATTTAGGTACACATAATCCACAACCACAAAGTTTGTTAGGACATACTATTACAGGCATAGTGCCAGTTGAAAGTTGTCTTTCTAATCTATCTAATATTTTATCACATTCTGATATTTTACCAATTGGTCCTTTGGTTCCACCAAAGTTTGCACGACAAGTTTGATGATGTAAAATATTGTCGTATTCTTGTTCAATGTGTAACCAATTCCAATTGATCATGCATGACCAATCTTTGTATTCAGTTGAACAAGCAAACACACTTTTTTGCCATTTGTCATTGTTAAATTCAATTTTATTATCTAGCATTTCTTGTGCATTATCTTCATTTAATGTAAAGAAAGTTCTTGCACCACAACAAGGTCTGCCTAAACTTTTTCTAGTCATTTCTTTTAAATCTTGATTTTCTTCTTTTTTAGGTAATATTTGTTTTACAGTATCTGACAAGTTCTCTGCTTTGATTCTTTCTCCACGTGCAGGATCTCTAGGTAATTGTGCTAGTCTATTTTGATCTTTGACTTTGTTTTGATCATCTTTGTACTCATATTCTGCATCTTTGTTTTCATCAGGCTTATCTATTTTTTTATTTTTATTTGCCCAATATTTTCTAAACCAATCATGTTGTTCTTGAGTATATCTGTGATTGTATCTATCATTTTCATAACTTTCTCCTATAATTCTTGGAACAAATTTAATACCGTCTTTGGTAAATCTATCAGCAAGTTCTATGCATTCGTTAAACCATTCTTCTTTGGCATGAAACATTAAATTAATTTTTAAATGTCTAAGTTTATCTTTGTTAAGATTATTTTGCATTTGATATATACGATCAATAACTTTTTGTTTTATTTTTGGATCTGCTTCACAGTGATAACTTAGTGTTAGAGTATCAACACACTTCATTAATTTACTACAATAATTTTCACTAAATGCTCCATTGGTTGTAACATTTACAATTGTTTTTGGAACATTTAATGAATGTATGTATTCACACATTGGTAAAAAGTTTGGATTGTTAGTTGGTTCTCCACCAGTAAAACCAATACTCCAAATCATTTTCTGTTTCATATATTTTTCTAATAATTTTCTGTACTTGAATACAAAGTCACTAGTTTTGATTAGTGTTTCTAAATTAGAATGAGGCGATGTGTTGTTGTGTCTATGATCAGGACAATATGTACAATCAAAGTTGCATCGTCTTCCCATATCCCATGTTACTTCAAAAGTAAATCCATGTTCTTTGAGGTTTTCTAAATCATTATCTATGGCCACTATTTGATTGTTCATTTTTTTCCTTGTTAATTTTATTTATTATAACAGATTATATGAAGATTGCCAATCAGAAAAATCAAATTTTTTATTTTCTATATCATCATATTTTTCTATCCATTTTACTAAACTTTTTGTGATAAAATTATGACTTTTTTGATTGCCTAGATGACCTATATACTTTTTCCAAAGATAGTCATTAGCATTTGAATCTTTCACTTTTGTTTCTGTTTCTTCTTTATTATGTAACATATCTAATGTAAAATTTTCTATCCAAAGATTATTTTTTAAAGGCAGATTTTTTTGATATTCTTTATAAATTGGGGCATGTGGGGCAAAACATTCTATATGAATGATTTTAACTTTGGGATTTTTTCTTTTGAGTTGTTCACTCCAGTGATAATCAAACATTACTTTATAAGAATTTTTCTTTTGTATTATGGTATCATTAGATGTTATTTCTATTAAACTTTTTATTCTTTTTTGAATATTTTTAAATCTGTATTCTTTTAAACGACTATCAAAATGCATATTCACAATTGATCCAAGCGAATTAAGTTCTATTAGTTCTTTTTCGTTAAATTCAACTGTACTTTTATCAAAATAATATCTCCATGGATCTGTCCATAAACATATCATAACATCTGGTACAATGTTTTTAGCAAATGGATCGTTGGGGTATTTTTTTATAAAAGTGTCGTTTACATCTATTTGAGAAAATAACATGTGTTCAATAGATGAGCCAGAGTAACCGTAATGAATTGTTTGCTCAAACATTTGAGTAATTTGGTATGTCCACCAAGATACATTTGAATAAAGATTGTCTTTTGGGTTGGCAAGTTTTTCTTTACTTAAATAGTTATATCTTAATATTTCTATTAATGTTTTATTTTTTAAAAGAGACTTATTGTCAGTCCAATCCGGCCGTAAAAGTATATCATTTTTGCCTTTATACGGATGTACAGCAAAACTGTCACCGTATATACCTAAAGTTTTTCCTAATTTTTTATTGAATTTTATAGACATCTTGTACATATTTATAGATGTCTGCCCAATTGGCTACTTGGTGTACTTTTTTATTATTATAATGAATATTGTAGGCATGTTTCATCATCACAGGCTTAAGACCAATTTTAAGAGCATCTTCTAGATTGGAAATTCTATCATCAACATAAATTAAACCAGACTCTTCAAAGTCCATTAGTGCTTCTAGTTTTGGTGCACCGGCTGGTAAACATCTTACATCAACAAAAACATCTGTATCAAAATAATCTTCAAGATTAAGATAACGATAGTACTGTGCAATAGGTCGGTCACTTAATGAAGTAATAGCAATAAAATGAAATCCTTCTTTATGAAGTTTTTTAATCCATGTATGAGATTCTCTCATTGGTTCTAGCACCGAACAGGCCATTGAAGCATTAAACTCTTCTCTCTTTACAGTTGCTTCTTGTAATGATATGCCAAACTCATTGTGAATTTCTGCATCATGATGAATAACTCCTGTAGACGAATAACCTTGCAATTCCATCCACCTTACAAAAGCAGTGTGCCAGTCAAATACAACTCCGTCAATGTCTGTTAAAATAATTTTATCCACAATGTCTCTCCCTACACATATATTTAATGCATTATTATGGTTATCAAACATACCACTTTAACCATTACACTACAGTTAATGATTTTGTACTGAGTACATAATTTTTTTTGAATTAACACTGTAGATATAGAGTTCTGTATAGTTTTTACCAACCTCTAGAGGTGATAACTATTATTACCTAGGGCAACAAACAGACGAGGCACATAGCAAGATGCTAATCCGGACGCCGTTGACGAACTGTTTGTTTTATATAGGTTATGTTTACGTAGTAAGCGACCTCAGTAACTGCTAGGCAGTTGGGTTTAAAAAGGCTTTTAAAGTAATGCTACTTTTATTAAACAATAATACCTATAATTTGTACAAAAAATGTTTTTGATTTTTCCCCGGCAGATGCTGATGCATCCTAAGACCGGGGTTTATGCATTTTAGCACTTCTTTATTGACTTTTTCCTTAAAAAATACTAATATAAATATATGCATATAAAATATAAAAGGAGATTTCAATGTCTTTAGAACAAACATTTTTAGATATGCTACCATCGTTAAATAGATGCCAGAGAAACTGGAAAGATGATGCAGTCCCTCAAGAGCATATTGATTTACTATTAAAAGTTGCAAACTATGCCCCATCAAAGCAGAATGTTAATTTTTTTAAAGTGGTTGCTGTAACTGATGCTGAGCATAAAAAAAACTTGTTTAGAATTGCTGATAGTCAACAAGGTTATGCAGATCAAGGTGTTGTAAACTACAATACTCAGGTACTAGCACCTTTGGTTTTGGCATTTTGTATTAACAAAGATTCTACACAAGATAGAATGAGTGAAAATGAAAAATCAGAAAGAAACTATGAAGTTTCTGCAAATTTAAATATTGGTATTGCTTGTGGGTCAGTTGCCACTGTTGCATCTGCACTAGGTTATGCTACTGGTTTCTGTGCTTGTTTTGATGAGTATAAACAAGCAGATTATTTTAAAGAATTAACCGGGCGTGATGATCTAAAAGGTATGTTACTTTTAGGTATAGGTATTCCTGATGCAGAATTACCTAGTAATTTGTGTAGAGATGATGCTGGAAGAACCTACACAAGACCTAGAAGAGTGCTTGAAAGACCAGACCCAATCACCTTATAATGATTAGTGAAAATTTAAAAGAAAAACTACGAAAGAATCTCAGTGAGAGTCAATATTTCACTGAAATTTTTTCTTCTCAACAGATTTATAACTTTCAAAAAATACTATTAAGCGGTTGGACTAAAACAAGAAGTTACATGGGCGGTAAAATACTGTTTGATAACTTTACCAAAGAATGTAAAGAATATTTTTTAGGTGTGTTTAAAGAGATATCGCCACACAGTATAATAGGAACAAATGTCCCATGGGATACAGTTTCATTGGGTGGAAATGTTTATATAACACCTACAGAATATGGACTGCACACAGATGCATTCACACAAGGTCATATAGATCAAGGAGAAGTTACTCTTAAAAACATAACAATTCCGCTGAGTGTAGCAGGTAATAACATAGATAATCCTAGCATAAACAATCTCATGGTATTTGAAAATAGACTGCTGGACACTGATCACACATTTCAAAAAGGCAAACAAGCATCTGAGGCGTGGAAAGTACAATATCAACAGAATCTATTGGACTACAGTGATCTTGAATTTTATGATCGTAATGGTAATGTATTACAGGTAGATGTGAACAAACAGTATATCACTGATCAAGAGTATGCACAGCACTTTACCCATATAAACAGAACTATACTAGACGGCTTTAAAATAGAAAAAACCTGCCATTATGATGTGGGGTCGATGATCGTGCATGACTCAACACAGGCACATGCTACAGGACACATGCATCAAGGTGAGAGCTTTGTGGCAAATAAAATGGGTGTTAGATTCAGTTTAAAAGCTCGCATAAACAGTTTATAAATTAATTCACTGAATTATTTTTACAAACGTTCAAAAAAGATTGTATTTTTTATTAAAAATACAAAAATTCCTACTATTTTTCAAAAAATGACGTCATTTTTTTTAAAAAATTCCCACAATTTTGATTAATTCATTGAATTAATTTAGGCATAAATACACATGTTCCACAAAGTGTGGAATTTATGCAGTAGACCAACTGCGTAGTGGGTTAGAACCCGCACACAAGGAGAAACAAAATGGGAAGACCAATTAATAAATCAAAAATCGGCTCAGGTGCCGGTAAAATTTCAGTAACAGCATACAGATTTGCAGGTGCGGCTGAAGTACTTTCAACTACAACACAAGCACACATTGTATCACAAAAAAGCACTAGAAAATTCTCAGTGAGTGATGGTGCAACAACTGAAGATCTAGTATTGGTAAACAAAAGTGCTGGCGAACTAGCAGAAGGTGAAATGATCATCAACTGTCAAGACGACGGTACTGTGGGTACTATGCAGGTTACTAAATTAATGAATAGAACTGTACAGGTAGAATCTGGTACAGGTGCTGTGGATGACGATGATGGTGCTGACGATTCAATCGCAGTAGCAGTATATCCATACACTATTTCAGATGCGGCGGCGGCTGATGATGCCAACGTAACTGTTGACAGCCAATAATTTAGATTAATTGATTGAATTAATTCAATGAATGAGTAGGGGGACTTAAAAAATCCCCCTATTTTTTTGCTTATCTATCCTCTACAAACGAATATAATTGATCAGCACAGTCAAGTATCTGTTGAGCTGTGGGAAATTGAGGCTGTGTGCCATCATTTCCGTCGATGATTTTACCGTTTTGTGGGTCTCTGGTGCGAGTTTGCTCCCAGATGTGCATTTCTTTTTCGTATCGACTGTGCAGTAGACCCTGTGCTTGACTTAGAATATCAGCACGTATTTCATAGGCGTTTTTATTTGTAGACATAATTGTACTCCTTTCGTGTGTGTTTGTTTGTGTGTAAATTAATTCTACATGTTGATTGTAGCACAAATCAACCAAAAACGCAAGAATTATTTTGACGTGTATAAATACCCCTATATGAAATTGATTTTATTGGTGGCATTTTTAATGCTCACACACTGTACAACCACAGCCAAACAGGCGGAATCTGATGCTACACTGCCTCGATTGCAGGGCATTGCCAATGTGCTTACTTGTATGTTTGAACCCGATTCAGAGGAGTGTGATCGGGCTAAACAACTTAATAACAAATAAATGTATTACTATTACATATACGCATACAAAGGCGACACAACACTCAAAGAGTTCGCGGCATACACAGATAAACACAGAATAGACGAAGTATTTGATGATCTCAATAAACAGGGTTATGACTGCGTAGTAATAGACGAGCTTACACGTGAACAGTACCTAGCACAAGAAGATCCATACGATGTATAAGCACACAACACACTAAGCACACTAGTAGAGGACAATTATTAGTCTTGAACTAGTGTGGAACAGCATTTATGCATAGAGCACAGTGGTGGATATGTGGAAAACGCATAAAACCTTTCAGTATTTACTTAAAATAAACCTATTTTACAGGTATCGTAAACGCAGTTTTTAGGGGTTAACACTGTAGAGAAATTAGTCTGGTTTTGTATACACAAAGTGATCAAAAAGTTCCTACCCAAAAGGTAAAACCGCGTCTCTCATCACCCGATAAAAAGGTGTTAAAAACCAATTTACCTATATATCATCCACCGCTCCTCAACGGTTATTCACTGTTATCCACCATCGAACCACCCTGATCTATAGTGGGTCATACAGAGCGTACAAATCCTTTGAAGTTGAACTTCGTTCAAGCCTTCGGCTTCATATGTGCTCTTGTGCTAGTCATTCTATTCCCTAGCACGGCGTAGCACATACGACTTTGCCCCTGAGAGTATGACCCCTAACTATAATTCACAGGATTTTCACTGTAGACCACTATGACCCCGCTGTAGGGGTCTACGTATAGTGGAACCCCGCTGTAGGGGTTTTGGGGTTTTGAGGCCATCACAACATATAGTCACGGAATAAATGGGGCCATTTTTTGGCCACCACTATATCTAGTCTAGAGCATGCGGTCTATGCCTCTCCGGGGTAGTCTAGGCCATCACTATATGTTGTGGTGAATTAAATGACGTGGTTTTTGGTTGACAAGAGGCCACTTTGAGCATATACTGTTAAATATATACACAAAGGGTGGCCTCTATGGCAGGCGTCGATCACTGCTCATAGACAACCAAGTACACAGAACATCGTGGTGCGATCAGTTATATATTTTGGGATAACTCTGCAGAGAACCTAGAGAGTCCAGGGGCCTCAAAAGCCCGAGAGTGCGATCGATTCAAAGGGTTCAATGGCTTCAATGACCTTCAGAGGCGTCAATGGCCTTCAGAGGGTTCAGAGCGGTTCAGAGGCTCAAAGACCACTAGGTCCCGGCTCACAGGCTGGTTTCAGAGGCACCTTTAAGAAAGAACAACAATGGAGAGATCGAGAAATCCAGGGTGTTGCAGAAATGCAACACCTTTAAATCACTCTAATTTTGATGTTGCACAAATGCAACATCTTCGTGGCACACTATAGTGTATCACAGTGATGCGCCGCGACACAATATCTTGTAGCGAAAAAGACTAATAAAATCAATGGTTTATGCGTGAAGAACAGACTACACAACTAGATCTAGTCGTGGTGTGACTATATGTTGTGGCCATGAAAAAAGGTCAGAGTTCGGCCCACCCTTTGAGTATCGATTTTATCTTTCTAGATTTTTTTGGTTCTAGTTAATTACAACCGGAAGGTTTCTGTTCCCATTATCT
>Ga0099848_1000670_pt1 | contig 15979 bp, 11 predicted proteins | sample CB_VirMetaG_3_FD_78179 | JGI IMG/M metagenome (GOLD analysis project Ga0099848, IMG submission 78179) | Freshwater to marine saline gradient viral communities from Chesapeake Bay - CB_1508_1S Viral MetaG | ecosystem: Environmental > Aquatic > Marine > Coastal | place: USA: Chesapeake Bay...
GGTCGCTCTAGTATATAATACATTACCTTCGCTATCCGTAATTGCTATTCTAACATGTGTATGAGTATGTTGGCCATTTTCAACTATTCCTTGAAGAGATATATTTGCTAAATCACCATCGATATTACTAATAACTGAATCTAATATTTCAGTTTGTGATAAATCTCCACTAACTTGTTTACCTGATTCTAAAAATACAGTAATACGAGCGCCTTCTATATCAGAAGATACTATTCGAACTGGAGATTGGTTACCATACTTACTAGAACCATCACCCTCAAATTGTTCTAATGTAAGGGTTGACAAACTACCACTGTGTCTAGTTAAATTCATTTTAGGACCTATACTAAACGGATTACCACCATCGTCAGTACCAGTAATATTACCTGGCATTTTAAATACTACAAGATCATTAGTATTAATAGGGTATAAATCTGAAGTGATTTCAACTTTGGTGGTAAGGTTAGGACCTGTTGTTTGAGTATCGTTATCGAAACCAACATTTACTGTAGATGACCATTCGTGACCATTGGTTAAACCAATATAAATGTCTCCCTCAATCCTTATATTGGAAAAACCTCCTCCTAGGGTTGTAGTGTCAAATCCTAATTCTATATAATCTCCTTGACTTAATCCAGAAGTAGCTAATGCGTTTGTAAAAATAACATCTTGGTTTGACGTAAATGAAATTGCCTGACCTGTTAAAGGATTAACAGCAGATCCAATAAAAAACCAATTAGTATAAATCCATGAACCACCATTTATTCTATATTTAGGTCTTATAGTAGGAGTATTAGGGCTACTAGGATTTTTTTTAAGATCTCTAATTTTTATATATGGATAAACAGTTGAAGGAGGATTGAATAGTACTTTATCTGAGGTATAGTTTAATGAAAAATACCCAGCGTCTATACCATGTCCAAAATATATTTTACCATCCCTAATATCTGTACCATCAGCATTATTAGCAGTTTCAAAATATGCTCCTTGGTTAGCTTCAGAAAGTGGATTTGATGTTCTTGTATCTGATTCAAGGACAAATATCTTACTATAATTTGTACTACTAATATTTACGGGTATTTGTTCTAGAAAGTTTCCAGCATTAATTGAACCGTTATTATTGCCATCAACAAATTCGAATGATATGCCATCATAATAATCAGATGGATTGTCATTTATTAATCGAGTAAAAGGAACACCTTTATATCCAAAGAAAGGAGTATCGCCAGCTGAACCCGTAAGTAATACACCACCGTCATTTTGGGTAAGGGCTCCTCCATCATTAAAACCATCAACAGCTATATTTTCACCACTTAAATTAAAATTAGTGTTATCTTCGAAAGTAGCTGTGGTTACCCCTATATAATTACTTGCTTGTAGTCTTAACCAATTTTCACTAAAATGAGTAGTAGTAGATGGTGCGTCTATATCAAAAGATGCTGTGATAAATTTATTAGAACCAAGTATAAAACTTTTGCCACTAGGAGAGTATTCATATATACTAGCGGTTGAATCAGTACCTACGTCTAACGTAGTATCTTCATAAAGTACAAATTCATTCGTATTTCCTGTTCCATCAAATGGTGCTTGGGGATGAAGTGATTCAGATGCTATTCTACCTGCTTTAAAGGGATCGCCATAAGTTCCGTCAGGTGCTGATCCTATCTCTATAGTGTACGAATTATCAGAAGAATAAGTGTCTGTTTCTAACGTTAAAGTACTATCTGCTTCAATTTGAGCTTTTATATTTGTATAGGCGCTTCGCTCATCACCAAAAATTGAAAGACCAAATACCATTAATTCTTCGTTAAAGAAAGAAGTATCTGCGGTAAATGTTTGAACGTCTGACGTTATACCCGCTCCCACAATACTAGCGTTATAATCAGATGCTTTTAAAGTTATAGTGGCTGTATTTTCTGCTAATGTGGTAAATCCTGCTCTAGTTTGGTCTGGTCGAGTAATTGTAACTATACCTTGTTCGTAAAATACATTACCTACAAAGGGAGAACCAGTTTTAGTATCGTATATGTTAGATACTTCGTCTGCGGACAGTGCTTTACTAAATATGTTAATTTGAGAAATTAACCCACCTGCTGGATCAATACCTCCTCTAGTGCCACCTTTACTTCCTATAAATAAATCTGCTTTGGTTTTACAAGCTACTGTTGTATCTGCAGCAGAAACTGGTGAACTGCCATCTTTATAGATTTTTAATGTTGCTCCGTCTTTTACAAACGTGTAGTGAGTTAATCCAGAAGATAAAGTAGTAGTAACTTGACTAACATTGTCTGGATCTTTTCTTCTAAATACAAGTGTTGTCCCATTAGCGAAAATTTCAAATGGTGATGACGGACCAGCGTCTACTTCTTGTTTTCCAAAGCTACCTGAATTTTCAGTGCTTTTGGGGAAAGTAGGACTGTTAGCTACTGTTTTGGTAAATGATTTAGAGAAAATATATCTAGTACCTGACGTAGATTCAGGATCGTACCAAAAACAAATTGTAAAATCTTCGTCCCCAAAATTATAATGGTTACGGTGAGCGACTTTTACGTATCCTGTATTTAGGTTAATTCCTGTAAATCCGGCTAAATCGCCCGACATGTCTTCTATAGAACAACTAATATATTCTACTGGGTTAGTAAATAACGAATCGTCATATGTGTTGTCGAAATATGAATCGGGAGAATTTACTAAAGGAAGATTATTGGCTAAATTAATAGTTAAATCTTTGTGTCTATATCCGTAAACTGGACCTAAGTAAAAAACTCGATCTTTTTGTTCTGGAAACTGAGATAAAGCGGTGCTACCTATATATAAGTTACCTTTACCGTCGTCTCTATAAGCCCCAACTTGTAAAGTTTCTTTTTGAATTCCGTTACCTATATCTTTTTGGGATATAGAAATTATTTTAACGTCTTCAAATAAATGTTTTTCTTGATTAACGTAATTTAAACCACCGTTAAGGCTACCTAATTTAAAAGGTGCTTCTCTATAGAATAAATGGTCTAACTGGAAAAACTTTTTGTGATTATTAGGGTCGTTAGAGGTTAACGAATATGTATCTTTACTAGCTGAACTGTAACTACTGTCATATAAGGTATAAGTGGAATTACCCTCAGTATAAGATTTATGCGCTTCAAACGCTAAAATCCCTGCATCTGAAGCTTTCAGCTTTTTGTATACAAACATTAATAATCAAGTTTAACTTTTATTAAGGCTTCTTTTGTGAAATCTTTTGTTATTGGTTGACTTAATTTAGCAACCGCTAATAATTCATTCGCATCATTATATAGTCCTACGGTTGTAATATAAGTAACTGGGTTATCCACCATAGATGTGAAATTAACGTTACCGTTTGCATCTATAAACGATGGGTTTGTTGTATAGTTAAATTCTTTGTTTTTAGCTCTTACAAAATAGAATTGGGAAGAAATATTTTCTTGGGTATCTAAAACAAATTTGGCCCCAGCGTTAATAGCAGCTGTTAATATAGTATGAGTATCTGCTACTGATGTGTTTTGTTGCCTTAAAGCAGTTATATCACCTGTAGCACTACCATTATATAATGCATCTGGATTTAAAATTATTATACCTGCGTCAGGATAAAATAAACCATAACTACCACTGTCTGTTTGGGCTATATTAGATCCAGACATAATACCGTTAGAACCGGAAACGACGTTATATTGTCTGCCTAGATTTGTTAATACTGCACTCCCTGAACGTGTTGCTGAATCGTCTGTAAGGTTTACACCTCCATCGAGGGTTAAGTTTAAAGAACCTAACCTTAAAGATTGCTTATATCTCGCTCTATTTACATTAATTACAAATATATCTTGGGGTTCATAACCACTAAATGTGAAATTGCGATTTTCATCTCCGTAAACTAATGAACGATATTGCCCATAAATTGATCTAGCAGATGAATAACCCGTATCAGATGTAGTATAATCAAGAGACCCACTTCCAGCTACGTGTCCATATGATATAGAATATTGGGTTTCAGAATTATATAAAACATCTAGAGTAAAAGCATTACTACTAGTTGCAGAAGTATAATCTGTAGATTCTAATGTGTAACCAGCTCCTAGGTCAGTAGTATTGTTAGTCCAGGTTGATGTAAATACTTTTTCTGTAGTGATTACTACGTCGTCGGATGAAAATCGTGTATATGTCGCCATGTTATATTAATTATCTTACTGTACCTTCTACGTCTTGAGTTGCGGTTACAGCTAGTACTTCTTTTGAAATTTCAACGGGAATTGTTGTTCTGGCGCCACTGTCTCTACCTTCAATTATTAAACTAGTTAACAAAGTAGTTGCGGTACCGAATAATGTTTGCGCGTTAATCGCAGTGAGTGTGAATGAGGACCCAATTGCTGTTTCAGCAACAGCTGAATTAGAGAATGGGCGAACTCTAGCAGACGTGCCTTTTTGGCTAGTTGCTGTAAATTTAGATAATAATCTTCTATCTGCAATAGTTGCAATATATCCATTTGGTTCTTTAAGGTTTGATTGACCGCTGAAGTTAAGAGTTGTTGGGTTAACAACAGTGGTTGAACCAAGAGAAAGGGTAATTTTAGCAGTGTTCGCAGTAACTACAGGCATAGCTGAAGTACCTCTAGGTAGAGTTACTAATTTACTTTTTAAAATTGCCTGATCGTCAGGGATAGCTTCCAACATTGGAAGGTTTTCAATCGCTTCACCTGAGTATGCTGAACCGTTTGAGTGGTTTTCGTTGTATAAGGTGTAATCGATTTCGTCGTCACCTAAAGCGAATTGGGTGATTTTAAAAGAGCCGTCTTGTCTTGCAAGAGCTTCGCGGCCTTTTTTAGTAAGAACTGCGTCTACTATAATAGTTGAGTTATCTAAATATCCCATTGAGTTTATTTTTTTATAAATATAAGGGTTTTATGGAAATGTTATTTTAATTGCTTAAATTCGTTATCAGGTGCGGGAGGTAATGGAATACCTAGTGGAACACCAGCTTTAAACAAATAATACGTTAAATTTTTCTTAATGTGAGGGTGTAAATTTTCGGGAATAATTACGAATCCTCGTTGACCAATACCGTCTTTAAGGTGTTCATTTTTAGGTAGATTAAGAAGAAGAGATGGGTTTGAATCATCTAATAATGAAATTATTAGACTACCCGTTGCAAAATTAGAAGGTTGAATACGTGAAATAAAAGCATCACCTGGACTACCCCCTAATTTATTATGGTAGTTTTGGGGTAAATTTCCTAAACTAGTATTAGTATGTAATTCTATTTGATTAACTAAAGATATAAAAGAAGAAGTAGCATAAGTAATTTCAATAGTAGATAATAAATTAATATTTTCATTTAAAGAACCCCTGCCTATATAACTACCTGATTCATTAGTATATATAGGTTTAAGGTTAGGTGTTGTTGGGTTTTCAAAATTTGAAATAGGATGGTATTGCGATAAGGTTCCAAATAATTTTTTATCTCCTATATAACTAGAATTAGCTTTATAATTAAAAAAGTCTGTAAAAAATGGGGTTAATTTTTCTAAATCTACAGAACTGGCTATGGTATAACCAGGACTTAATGATACATCTTCACCAACAAAAGAACCTGTATACCATGTAGTATATAATTCAGTATTAAATAAACTACTAGTATATTGGGAGGTACCTAATACTCCACCTAAATAAAAAGATCCTGTGAGAGAAGAAGTGTTAGGGATCCAGTTTCCTCCAGCACCACCATAATAAGTACCTGTAGTTGTACTTTGTGTTAGATATCCTATAAGAGAATATGTTTGTACTGCAGTATCGGGGATAATATGGTAAGGGGGAGATTGGAGGTGGAGAATTTTTTGTAATTGTCCTTGGTTAAAAAATATGGTATAACGATCTTTTAAATTAGTTTTAATAGATTCATCATTTACAATAACCTTACAACCACTTCCCTCAGGAAAATCTTCGTAAAATGCTCTATAAAATCCGCGTCTTTCGTCAAAATTATCTTTTTTACTTTCTAAACGATTTGTAGTAACAGTATCATCGTCATTTATAGTGTAGTAAGTATTTGTTTGAACGTATGAAAATTGAGGAAAATTAACAAGTTTTGGATTTTCTTCACCTGTATCTGTGATACCATTACCCCAGTATATGTTTCGAGAATATTTTTGAACAGCAGGACCACCGTGAGTAATATCACCTACAGTTTTTCTATTTAAGACTTGGGTTTTGGTTTGACACCCCTCATAACGTGATAATTTCCACGCTTTGGTTTCTAAATTAGCGTCATTTAATTCTATAGAATATTCTTTAGAACCTGTAGTAACTGCTGTAAAAGTTGGGGGATTTTGTGGTAAAGCCATTATTGTCTATTTTCTGCTACTCGGTAATATTTACTGCTTAATCTTCCATAGACGAAATTATTTTCAAAAGTCCCTCCACTTCCGTCAAGTACTTGTTCAACGTCTATAGAACATGTGTGTAATAAATACTCAGCTTCTATACTACCTGTGGTAGAAGTATAATTTATATCTGGAAAAGAAATACGCGAAAAATCAGTAGCGTAGTAGTTTAATTTTGGTCTTTCTAAATAGTGTGGCTCAATTACTAAACCAGTTTTAAGGTTAGCTTTTGCCGGAACAAATTCTTCAATAATTTTAAATACTGTGTGATCGAAATATTGAATGGTTTTTAAGTAATCCCAAAAATTATATCTACGTTCAATTTTTAAATCGGCGTAAGTATCTCTTAATGTCTTTAAATCAGGATATTCGCTACCGGTTAAATGGCTAGGATTACCAATGTAATCGTCTAATCTAAATCCACCTAATGTGTGAATTATATCTTCGTTAATTTCAAAAGTTGGCGAGAAAAATACACCTAAATTTGAAAAATCTTGTGGTTGGCGATCTAAAGTAGATTCTTCAGCTCGTACAGTAGGCGAAAGTATATTGTCTGCTATAGTACCTTGATCGTATCTTACTTTTTCAGACGCCATTGACGAACCAACAGTGTCAGGAGTAGAAATAAAGTGGTTATAATCGACTTCAACGTATGATAAATCACCTACATTTGCTTGTGCTGCTATTTTTAAAGATCCACCACCTATATATGAATTTCCTGATTGATCGGGGAAAATTAATCCAGCTGTTAATGTATCTTCTTTTAAATTGGCACCTAAGGGGGCGTAATATTTTAAATTATCTAAATTACCACCATTATCTGCTATTATATTGGGGTCTTTAGTATGGATTTCACGAGTAGCTGCGTTTAATTCTTCGTCATAATATTTAAAATTTTGTAAATAAAGACTACCGCTTTCATTAGTAAAATTTTGCATACCAGATGACGGACCAAATTTGAGGTTGGTTGTATTAAATTGTACAGTGTCACTTTCTTCAATGTATTCTCCATCTATATAAGTGGTAGCTTTTATATCAACCGCTTCGTATCCTCCTATATTAGTACCTTTGTTTAAATAAAAAGTAATAGGTAATCCAGTGTAATAAGGAAAATCTTCATCTAATAATAATTTAAAAGGATTAAAAAGTCTTAATTTTCCTGATTCTTCATAAATAGATGACGACTCAATATAAAGGTAAGCGGCATCTGCACCGTTAGCGTCAGTTAATATAACATTTTTTTCTCCTACTTTTTGTGGGATTATAGTAAACTCAATAGTACCCGCTTGTGGTAAAGTAAATTCTAAAGGAGATACACTATTTAAAGTACTAACATGGAGAGCTTTTTGTAACTTAGGGTATTTAAATGTTCTAAATCCTGTTTTATCTGCTGCGGGACCACCATATTCTTTAACGTGGAGAATACTTTCAGGAATACCGTAACACGCTAAAAGAGCTTTAACACCACGTTCAGTACCTTTGGTTTTTAAAAGATATGGTGCGTTGTGGTATAAACGTTTCCAAACTTCTTTTGATATATCGCCTTTGGGAGTAGATTCATTTGAACCTGTAACCATAGTTTGTCCTGAAGGGGCTTGGTAAACAAAATTATCGCTACCTTGATCAGCTGCTAACAAATATTCAAATAAATTAGCGTTTTCAAATTGATCAAACGCTGGAATACCTCTTTCTTTTAGTGCTTCAAATACAAGATCCTTTGAAATACCTTCGGTTAAACTATTGTGAGCAATGTTTTTATCTGTAATGTTTTCAATATAAAGCCAAATATTATCAAAATATTGGCCTATCATATCGACAAATGTTACCATATGCTCGTTTTGGTCGTTATCTATTATATACTGCGGTAAAGTATTTCTTAATATGTAAGAATTAATACCGTCATAATCTTCAGCGTTTTCTACGTTAGTATTAAACCACGTAGTAGCTTCTGAAGCAGTTGTAGAGTATAAAGTATACGGTTTAGAATCGTTAGACTTAGGCCAAGCGTATGTTCCACTTTCATAGTAAAGATAACGCTCGTACCCATCAAAATTTTGAATGATTTGGTTTTTTAATCCTTCATTTTGTTGCCTTAAATTAGCAGTAACATAAGCAGGGGTCAAACCCTCCATATAGGCGCTTCTAGAAGTATATAATTCTATTAACTCTAATTTATATTTAAAATTTCTTAAACGTTCTTCAGCGGAACTAAAATGGATAAATTTGTCGTAAACATACCCCGAATCAGTATTGGGGTTATCGTATTCTACAGAAATAGGAATACTAGCTGAAAGTGCGTTTAATACGTTATTTAACGAACCACTTGAACTATACGATAATATATCGTTATAAGCTCTATAAGTTGTAGGAATACTTGAATTTAATCTAGTGTCGATTCTTAAGTTTGGGCCTCTTAATTCTGTTGAACTAACAGTAATTTCAGGCGTACCTAAATCTACTCTATAATTTATAGGATTTGTGAGTTCTTCAATTATTCTAAATTGAGTTTTCTCACTGTATGTGTTAGGGAGTGGTTCGTATAACTTGATTAAAAAGCTGTTGTTTTGGCCTTGTTCAGCTATAAAATTAACACCAGTTAATACAATGTCGTCGCCTAAATTTAGCGCAAAATCCTTGAAATACGTAACTCCCTCGTCTGTGTCACCGAGTTCGGCGATAAACTGATTTGTTGCGAATATAAGCGAAGAAAGGTTTTCTTCGTTTTTAATTTTAACTCTTAATTCTGTTCTACTTGGTGAGATAGTGTTAATATAGAACAGGTTTTCAAGAGTATTTGCAATTTTTCTTCTGTGAAAATTAACTCTTAAATTATATTCACCAGTATTATATCCTAAATCGCGTAAGGCTTTATCAGGATTAAATGTAATTTCATTATAATAGCCTTCCGCGTCATCTATACTAGGAATTTCGTAGTCTTCAAAATTGTAAATTGAATCTAATAACTTGCCATTAAGATCATAAATGTGTAATTCAACACAGTCTTCTTGCCTTCCGAATCTACGGACTAATTCTTTTTCTGTAAGAAGATTTTTATCTTCAGGACGAATTTGTTCTAATATTTCTCTAGATTTTACAGTCATTAGTCGTCATTTTCAAGGTCATCAAAGATATCTTCAAGTTTTTCACGAGCTCTTCTATTTTGATTAGGATTAGCACCGTCAGCTTCGACATCATAAATAGCGTCTCTTAAGACAATAATATACATTTCGTCTTCATTTAATTCGCTAGATTGAGAAATTAATTCTTGTATTATATCTAGTTTAAATATTTTATCTATAATATTAGCTGATCTATTTTGACGTGCATTTGACCCTGATGTTTGTTCTTCTGCATCGATTTTTAACTTTTCTAAGATTTCTGCTTTAGATATTATTTTAGAATTTTTAATTTCGTCTGAATCTTCATCAGGTAAAATATCGACTAGTAAACTTCCTACAGCTACTTGTTCAAAATTATCTAATATATTTTCTATTTGGCCTTTTCGCCTACTTATTCTATCAATCTCTTGTTTTATAATTTTTATTTCATCATTAATAAAGTCAACTTCAGCTTGTTGTTCTGGAGTAAGTGTAATAGAGGCTGCTCCACCAGCACCTCTAAGTGATTTAGAATCTGTATTTTTACCTGAATATCTAGCCATTACCCACCTGTGATTTGTTGTTTACGTTTTCTAAGATTTTCTAATTTTTCTTGTAAAACCCTAATATAGTTTTCTTTTTCTAAGAAATCTTTTTCTAATTCACTTCTAAATAGATCCATATCTCCATCATAATTATCTGGATTCAATGAAGCATTTGAAGGATCTAAAATTAATCTTAGTTCTGCTACTTTAGATTCAGCTTCTGATGGTGTCCATGATTCGTTAAAGTTTTCTATAGTAAGTCTAGGACCGCTAGGTATATCATCTATAATTCTATCAGGGAAAGCAGGTATTTTATATTTGTTAGCTTCACCAGCATCGTTTTTGTATTCTAATAATCTTAAAACAGAATCTCTCATTTCAGGATCATTAAAATCAAATACTCGCTTATACGATTGATCCATTAAAAATATTTGTCCACCCGATATAGAACTATCAAATCTACGAATTAATGTTCCATTTTTAAATCTTGGGTGTTCTTTTACTGGGTCATTTTCAACTGTAGGTTCACTAGCACTTAATAATTGTTTTTGGAGATCATCTATAATTGCTTGTAGGTTTTCTATTTCATTATCTTTAGCATCTTTACCTGGAGTAATTAACTGGTTGCTTTTTTGAACTAAAGCAGCGTGGCTAAATTCCCCAGTTTCTGGAATATCCAAAAATAATTCATTATACAAGTCAAAAAAATCCTCTATAGTAAAGGTTTGTCTAGCACTAAATAATTCTGAGAAATTAGTGTCTATTACTTCTCTATACTTGTTGCTACTATAGATGTTTTTTCTTATAGAAATATTTTCGTTCATTATCTAACTACTTTAAAATACCATTCTTCATCATAAACCGTTATACCATCATTATTATCGTGTCTAATTAATAAACGATAATATCTTTCTGGTTGCAACCCTTGCATATATAGCTTAAAATACATTCCGTCTGAATTAGCACTTATTTTAGTGTATTCAGTATCAAAAGGAATTATTACTTCTTTTGAAGTGTAATCTTCAATACTATAATAAGCAGTAGTATTTAAATAGTAAGGACGTACATATGACGATGTTGTAGTAAATTCTCTATCGGGGTATTGTGGGCGTGCGTGAATTTTAATAGTGGGTTCTTCACTTTGCTTATATTCCTTTTTAAGATTAGTAATATTTAATTGTATTTTACCTGAAGTTAAAGTACTATCATAATTACTAGGGCGTGGTACTACATAACTTGAATCGTCCCATTTAAATATAAGTGTGGGTGAAAATATAGTATGAGTATCAACTGAGAAATATTTTAAAATTCCTTGATCCGAAGCGTTATTAAATACATCATTTTGGCGTTTAATTATAAATCCATTGTTAGGAATACCGTTAGGATAAGTTTGTGACGCAAATAAACTAGCTGAAAATTTTTGGATTTGACTAGTAACGTTAAAATTTAAATCTAAATCAGTAGTTAAATCAATTGATTGAGTAGATATAAATCCACTACCTGTGTACCAACTACCGCCTAAACCATTAATTATACTACCACTATAACTTGAGGTAGTCCCAGTAGTAGGTCCGGTCCAAGATGTTTTGGTAGTACCATTATTACTATATAACCAAGAGGCACCATCGCTTACAACTCCACTAAAATATGGGTGTTCTAAATATCTTTGCGAGCCGTTATTCCAAGAATTATATAATGGGTTTAATTCTATCGTTTGAGAAATTGGTAGATCATTACTAAATTCAGTGGCGTATAATTTTAAATTGGAGGCAAAACTTCCTGAAATAACGTTAGTTATAACGTCTTGGATTTCAGAATCTTTAAACTTAATTAAAAATCTAGAAGGATAATAGAAATTATCTGCAACTCCTTTTTCAGAAGCTAAAGATAAAGTTTCTACCTTGCCCGTATTTAAATCATTTCTATACGGGTGAGAGTATATTGTTGTATCCTTTTCCGGAAATAAAAAATAATATGCCATAATTAATATCTAGTTATTCTACCTGTGAGGTCTATATTTGGGTATTTTAATTCAAAAATACTAATATCCATAGAAGGATATAAAACATTATTTATAGTTGCTGCTTCAAAATCATATGAATATTGAGAATAACCTAAGGCAGCACCCGTTTTATTTACTAAACGAACGTGTTCTACGTTTTGTACTCCTTTAACTGCACCAATAACATTATAAACCTCATTTATAATAACTGGTTGATTAATTTGCCAATTATCTACGCTAAAATAATCTTGTAAAGCTTGGATACAGTTTAAAAGAACTTCATCGTTATTTGAATTTTTAAACGTCACTATATCAAACTCAACACCAAAATTAATAACGAACGCATCTTTAATATTAATAGCGTCTGTTAACATTCTGTATTCTTCGAGGTAAGTCATTAAATTAGCTCTAGTAGCAGAATTAAGTTGGGTTAGGTTTTTATTATTATCGTACGCTAAAGTATAAAGATTAAGTGCGTTTGGGTTTGAAATTTTAGCGCTGCTGTCTACACTAATTTGATCGTCTCTTACAATGTATGCTTTGGCTATTTTACCAAATTTAGCAGGCATAGATAACGTGCGTATAATGTAATCTTCTTTTGAAACCGTACGAAGTTGTGCTGACGCTTGGGCCATGGAATTTAAACGTATATCTTCAATACTATCGCCAGGACCACCGCCAGTAGCTGGGGTAGGGTTAGTAACAGTTAATGAATTTACCACTGTATTGAGGTAAGTGCTTTCGTTACCTACACTGTTGTTTTTAACAATATTTACAGCATTTAATTTATTAATTACCCCTGATTCAACGTTGGACTGAACTCCGCCTCCTATTAAATAGGTTACAGTAATTGTGGTGTTAGAAGGTACTACACCATATGCTTTTGACATAAGGAAATTTGATGGATCATAAGCTAAATCTAGGTTTGATCTAGAATCTTTAACTCCTATACCAACATTGTCAGGGGTAGGTAAAATTTCTATATCGTTTCCTTCACTAATACCCGCACCAAATTGTAATTGGAGAATATCATTTGAAGTAAATCTAGTTGTAAATCTTTTAGGAACTTTTTTTAATCTTAAAAGATATGGAGTATCGTATGAATATTGATCTAAATTAGGATTATTAGCTACTACGTTTAAGACATCTTCAAAAATTGTTTCTTGAGCTAAATAAGGTACTTCATACCAAGTATTATTGTCTGAATCAACAACTGATTCTATCCCTATAATATTTGAATCAGGGATTTCTAGCGTTAAAAATTTTTCAGGGGCCCCTATTGTAAATGATACTGTTTTAGATTCAGCACTTATTACTTTGCCTGATTTTTTAATCAAATAATAACTAGGATTACCTCCTGAAACATCTAACGGAGTTCCATCTAAAGCATATACCGAAACTTCAGTAGAATCGAGTGAATTACTAACTTGGAAATTTACATCTTCTGTAAGAAGGAAAGATGTTGGGGAAGCTTCTGAAGTTGTAAATGAAGAATTCTTCTTTATAGTTGGTGCATATGACCAATCAGGTGCCCCAGATCCATCGTCGGGTAATGTGATATAAAAATCTAATTCAGTAGTAGAGGGGTTTGAGATAACAGGTTTATATCCTAAATTATATGCTAACGCTAAAAGGTTAGATTTTTCTCTGGCTGATTCTATAAAGGTTTCTTGTATTTGGGTATCCGTGTAATAAGATAAAACGTCGCCTACATAAGAAGCGAGTTCCAAAAATACCATACCGGGGTTACTTTCAGAAAAATCATTAAAACTATCAGGGAAGTAGTTTTTAGTAAAATCAATTAAGTCTTGTTTTAACTGATTGTAGTTTTTATTTAAGTACTTTATATCTTTCTTATTAGTACCCGATGTATTATTTACTTTAGAATAAGCCATTTATTATAATGTTATAGAAATCTCATTTGTATCATTATCTAATAAAACTGTGTAATCTAATTTAACTCGAAGTTGTTGTCCTTCTGGAATAACCTGTAAATTATTTACCTCTATTTGTGGTAAATGAAATTGTAGATTTTGATCAATTCTAGCTTTTAAGTTTGCTATTCTTTGATTGGTTTCAGTGTTTTGGTCAAAAAGAATTTCTCTCAACCCAACTCCATACGATGGTTCGTGATATCTTTCACCCGGAGACGTTAAAAGTAAATTAATAAGATTAGATTTTATTTGATCCTTTGTTGTATAATTAAATTGAAATACACCTTTTTTAGTAAAAGGAACCTTAACCCCAATAGCTTTACGTGCATCGAGGTCAAGTGGATCAATTCTATATCCTATTTTTTTTCTAATTGCCATTAAGGTCTATAATTTTTCTTTTTATCAATAGCGCCCATAATTTCACTGTAATCTTTATTTACAAATTGATTTACAGGGTCATTAGCTGCGAATGTTTCTTCTGGTGTAGGCGCTATGGCAGTTTCAGATAAAAGCGAATTAAGAGTATCATTACCCGTATTAAAATTTGGTGGGGGCATTTGGGCTCTTAATTTGGCTCTAAAATCTTCAACTTCTTGTGTATTGTTTATAGTTTCAACTACGCGTTGTTGTGTTGGTTGAACTGAAAGTTCTTCTTTTAATAGTGCAATTTCACGTCTTAAAGCGTGATCTATTTCTTCTCGCACAACTTTTCTAATAATTTTTTCGAATGCACTTAATTTCATTGCTACTAGTTTTTAATAAATATATTATCTTTTGACTACTTGATACCCAGTGAAGCCGTTTTCCACTAGATATTCAATAAATCGTTCTTTGTTTGAATTTTCTAAATTATCTAATATATCTTCGGGCTCAAATTGTGAAGATAGTAAATTAATTATAGTATCGGTGTCTTGAGGTACACCCGTACCTTGTGGTCCACCACTACCCCCAAAAGCAGGAGGATTTTGAGACATAGATAATTCTAATTCCTTAAGATATCTAAGGAAATTTTCATCTATAAAACGTCTTCTTCTTCTTATTTCTATTAATAATTCTCCTAGTCTTTCACGTGTAGGGTATAATTCATCACGAATTTTTGCTACTTCTGTATCAATAAACTCATTTAATTGGTCGGCAAGTTTAGCTATAGCTTCTATTTCTTTTAATTTTGATTTAGCAAACTTAATGGCGTCACCTAATTTTACAGTAATGGCGCCTTGTGCAATAGGAAATACTTGGGCTATCAAACCTATTTGAGCTGTTCCTATTAATATTCTTAATAAAGGAACAAAATCTGAAAGAAACGCTATAAAGTTAAGGATAGATCCAAAAGCTTTTTCTATATCATTACACTTACCTAATACTCTATCAATTAAGCCAATAGTACGCTGGACAGTATTTTCTATGTCTATACAAACTTGTTTAGTGTCTTTTAAAAACCTTATATTTTTATTATAAGTGGCTACAGCTAATTCAAATTGGTTACGTATAGTATTATATCTTACTTCGTATTCGGCGGGAGTACTTACGGTTTGTAAAAAAGCAGCACCCGCCTCTACTTGAGCATCAAACTCTTCTTGAGTAGGAATAGCGCTAGTAATACCTCTAGTAATGCTTTCAGCCGTAGGGATATTGTAACTAATTTTAGCTTCTATAAAAGGAATCTGTTCGCCTATAGCAATGGTTTCTCTTTTATTAGAGTTAAAGATATTCATTATCCTCGGCAGTTGGGCGGAAAATACAGCGATCATTTTATATAAACGTTTTTACTTTTAATATCCTTAAGGCGAGTTTTAAATATATTTAATTGAGATACTAACGGAGATATTAAACCAGCATTAGCGGGGCTTGGGATTGTTGGTAATGCGGGTAATGTGGTTATTTGGTGTAATGTAGGTAATACTACACTATATAATTGATTTAAGTGATCTAATATATCAGTTAATAACCTTTCTAATTCTTGACCTTTAACAGCAGGGTTATCTGCTCTTTTATTATCACTTTTAATTAC
>Ga0099848_1000671_pt1 | contig 15960 bp, 42 predicted proteins | sample CB_VirMetaG_3_FD_78179 | JGI IMG/M metagenome (GOLD analysis project Ga0099848, IMG submission 78179) | Freshwater to marine saline gradient viral communities from Chesapeake Bay - CB_1508_1S Viral MetaG | ecosystem: Environmental > Aquatic > Marine > Coastal | place: USA: Chesapeake Bay...
AAAAGTTTTTAAAAAAAAAAATTATGGACCGGATGAGATTTTTAAAGAAGGGGTTGAAGGGTTTAAAAATTTTTTTGTGGAAAAATAATTCCCATCTTCCTTTCCTTCCCCCCCCCCCCCCCCCCCTATCAAATATTTAATTGATTTTTTATGATATTTATTATTAAAAAAATCAAATGAATGATAAAAAAATTGATAATTTTATTTTAAAATGTTTTAAAATATTATTAAATAATAGTAAAGCTGATTTAGGTGGTGGAAATTGTGGTCAAGTTGCATATGCGATTTATAAAATTGTTTTTCTTAAATTTGATTTTCATTTAGAAATTGGTATAATAACAAATGCTGAGGAGCATGATGAAATGATTTTTGGGGAATCGGATATCTATCATATTGTTTTAATAAATAATAAAAGATTTTTTGATAGTACCGGATTAATTAATAAAGAATATTTATTTAAGTTAATTGAACGCCGGTATAATAATTTTGACCCCAATTTATTTATACTTACAATGCCGCTTGAACAATCTGATTTAATTAAAATTATAACAACGAAAATGGATTATGATACTCATTGGTCATATTTTTATAATTTAATTATGGAAAAAATTAGATAATTTTTACAATCCTATTAGCGTCCATAACGCCTAATACAATAGGAGCTATACAGCCTAATACAATAGGCTCCATAACGCCTAATAGGACCGAATCAATCTCAAAAACCCAGCAAGGTACGAAGAATTTTTTGATTTTGCAATAGCTAAAGAACACATAACAATAAATATAACAAAAGCAAGGATTTTAACATTTTTTTTTCTGTTAATAACTTTTTCTTTCAAACTATTTGGAAATACGAAGTCTTTTGCGTATACTTCGCGCACACGCACGTTCCTTATTAGTGTGGGGTGTGGTCAAAAATTATTTTTTGTCTGCGCTTGCATTTTTGAATTAATTGTATTAGCTTTGTCGAACCAAAACAACGACAATGAAAAAGCAACGGGTAATTGATGCCGACAATATAAGGACATTGGATGTCTTTGATAGCAAAGACACCGATACCGTTCTCAATCGTTATCGAGCAATGAGTAGGTGGGATGAAGTTGATGTTGATGTTGATGGGGATATAATTTTGTTTAAGGATGAGTAGATATAAATTGAACGACCATTGGGACAAAGATAAGCAAACTTTTTAACAAAAAATTGGTCCATTGTTAAAAAGTTTTACTTGCATCGAACCGGAATTTTTTGTACCTTTGCATAAACCAAAACCAAAGTAACAATGAATCAATACACACATCCTTTGTATGTCTCTCCCGCTAAGGACAAAAATCGTAAGAAATATGGTGAAGGCGATGGGAATTTTTGCATATGTTGTTATCTCCCGATGAAATCAGGTGAAACCAAAATGGTACACATGAATGAGGATTGGTTGATTGTATCAAATGATATTACAGATGAAAATTGTGAAGTATTGACTGGTGCTAAAAGTCAAGGTTGTTTTAATATTGGTGACTCTTGCGCGAAGAAACACCCTCAAAAATTCATAATTAGTTATTAACAATCGTAAAAGGTAACGGAATTATACATATATTTGCATCATCAAATCAAAACAACAATGGAAAAGAACAAAGCATACGAGCATATGACTGAATCCGATAAGATGGTATATGACCTTCTTTTCGAGAAACTTCAGAGTGTTTACAACGAAAATGAGGTAGGTATCAAGAACCTCAATAACAGTCTTGAACATTACTTCAAAGGTCTTGTTGATGTACCTGATACCATTGGACTTAGTGCGAATTTTGGTGGTTACTCCACCACTTTGCGAATCAAAGGAAAGGATAACAAAGGTTGGGGTCGTGAATTGAGCATTTATGTTAAAGAGAATCGTGATTATGCTAATAATAATGTGGAAATTGAAGGTATTGAAATGTCGATGTCAAGTATGCGTTTTTCATCGACAAATTTTGATGCTGAAGATTTTGTTCACTTGATGCTTTGTGCGGAAATTGCAAAGCGTATGGATGAAGTTCAGAGTCAGATTGTTCGCGCATATCATGTCTATCATGAAATGAGAAATAAGGAATATAGTATTTCCAATCCGATGGATAAATTGGTACGAGAAACAGAACAAAGGGTTCGTAAAGAACAACGAAATAAGGTTATGTCAGTTATTTCAGATGGTGTTACCATTGAGTTCAAATACAAAGGCGGAACCGCAACCGAACACATTTTTATCCATAAAATTAGCAAAAAAACCGCTCATGTGACAATCTATAAGAATGGGTGGAGACAAGATGAAGCAATGCGATTTAATCTTGATGAATTGATTGAGAAAATTGCGCGACAAGATTTCAAAATTGTTGATAACTCGGAGATTAAAAAGTTGCGCGAACCACAAAATTGATGTATATTTGCATCGTCAAACTCTAAAACACAATACAAACATGAACAATCGAATTGAACAAGTTTTGAACGAAACCGGACTTAACTGGACCGTTCGTGAAGAAAGCATGGTAACTGCAAGCGGAATCGTGATTCCGGATCGCAAAGCACTCATCCGTGAAGATAATAATGAAGTATTGTCGGTACACGGTGATGGTTATCAAGCATATCAGAATTACCAACTCGTTGAACTCTTGGATAGAGTTTCCGCTCAGGTTGGTCTACCAATTCACTCAGGTGGTCTATTTGGTGAGGGTAAAAAGGTATTCATCCAACTTAAATCGAATGACCTTTCGCTTGGATCTGACAAAGTTGTCGGCTACATCACCGGAATTAATTCATTCGATGGATCCACAAGTCTTGCGTTCGGACCAAGCAATTTGACCATTTCATGTCAGAATACATTTTTCTCGGTCTTCCGAACATTGGAGAATAAGATTAAGCATACCAAGAATATGGAATTGCGAATTGATGATGTATGCAAAGGTATGGAGGTTGCAATGAAGGAAGAAGCAAAAATGTTTGAAACCATCAAACGAATGTTTGAAACAGAATTTGGTGCGAAGGAACGAGATTATGTCACCAAAACCTTGTTTAATGTTAAGGAGAATGTGAATCTTATGGAAATTGATTCGGTATCGACAACGACAAGGAATCGTATCACAACGTTTGAACACGACTTGCTCCGCGAATTGAAAGATAAGGGTAATACGTTGTGGGGATTGTTTAGCGGTGTGACACGATACACTACGCACTCTTTGGGTAAGGGTGATAGTACGGAAAATAAGATGTTCGGAACCTACGGAAATCGTGAGCGACAAATTTTTAGGGAATTGAGCGAACTTGTGGGGGGATAAAAAAAAGTTGCTCAGGTGTTTTGAGATAACGAAAATATTTATACCTTTGTGGGGTCAAACCAAAACAACAACAACCATGTTCCAACTCGTAGCAAGAATCAATAACACAGCAAACTTCACCTTTAGTGCATCTGAGCATAAATGGCTCAATCATAATATGCATGAAATCAATCCTTATGAAGTAGCTGTTGCTCGTCATGAAGATGTTGTGGAAGGAATGGATATGCTCAAAGAAATCTTTGGACCTGTGCCAGTGACCGTCGATGTAAAACTTTTGTGTCTTAACTAAAAATTAACAAAAAAGACTTGCATAAATCAAATGAAGGTTGTAATTTTGTCTCGGTAACAGAAACACAAACATTAAACACGAAAAAAGATGGAAGCAACTATTGAAGCACCGGTAACGTCTGTGGAACCTGTAAAGCGTAAGGTCGGTCGTCCCAAAGGTTCGGTGAACCCTAACTCTAAGCGTCAACAAAAGTTGCGCGAACGAGCGGAACGCGAAGCAAGTAAGACTGTTGAAGCGGAAGCATAAGGTGGATAGTAGGTGGGGTATTGGGGTCGGGTGAAATTGGTCATCCGATCCCCCACCGAAAAAAAGTGAAAAAAGACTTGCAAAATTGATTGAGAATAGTTAACTTTGTATCGGTAACAGAAACACAAACCTTAAACACGAAAAACGATGGAAGCAACTCTTGAAGCACCAGTAACGTCTGTGGAAACTGCAAAGCGCAAGCGCGGTCGTCCCAAAGGATCTGTTAAACCTGACTCTAAGCGTCAACAAAGGTTGCGCGAACGAGCAGAGCGAGAAGCAAGGAAAGCTGAGGAAGCACAAGGATAATTGGTTGGTTGGTTTGGTTAAGTAGGTGGAGAGGGTCGGTGAAAACGTCACCGACCCCCACCGAAAAGTGGAAAATTTTTAGGTAAGTATTGGATATATGAAAGTAATGCTTATCTTTGTGATGTTCTTTGACTTAATGCTCCGGTGATGTAAAGGTAGCCATGAGGGACTTAAAATCCCTTGCTCCGCAGGGGGCGTGTGGGTTCGATTCCCACCCGGAGTACAAATTTATTTGAAAAATTGGTTCGACATATGCCCCCGTAGCATAATTGAATAATGCACGAAACTTCTAATTTCGCGAGTGTTGGTTTGAATCCAACCGGGGGTACTAATAAAATTCCGGATCTCACAACAGAACTACCATCCATCCGCTGTTGTGGGATAAAAAGAGATGGGTGGATTGTCAACCGGATATACGGTACAGAGGTGGTAACCAGTCACCTCATTTTTTTTTCAAATGTGGTTGCAAATATCAAAAATCTTTTGTAACTTTACCGAACCAAAAACAGAAAACCAATGTATCCACAATCAGTAAATGAATTTGTTGCTCAGGTTGTCCAATCTCTCGACGAGAGTGGATTTCTGACTGAAAATGGTGTTGATAAGGAATCAGCAATCAAAGCGTTCGGTGAGGTTGTATTTGAGCGATGGAAGCGTGGTGATGATTTGGTAATGAGCGAGGAAGACGCTATTAAAGGTATGCAACTATCAATTTTTGAATCATCAATGAAACGATTGGTGAGTAAAAAAATGGTTGATAGCATTGAAGATGAGAATGGTGAAGAGATATTTTTCTTAACTGAAAAAGGCAAAGACTACGCAAACAAAAATCTTTAACATGAAATACATTATTAGTTCAATTATTTCTGTTGTTGGTATAATTCTTAGTATTGGGGTTTTGATTTCACCCCTTTATTATGTGATTACTAAAGATGAGCCTTTGTATTTGCTTTTATTTCTCGTATCACCAATTGGTGCTACAATTATTGCACACGTCTTTTTAGCTATTGCAAACCTATTTTATGATTAGGTCTAAAAATAGTTATTAACATTTGTCGAAGGTAAGCGAATCATTCATATCTTTGTCAAACCAAAAACAACAAAACAATGGGTACAAAATTCTTCTTCAAGGAAACCGTTTGGCGTGAAGTACGTGTTAAATTGTCTGATGAGCAAGAAAAAGAAATTGCGCGACTCATCAAAGAAGGTAAAATTGATAATGGCGATGACTTGTATGATTATTTGTATGATAAAAGTATTTTTCCGTATCACAATGATATTGATTTTGATACCGCAACAATAATGTCAAAGAAGGAAAATAATAATCAATTAACGCTCGAAATGTATTTTAGCGTTGATGTTGATAAAAAGACCGAACCCGATGTGACAAATTAAAGTTATTAACATTTGTCGAAGGTAAGAGAATCATTCATATATTTGTCAAACCAAAACAACAAAACAATGAGTACGAAATTCTTTTTCAAAGAAACTGCTTGGCGCGAAATACGTGTTGATTTGTCTGAGGAACAAGAAAAGGAAGTTGTAAAACTTATTGAAACTGGTGTAATTGATAATTGTGAGGATTTGTATAACCATTTCTACGGTGAAGATATTTTTCCGTATCATAATGATTATGAGTTTGAGACTCCTGAACCATTAAGCAAAAAGGAAAATGATAATCAACCAACGATTGAGGTGTATTTAAGTGGTGGTAAAAAAGTTGAACCCGATGTGACAAATTAAAGTTATTAACATTTGTCGAAGGTAAGAGAATCATTCATATATTTGTCAAACCAAAACAACAAAAAAATGAACAGCGAAACGCTCACGGTAATTCTTTGGGACGCGAAAACTAAAGATGTTGTTGAAGATATGATTCTACCATTTAACTCAGCATATCGAACATTTAATGCGTCAACAATTGAATATGAAAACAAAGGGTGGATGATGGTCAATGAAATTAATGTTGACACCAATACTATTGTGCGACAATTCGCAACTGAAAAGGACGGTCACTTGTTTGATTTAATTATATGCGGAGGTCGGGTTGTAAATGGGTCTGTTACGCGAACCAATAAAAATTGAAAAACATGAGTTACATTGAAGTACGTTGTGATTATCTTGATCCATTTAGTCAAAAATATCACATTGATGCTTGGACAACCGATGATGAAAATGAGGAAGGTCGAACAATAGCAACTGTTGATAAAAATGGTCAGGTTGAATGGTTAATAAAAATATTAGACAAGGAGCAAAATGCAAATGTGTTTGAAGCAATAGAAGAAGCAATTATCAAACAAATTGAAAACCATGAACAATAAAAAATTAGAAATTGAGCGTGATTTGTTGGTAATTTATAGAAACATAGGTATTGATGTACCAAGTAATCATGACGAAATTCTTAAATATGTGATTGATGATGTAGAAGAAACTGCGGATAAGGTTGATTGGCATAACGGAGATGTTGCAATTGCTTTTCGACGATTTTTAGAAACCAAAACTATTATTTGATGAAACTCATTGAAACCAAACCAGTCATTATTGGTCACACTAAAGTTGTTCAACTTGAAGATGGACTAATTGCAAGTATCACACATTATATTGATAATGATTATCCCCCCGAAATTGATTGCGAAGGTCGTGATTTGACCAAAGAGGAACTTGATGAGATAATAAAACTTATTGACATATGGTAGGTTGGTATTGAAAAATTCATTATCTTTGGATCACTAAACCAAAACAACATGGAACGTCAAGCAACCGTACAAGTAGTTAGTCGTAGCGACTTCAATCCATCATTCACCGTTGGGATTAAGTTCACCGATATTGACGAATTGGTTAAAAAAGTTGACCAAGCTATTGATGAGGCTGGATTTCATAAAGTTGAATGTGTTGTCTTCGATAATGGTCAGTTTTCAGAAGAAGAGCTTGAAAAACTTGATGAGGAATTGTTTATCATTGAGTAATTAATTTTTAAGGGGGGTATTGCAGATTCAAAAATTCCATGTATATTTGCATTGTCAAACCAAAACAACAAATAACATGGAAAACTTGAATGGTCTTTCTGAGCGTCACGTAGCACAAATTGTGCGCAGGAAAATGATACAGAAGGTAAAACCTTCAGCAAAAGTGTATAACCGTAAAAACAACAAAAAACATCATGACTGAAAAGTTGTTGATAATCAAATTTGCATAGGTTAGAAAAACGTCTTACATTTGTGATATCAAAAAACTAACAATGAACACAGTACCGTCAAAGAATGCTCGTCGCCGTGTAACCAAAAGGTTCATCGACACAATTATGGCGATTAATTCTGATCTCCATTGTGTGTATTGTGAGAACAGAGTTGTTAAACTGAGAAATCATCAACATCGAAAAAATGGTATTACTGCCGACCATTTTGTGCCAGTCAACAAAGGTGGTGTAAATTCTTCTGAAAATCTGTTCGTTTGTTGTCGTCGCTGTAATATGCAAAAAGGTAATCTTAATCCTCTCACCGATCGAGAATTTTGGACCGAATTTCTTCCGAAGAAACTAAAAATTGAACTTGTTTGATTTGGTGGTTTGATTTTTTCTTCTTAACTTAGCATCAGAAACCAAAAACAACCAACCATGAATCAAGAAACAGTTTTTTGGGCATTGTATTATCACATTTATGAGGCGGTTAAGAAAGGTGTTGATATTCTAACCTTTGAGGGTGAGCAACGAAATGCCGCCGTATATTTTGCTAATTGGATTTCTAATAACCAATAAAACCAAATAAAATGAAAAAGGTAGAACTAAAATTAACTCTTGAATTTAGTGATGATGTACCCGAAGGTCATGTACATCATATTATGAATAGAGTTGTTGATGCGTTGACTGATGGTGTAAATGGTCGTGGTTTGGTTAATGATGACGCTGAATATTTCACCAAAAAAATCAGCGTAGCTAATGATAAATTTGGTGACTACATTACTAAAATTTTTTAACTTATGATGCAAACTAAAGAACCGTTTATGTTTAATCAAAATCAAAAACCAATGACTGATAATGAAATTGAAGAAATGTATGAACTATTTTATGAATTTGAAAGAACGTATACAAGTTCGGATAAAGTTCTTGATAAGAAACCAATTGATAAGGACAAGAAACAATAAAATTGTTAAAATCTGTTAAAGTTCACCAACCAAAGAAATTTATTCATATATTTGTAGAGTCAAAAAAACGACATACAAAATGAAAATCATTTCGACCATACCGACAAGGACCGAAGTTGAAAATTTGCAAGTTGGTGATATGGTGATGAATTGCTTTAAGCAATACAAAAAGGTGATTGAAATTTATGGTGAAGGATATGACGTAAATGGTAAAGCATTCAAATGTTTCTACCAAGAGTTTGGTACGGAAGGCACAAAAATGAGTCATTCAATCAAAGAAAACGAACAAATCATAACAATATGAAATACGAAGATTTTATTGACCAAGCGGAAAAAGAAGGTTTTACCGTAGCTTATCGTCCTGATAAAGATACGTGGGAATTACAAAGACTTGATGAAGCGCAAATATTTGAAAGCGACCAAGAAGCGTGGAGATACGTACTTAATAAAGCGTTGCAAGGGAGCGAATTACATAACGCTGTACTAAACTTCGTTGAACTTACCAATCCGGACGAATACTTCAATGTCATAAAAAGATATTAACATTTGTCGTAGGTAAAGATTTTTTACATACCTTTGTCAAAACAAAAACAAAACAACCATGAATTACTCAGAATACCTTTTCTCCTGTTTGCTTAAAATTTATGATAGTCAGTTTGAGCGATTACCATATGATATTCAGTTTGAGCAAATTCATGAACGATACGAAGAATTTGCAAATAGTTCGTTCAATGATGAGAAAAGGTCGGAATACGATTGTATTGTGTCATTCTTAAATGATAAATACCCAATTTATGTTTAATCAGATGTGGAAATATCATCCAAAATATTGGGAAGAATGGTTTTATTATTTCAGAGGTAAAATAAAAAAAATAATTAAAGACATTCAAATGCAAGAAACCCTTACATTAAAATGAATATTTTTACAGACAAAGAACTTCAAGATTTGCTCAAAGAAGCGGAATATCTATCAAGTATAATTGCACCATCAAATCAAACGCTTTCATCAAATATGCAAAAATTGTTCGATGAATCATGTGGTCAATTTTGGTCAACCAAATTTGATGATGTCAAAAGTAAACTTATATTTGAAGCAAGAAAACGATTCTTGGAACAAGGTGGATAGATACAAATATGGTCATCTGATAAATAAATTCAGAGAGTTCAGATATAATGTTGATAAGTTTATTTTGAAGATTCGCAACTTTGTTGTACCTTTGAGGACCAAACAAAACACACAAAATGTCAATCAAAAATAAAGACATCGGAAAGGTTACATTTGAGTATGTAACAAACAATGAAGATAATCCACATGAGGTGGATACAGAAGTTCGGATTCCTGAAGGAACATTATGTTGGATTCCGGAAGAACATATCGAAATGTTTCATAACGATATGAAAGCTATTGTGAACAAATATCGAATCTAAATAGAAAATAATAACTTAACCAAATAACAAACATGAAGAAGAATTTATCTGAAGTAGAACATTTGTTCAACCAAAAACAACTTAACCGAATCTTGAATACCAAAGAGGTGAAATTGGAATCGCTTAAACATTGGTATGGGGTGTCCAAAGGTATTATGGTTGATGCTGATTTGGATAAGGAGTGTATTGATGTGATGGAGGTTAATAATATTTCAGAAATTGATTGCACAAAATAGTTATTAACATTTGTCGGGGGTAATAGAATTAGTTGTATATTCGCAACATCAAACAAAACACAGAATGGAATATCCAAGCGTAACAGTTCAATTCGGTGCAACGCACTATTACTTTTCACCATCTGAATCTGATGAATGGCAATCTTGTGATGGTTATGATTATCATTATGATTATGATGATAACAAAATTTCAGTTTATCGTGTAGTGGATGGTGATACCGACACATCGGAAGTTATTCACACACAAGAAATTTTTGAAAAAAGTGGCGAATGATTTGATTATTTGAAAAGTTATTCATACCTTTGACACATCAAACAAAAAACAAATGGCGAACCCCCTCATACATTCAAAATCCAGCGTCAAACGCTGGGGAGGAAAAGTGGAAGATTATATCGCCATTCATGAATTGATTGATAGTCCAAAAGCAACCATGAATAATAACACGTCAAGAGCATTGACACACAATACATGGTTTGCATATACGATTATTCCCAAGATTTTTGGATATAACATCACAAATTCGGAGGGGAGAAGTGTTGATACAGTTGATATTGCGATGCTTCACATTGCAGAAGATTTTCGCATGAAATTTGTACCAACACCACAAGATTATCTTAAACATATGGATGTTCAAAGATGGATGTCCAATGGAATCAAGGATATTGAAAATCCTGAAGCAACGGAAACAGCAAAAAATCTTATTAACAAATTAAAAACACAAGAAAATGAGCAAGACTAAAGAAGAAATTATTAAAATTTGGAAGGAATTGGGTGTGAATGAAGCGCAATTTATATTTGATTGCGGAGGTGATGAAATGGGTAACACCGAAATTGAACTCTTCGATGAAGAAGGAAATGCTATCCAGTCAGACGATATTAATGAATATATTGACGATGTAATTTATCATCATGTTGATTTTTATGAAGCATCTGATGGTTATTATCAGGGTGAATTTGGAACGGTCTATATTAGATTAACTGATGAAGGTGATGAATTTAGTTGGGATAAGGAGTCTGAATGCGAGTTATTGGAACCACTCATCACCAAAACAGAAATTGAACTTACTGACGATGAAATTACATATATCAAAGATAAGGTAAAAAGTATTCATGGTGAGGAATATGACATTCAAATTGAACATAAAACCAATGATGTAACTGATTCTGAAAAAGAATTTGATGAAACCCTCAAAGAAACATTAAAGAACTTTTTGTGGGATTATGTTCCCAATTCTGAATATGAAGGTGAACTTGATTATGGATACTATCTTAGCACAAATTTTGAGAAGGACGAAGATGGCGAAGAAATCTTTAATGAAATGGTAATTAATGGTAATAAACTCACCGTGATGGTGCAAAATAACACAAGAGTTATCAGATATGGAGAATGGTAATTGTTAATAACTTTCGCTTGCATTGAATCAGAAATTGTTGTAGCTTTGCATCATTAAACAAATCAAGCAAAAATGGAAGATTATGAATTGTTTGATAAAATTGAAAAGTTAAAAAGGTATAGCAATTCACTTCGATATCATATTGTCTATGAGTGGGTAAAAACTAATTATATTAGTTTTAGGGAATTTAAGTTAGTAATGGAACGTTGTTTTGTTACCACAACAGTAGATGAATCTGAATAATTAATAATTATTTTTGATTGTTAATAACTTTCGCTTGCATTGAATCAGAAATTGTTGTAGCTTTGCATCATCAAACCAAAACACACAATAATCATGATGACAAAAAGGGAAAAGGCGATGGAGTGGTGGAAAGGACTTTCATCAGCACAAAAGACAAACCTCTGTGACACCAACACGGAACTTGTTGGTAAACATCGAAGGTGGGAAACTCTAACTGGTAGGGAAATCGAAATGCTTATGAAAACAGAAAATATTGTAAATGATTGAAAAATAATCACTACCTTTACATAAATAAAAAACAGAACAATAAACCGATGAAAGAACAAGCACAAAATTTGGCGATGCACTTGTTTGATATGGAACTTGAATCAATAAATAATAGCATTGATGATTTTTATATTGAATTTATTGGTTGGAAAGATATCTTTGGTTCCAAGTCAAAAGAGTTGTTCGATGCTGTGGTTTTTGATTCAAAAAACAAATTTTATTGTGACGCAATTAACGAAATATCAAATCGTTTAATGGGTGACTTTAATAGTGGATATTGGAATGATTTGACATATAACCCTATGATGATGGTGGAATATGGTGGTATTATTGATGATGCAATAAAAAAACAAATGCTTATTGATTCAGGTATTGGTGTACAATTAGAGATTAAATAATGTTCACTTCACTCTCCCCCTCCTTTTCTCATGTTCTCCCCCTTTTCGGGGTCAAACATTCGGGAGTGGTTCGTTCAGTTAACATTATTTAATCCCCCTTTTTCTAATGGGTCATAATTAGATGATGTTTATATGCTACATTAACATCAATAAAACAAAACAATGATGACAATTAGCAACAATGATATCCCACAAGATAGGGTCAAAAACTGTTGGTCTATCGACCTTTTAACTGACCCTAATTACTGGGATATAGAATATCATGATGTTGTGACCCATAATAGAAGGGGAAGAAAGAAGGGACAAATTAGTGGGGTAAAGAATGGGTCATATAAGGGGTCAAATAATGTGTCACTAAGAAACCCTCTCATCCGTTGAGATGTTCTGTTATAGGGGAAATAAAGGGGGTAGAAGAACCTCTAAAGATGTCCCCCGCTAACCAATTAATGAATTAATTATTTACTGGAAAACCTTAACACCCTAAATATGAGGGAGTTAACATAAAGGGACAATAAAAAACCCTGTTTTCACCATCAAAAAGGGGATTTTTAAGCAATGTGGGAGATAGTGGGGAATTGTGGAAGATAGTGGAATATGGGTGAAGGGGATTATCCCCTCCCTCAATTAATCCCCTCTTTTACAAAAAATTCAAAAATCTTTACCACAAATATACGGATAAAATAGTTAAAAAACAAGTTTTTTCTTTCAAATCTTTCGCTTATCTTTGCAACCATTCAAAACATAACCAACAAATGACTGACATAGAAATCATCCGAACAGCACCCCCAAAGAAAAAAGTTATTCATAAGGTGGGGAATTTCTATCGTAACAGCAATGACCACGCATTGTATCAACTAACTGGGGACATAAATACTAATGTAATATCCCTTATTGAGATTGAGAGTGGATTTTTGTGGGAATATCTTCAAGTGAAAGATATTAAGAATATCACAGATGAAGAATTTGATTTGCTTATTGGTCATGACCCAACGCTATTTGATTATGTGGAAAGGGTTCAAATTAATTATGCGCTTTAACTTGCATAATTGATTTCCCCTCCTTATCTTTGTCAAACATTAAGCAATAACAAAAGTAGCAATTAACGTTACCCCCAATGAAACCAAAGCACATCACAAAAGGGGAAACTATTATCTGATTGATGGTGAGTTGTATATTCTTTCACAAGTTGACGATAAACACATGGTACTAACTGCTCTTAATGATGGGAATCGTTATTATGACCCTGTTTATGTTAAAGATATATTTAATGTAACCGAAGCTGAATTTGGAAAAATGTGTGGGAAATCATATGAATTTATTGATGAAATTCTTATTAAGAGAAATTCACCATTAATGTAAAATGAAATACCTCAAAGAACTTTTTGTAATACTAATCTGTTTAATAATCGGAAAGCAATGACATACGAACCAAAAAATAAAAAAGAACATCGGTTCTTGGTTAAGTTAGCTGAATCTTGGGGTTATGGTGTTATACCAAAAAAGGGAAGCAATTTGGGTAACAACATAAGAATGCGTGAGTATATTCAATCACCTTGGGGATATTGTCAATATATTATTCCAAATTCAGTTGAGGGAGCGGATGTTAAAACATATGAAGAGTTTGTTGAATTACTATTTAAGTATTCCCCCCTCGTTAGAGAAGATGATGACCGTAAAACTTATGTGTGGTTGCTTGGTCAAATTCATTAAAATAAATTTGGATATATGAAATGGAATGCTTATCTTTGTAACAGATAAATAAACATGGTGCTACTAATTCTAATTCTAACCCTATCGGTTTGTTTTACATCCCTAATGGAAGAGCATGGAATGTTTGATGAAAATAATCCTAACAGTATGACAAATTAATAAATTAAAATATCACCCCCCACATTAGATGGGGTCTCTATACGGGGATAATGGGGGTATAACACCCCCTCCCCCCTCCGTATCCCTTCCATATAGGGGGTTTTTTGATGGTTTGACCCCCGATAATCCCAAACATAAAATCCTCTAAAAAATTTTTGGGGTATAAAACACATTTTAGAATTTTTGGAAAATTTTTTGGAAAAATGACCCCCTTCCTATTTCTTTATATCATTCTCCCCCCTTCTTATTTTTTTATTCTATAACACGACCCCCCTTTTTATTTTATCCTTAATATGTGAAAAAGAATTTTTGGGAAAAATTTCTTAATTTTCAAAAAAAGATAAAAATTCTTCTTTTGAATATTCTTTATTTTTATAATATACGGTGGTGACCAAACACTCATTTGGTTCTTTAGCAAAATAATGCACATCAGAAAATTCAGCATATTCCCCAGTTACATTAACTTCCAAAACAATATCAGAATAACCCATTGCGTTTTCCAAATCAGAGGTTAAATTAATTCCTTGTGTAACTGGTCTCCAAGGTATAAGATTAAATATATATTCTCCCAATTCTTCATCTGACATTTCGCTTGCTTCATCTCCAAGGGAATATTCAATTACCTCCCAATCCATAGACATGGGGTCTTTGCTATAATGAACCAAATGACCCTTTTTGCAACTTTTTAATGCTTCATCTAAGCCAACCCCTCTATATAATGTTATTGGTTTTGTGAAAAAATCCATTAAATTAAAATCTTTCATATATTATTTTTTTAATATAAATATGATTGAATGTTTGTATTATCCTTAATATGTGAAAAATAATTTTTGGGAAAAATTTTGAATATTGGATTCTTCTCCTTACCTTTGTACCCAACAAAATAAACCCTATAAAAATGAACCACAACTCGGAAATTAAATTTGCTAATAAAACCAATTTTAATATTGTCAGGAAAGATGCTTATGCAAATAAGTATGGAGAAACGATTGACATGATTGAAACCAAAGATGGTGATGTTTATTTTAAGCATGAGGATTTTCATAATCAATTTATTAAATTTGATGATTTGGTTAAGGGGGGCGAATTTAGGGATAACATTAAATTGATTATTATTATGAATCTTGAGGAAAAGAAATTTGTATGTAATTTCTTAATGGGTACAAAATATGAATATCTTATTCCCCACATTATGAATCAATCTCCATATTGACCCCCATAAGATAAAGAATGGTCAATATGTGAAAAAAAATTTTTGGGGAATTCAAAACTTTTCCTTACCTTTGTATCAACAAACAATTTAAACAAAATAAACTATGATGAATCTTTTTGAAAAACTAACAAACAAACCCGTCACCGAATATGTTATCAGTTATTTGGATAATGTTGCGGATAAAAAAAAAAGGTTTAGAACCCCATCCGCTTTGAGGGAATTTTTGAAATCCAAAAAGTTTATTCGCACCAAAACAATGGTTGAGGATAATAATCTATATGTTATCTATACCACATTAAATAAAGATGGTTTTGCAATTAAATCCTCCTTGTATTTTGATATTTCAAAATATGAAAAGGAAATTAAGAATCAATTGGAATTGTTTAATAATAAATTGAAATTCCAAATTGCTGAAAGTAGTGACGAATATATTATCTTTAAGCTTCCCCTCAGAGTGGTTAGCACACCAACCATTCAGAATTTCGCTCCAGCTGTTGTTAATGGTAGCAGAACAAATAAGTTAACCGAAGAAGATATCTTTAATATGAAATATGAATATCATGTTAAAGGGGTTCCAGCAACAAAGCTTGCAAGCATCTTTAAGGTTTCATATTCCAAAGCATTAAAG
>Ga0099848_1000673_pt1 | contig 15948 bp, 16 predicted proteins | sample CB_VirMetaG_3_FD_78179 | JGI IMG/M metagenome (GOLD analysis project Ga0099848, IMG submission 78179) | Freshwater to marine saline gradient viral communities from Chesapeake Bay - CB_1508_1S Viral MetaG | ecosystem: Environmental > Aquatic > Marine > Coastal | place: USA: Chesapeake Bay...
TCAAATGTTACAAATTTTAGTGAGACATTTAGAGACAATACCGTGTTTAATCAAAATATATCTGCTTGGAATACATCAAGTTGTATAAATATGAATAATATGTTTAATGGTGCTACAGCATTTAATTCAAGTGTTAGTAATTGGAATACATCAAATGTCTTAAGAATGGATGGAATGTTTCAAAATTTAACATTATTCAATCAAGATATTTCAACAAAAATTGTGAATGTTGGAGGTTCTATATATACTGCTTGGGATACATCAAGTGTTACAAATATGGAAAATATGTTTAGGGGTTGTTTTTCATTCAATCAAGATATTTCCAGTTGGGATGTTTCAAGTGTGCAGGATGCTCTTTCTATGTTTAGAGATTGCACTTCATTTAATCAGTATATAAGCAATTGGAATTTTAATCCTGCAGATGTAGGGAACATTTTTACAGGAGCCACTCAAATGATTGCCAGATTCACGGGTGCTGTTGGATTTGGACCCCCTACTACAACAGCATTTTTTAATTGGCAATATACACCACTCACAGATTTAAATTTTAATTCTGTCTTAACAACTTGGAAGGGAAATCCATCAAATGTTATTTTCACAAATCCACAAAATTCACCATACTATGATTTAATTCAAAGGTGGGATACATCACAAGTCACTAATATGTCAAATGCGTTTTTGAATTTTACAACTAATGAAGATATATCACGATGGGATACATCAAGTGTCACAAATATGAGTTCTATGTTTGAAGGTGCAACTTTGTTCAATAATCCTATAAACACATCAACTATTACAGATAATTTTTATTTTACTAATCCATACACATCATGGAATGTATCAAATGTTACAGATATGAATTCTATGTTTAAAAATGCGAGTTCATTCAATCAATCATTATCTTTATGGAATACATCAAGCACAACAGACATGAGTTCTATGTTTGAAGGTTCTTCTTTTAATGAAAATATTGAAAATTTTAATACATTAAATGTTACAACCATGAATGCTATGTTTAAAAACAATAGTAGTTTCAATCAAAATATAGAAGGGTGGGATGTGGATAATGTTTCAAATATGGATGAAATGTTTTTAAATGCTACTTCATTTAATGAACCAGTTAATATGTGGAATACTGTAAGTTTAACATCGCTTATAGCAACATTTGAAGGTGCTTCGTCATTCAATCAAAATCTTAGAGGATGGGATGTTGGAGGTGTTTTAACTTTTGAAAGAATGTTCAAGAATGCTATTATTTTTAATAGAGATATAAAGAGTTGGAATGTTAAAGAAAATGCTATTTTTACAGATATGTTTTTGGGAGCAACACAAATGATTTTAACTTATAGTGGAACACAAGGGTTTGGGACCACACCTACATATGATTTTTGGCAATTAGAAGATTTTAGCGAATTACCTATTCCACACAATCCACCTCAAAAAGATGTTTTAATTTTTAATAAGAAATATTTTTTATAATCTAATAATATATATAATGAGTAGTAATGAACCTAATGCAAGTATTCCACCTACTGAAAATTTAAGTTTTTATAATAGCAAAAATTTTATAAATCCTACTGAAAGCGTTACACAATCTCAATTGTCAAATACAAAATTTGATATTATAAACACAATTAGAACGGAGGATCTGTATGTAGATAAATTAGAACTTGGTATAAATTCATCTGCTACTGGGACTGATTCAACCGCATTAGGAAAAGGAGCAACAGCATCTGGTGCTAATTCAACTGCTATTGGTCAAGGAGCAACAGCATCTGTTAATAATTTAATGGTTTTAGGAACAACAGCAACACATTACAGATTAGCGGGGTTTGCTAATAATATAATGGTTAGGAAAACAAATACTGGATTATCTAATACAGTTGCTGATTTTGGATCAATACAAATAGATTGGCAACAAGGCGATGCAACAAGTGATTTTGGATGGGAATGGAATAGTGGTAATAAATGGTTTGTCAATAATAGTGGAAGACAAATGAATGTTTTGGTTAGTTTTAATTTAACTACGGAGCCTTGGACAGATACAAGAGGTGCAGTTTTAGCATATATAAGATCAAATAATGAATATTATTATAACACTATCAATAGCAATTATAGTTATATTAACGGAATAAGTGGAACACATATTATTACTGTTCCTAATGGTGGAACTATTACAACATTTTGGGGAGTGAGATACACAAGTGGTATTGCTAAATATTTAACAGCCACAACAACTCCCAGTGCAACATATAAAGATAATCAAATCAAAATAGTGGCATTAGATTAAAGACTTAATATTAAAAAATAATCTAATATTAATTATATAAAATGAGTGATTTTAATCCAGAACCATATCCACCACCCAGACCCAGATTACAAATTTTTAATCCTAAAGATTTTATTGGTGATGAAGAACCTATAACAGAAGCATATTTGAGTGCTAATTATTTAAAGTTTCCGGTGGCACAAGGAACAGAAAGATTTAATAATTTAATTTTAGATAATGAAACTATAGTTTTAGGTTTAGGGGCAACCGGTGATTTTGAATGTGTTTGTATTGGTCATAATGCTACTGGAAGTGGTGAAGCAGTTTGTATTGGTCATAATGCTATTGGCGACGAAGATAGTGTTATAATAGGGCACAATAATACTGGGGACAGCGATAGTGTTGTTTTAGGGCACAATAATACTGCTGACACAGATGGAACAAGCATAGGACATGGTTGTGATACAGGTGAAAATTCAACAGCAATAGGACATACAGCAACTGCTTCTGGTGAAAATTCAATTGCAATAGGAAGGGGTGCGACAACATCAACACATAATTTTTCTGTAGCAATTGGGAAGGATGCAACAGCATCTGGTAATCATGAAATAGTTTTAGGAACAACTGCTGAAACAATAAAATTAAATACTATTACACCATTATACACATCCCCTTCCTTTTCGTCAAATCAAATAGGTTATACATATACAGGACAACAAATTATTACTATAAATAGCACGAGCAGGACATCATATACAGCAACATCTATATCATTAGTAATGCCAGCCGGATTGTATAATTTTAATTGCACAATTTCGTGTGTATCATCTGGAATATATACAAATTATATTAAAGCACTTGGATTAAGAATACGAGATTCAACAAGTTCTACACATTTAGGAATTTTATTTGAAAGAAGTGAAAATACAAACTATTTATATGCTACAGCAAGTGGTAATGATGATTTGAAAATAAATAAACAAGTAACAACTATAAAACCTTTATCTGTATCATCTACTATTGTTGTTGATGAGTTGATAAATGTAGTAAGCAATTCTATTGATGCAACAATAATTTTAAATGGAACACGAATAGCGTAGAAAAAAAATATGCAATTATATTAAATGAAGAGTGAGGATCAAGTCTTCTATTTGACTTTAATGTCTATGGGAATAGCATTCATATTGGCAATAGGTCGTCAAATGTATAAATCAAAATGTTCAAAAGTAAGTATATGTGGAATAACTATAGAGAGGGATACACAAGCAGAAATTCAATTTGATGAAAGTCATCCACAAACAGAAAATTCATCAAACGACCTTCCTTCATTAGGATTAAGTTCTATAACACCGAAATTAACATCTCCTAAAGCAAAAACAGAAAATGAAAATAAAGTTTAAGAAAAAAATATCTTAATAATTTATATGAGTGATAAACCCTATAAAATAAAAGATCTACAATATAAGAAAGCATTAAGATTGAATTTGAATATTTACCCCAGCAAAAAGAAATATAAGAAGATTGATGTATTTGATAAAGATATGAAATTTTTAGCAAGTATAGGTGACAAGCGATATAGTGACTTTGCAACTTATATTCAAACAGATGGGCAAGAGTATGCTGAAAATCGTCGTAGGCTCTATAGAATACGCCATGAGAAGACAAGACACAAAGAAGGAACTCCATCGTATTATAGCGATCAAATTCTATGGTAAATATTTTTTTGTAAAATTAAGTAAAAATATTTTCTTACTTAATTATATATGATTCTTAGCGAAACAGAATTCAAACAACAAGCGGATAAACTTCAAGTGATTATAAATAAGCAAATGGGAAATCCTATATTGAAATCTTTCCATACTTTAGCAAAAACAAAAAAAACAAAATTCAACAAACTATTAAATGAATATATTAATAGTTGTCCATCTATACAACAACTGTGTGAAGATTTTTATGAAATTGCTCAAGAAGAAATATTTAATGAAAACTTTAATCCAGAGGAATATCAAAACTTAAGCGAAAACACAGACCACACATTACTATTAACAGATGAACAAAAAGCAAATCTTTTAAAAGAAGATGAAGCAAGTGAATTTGATAAAAAATAAATAAATAAATAAAATACTTATTTTAGGAACCTATTATAAAATAAAATGTTTGTTTATTTTATAGAATGAACCCTCAGTTTGTTAGAACCCCTGCTGAAATGTCTGCTGTAAGAGAACAGTATATGTCAAACTTAAGACTTCAATTAGCAAACGAACAAAAGAACTTGAATGCTAATAAGATTTTAAAATATACTGGGGAGCCACCCAGTCAAATTGAAGATACACGAACCGCTGATGAGAAGTTTCAAGACTTACAAACATTAAGAACAAACATCAAAGATTATTTGACATCCACCGGATATTTAACAGCAAGCCGTGCAGAATTTGTAGTTAATCAATTGACAGAGGAAGAGAATCAATTTATATTTAGAAATAAAAGATTTATAGATAGAGATTATTTGTCTCGTGATGTGCCTCCTCAAGTATTCTTGGATTTTATTAGAGCATATATAGCAAAATATGAAAAGACTGCTGGAGTTGAATTAGGATTGCAACAAACGGGAGAGCCTGTCATTAGCAACAATCAAATTAACAACAGAATTATAGGAACGAAGGAATTGGATTCATTAGCAGAAGCAATAGAATTAGTTCCTGCTATGAGTTGGACTATGAGAGATGTTATAGCAAGCGTTAAATTTAATATTTCTGTTTTAAGAGAATTACTTCCTACAGCAAGTCTATTAAATAAAATTGACAACTTAAGTCCAGCACAACAAGCAGATATAAAAATTTTATTAAATGAAGCACTTCGTGATTTGCCTTCTAAGTCTCAAGTTTTAGATAATATTAGATTATTAGAACAAGCAAAAGACAGAAATGATTCTGCCCGTATGTATGGTATAGCGAAAGTTTTACAAGATATGTTGGCAGTTGATGAAGCATCAAAAAAAGAAATTAATGTAATTAAAGAAGAAGTTGAAAGTGAAGTATTAAAAAAAGAAATTGAAACCGGTTTTTCTACCGAAGAAACTCCTAAGAAAGAAACGGGTGGTAGAAAACCCAGAACTCCTAAAACACCAGAAAGAAGAGGTGACATAGATGATAAAATAAATTCAATTAGTGAAGGTTTAAGTTTGTCTATTAATGATTTAAAGGCATGGCTTACTACATCTGGTTTAGGGAAAGCATTAAAATATAGAGATGGTCGTTCATTAGCACCATCAAATCTTAAAAGAAATATTGTTTCACGAACAAACTTGGAGGATTTAATATCAATTTATTTGGAAGATAAAAACATATTAGGAGATGAAATTAAATCCAGAAAGTTTGACCCTTCTATGAGAACTTTTTTAACAGATGATGAAATTGTTTCTTCACCAGAAGGAACATCATTAACTGGAAGAGGTATAAGACAAAAACCATCAAAGAAATCTATTGTTGATAGGGTTGCAGTAGTAAGAGAGAAACCGAAAGTTTATGTTCCATTTGGAAAATACTATATTAATAAAGAAAAACTGGAAGACAATATTCTTATGGTTAAGTCTCTTGGTGGTTTTATTGTAGCATGGAAAACAAGAAGAATAAGCCCATTACTAACAAAATTAATAAAATTACTTTTAGCAGATGAAACACCAGACTATAATATTGTTAGTAAATTATCTACAGAAGATAAAAAAGATTTATACGATTTATGTAAAGTAACAAAGTATGACAAAATAAAAATAGATACTCCTATGAAAGATTTAGACGAACAAGAAGAGAATCGTTTTGAAGTATTAAAGGGAAGTATTTTAGCGGGTAATGACAACCCTAAAGTTATACGAGAATTCAAGGCTCTACTTATAAAATTCCTTCATGAGAAAAGAATTCCACGAGTAGAAGCAAATGAGATTCTTAAAGAACTTGTTATATTAGGTCATTAAAAATTAATTAATGTATATTAAAAAAATATTCTATTAATATATATTATAGTATGCCTTCAAAAATTGTAGTTGATAAAAGTAATTTGATCGGAACAGACAATAACACATTTATATATAATTTTCCATCAAGTGTAGCGTTTCCTAATCATGAAATAGCATTAAGTAGTGTTGATATGTATTACGCATGGTTTAATATTAGTGCTGCTTTAAGAAATAATACATTTTCATATGAATTTCCCGATGCTGCTGGAACAGGTGTTGATACTTTTACAGTAATTTTAGAAGATGGTTTGTATGAAATAGCAACAATAAATGAAAGATTGCAATATGAATTTATTCAAAATGGTCATTATTTGATAGACAGTAATGCACAGTATAGATATTATATAAATCTCTCATTAAATATAACAAGATATTCTGTTCAAATTGATGTCTTTAGTCTTCCTGCTTCTTTACCATCTGGTTGGACAAAACCTGTAGGAAGCACTTGGTCTTTTCCATCAGTAACTGCTGCTAATCCTGCTATATTGATTGCTGCTGAATTCAATTTAATTATAGGATATGCTGCTGGTTTTGATAGTGGTCCAGCACCATTAGGAGGTTCTCCATTATCTTTCCTTTCAACTTTATCCCCGAATATTCAAACAAATAATATTTTATATGTATCTGTATCAAACATAGACAATAAATATGGTTCTCCTTCTGGGATTGTTCATACAGTAACTCCTAATGTAGGGTTTGGGGAACAAATTAGAGAAACTCCGGAATTTTCATTTAACAAATTACACAACGGTGTTTATAATAGTTTGACTATACAATTTTTAGGAACAAACAAACAACCTATTCGTATAGAGGACCCTAATACAACAATTACATTTATTATTAAAGATAAAACTCAAACTATTTATGCTTAAATTTTCTATTTATTAATTATAATGAATAGAGGATTAGATGAGAATGAACTCAACAAATGGTATGAAGAAATAACAAAAGAGAATGCTTTACTATTACAGCAATTGAATACTAATAATAGTGAATCTCGTGCGAAAGCAAGTGAAATAACTCAACAAATAAACATATTAAATCAAATTCAAATGAAAATATTGAAGTTGAAAGAAATAAGAAAGAAAATAAAAACAAGAATAAACCTGTAAAAGGGCTATATCCTAAAATATACAAAATATCCGTTTTTTGCCCCGATTTGCAAAAGTCCCCATGGAGATATAGGGATTTTATATATTCCCATGAGGACTTTTTAAAATTAGGGCAAGAAATGGATATTTTGTATAAAAATGGATATGAATAAAAATGAATAAATAGTTTGCAATTATTTTATCTTTTTAATATATAAAGTATGAAGGCAGTATGCGGTGGAAGAAGTATAAACCTAAGTGGAACTGGAAACTGTTCTGGAAGAGGAGGAAGTATGCTATTACAAAAAGCACAAGGAGGAGCCGGAAGTTCCTATGATGGTTTAGACGATTATTTAAATCAAACTGGTGTAAAATCCGGAATAGAACCAGATGTAAGAGGCTCTGGTATTACAGAAACTAATTTAGGAAGAAGATTAGGAAAATTATTTGTAAAGCCTATTTCTAAGAAACCTCCCAGAATTAGATTGAGTGATAAGAAATAATTCTTTTAAAGAAATTTATTATTATTTTTTTTTCTAATAATAATATATAATAAGATGGACGCCGTTGTTTATGATATGTGTAACGCGACAGAAGCCGCACCTCAAGTTTTTGTTAAGAAAGATTGGTTAGACATTCTTGACAACCAGAATCAATCCTATCAAGGAAATCAAAGTGTTATTGACACTTCTCAACTTTCAAACAGTAACAAGTATATTAACTATAGAGAAGGTTATTTAACCGTTCCTCTTTTGATTACTGCTACTGCCCCTGCTTCTGCTACTGCAGCAAATAATCTTAGACCAGATTCTGCTGCCACTTCTTGTGATTATATCTTTGGTCTTAAAAACTGGTATGGTTCTATTGTTCATAGTCTTACTCTTGATATGAATGGAACAACTATTATTCAACAAACTCCATATGCTGGTATGTGGAACTGTTTCAAATTGATGACTTCTTTAAGCATGGAAGATGTAAGAACTCAAGGATCTGCTATTGGTTTCCATCCAGATACTGCTTTATCTGTTGCTTATTCTTCTGCTAATAGAGTAGAAGCACCAGACAACCATACATTTAACAATAATGTTGTAGGTGCTTTTGATGTTGTTGGGGGTGCTGCAAACTCTTATTCATCATATAATGAAGGTCTTTTAAGAAGACAACAAGCATGGAACTTTAACACAGCCGGTCTTAGTGCTGGTGCTAATAGTGATGCATATAATGCTTTTGTTACTGATGACAAACTTAACCTTTTATGGAAATCTTATATTTTCAACAAAAAAAATGGAGACGGCTCAAATCCCGGGGTCTTTCAAGTTGCTATTACTGCTATTATTAAATTGAAACATCTTCACGAATTTTTTGACAGAATCTGTTTAGCAAAAGGTCTTTTCTTGAAATTAACTCTTAACTTAAATCAATCATCTGTTCAAATCACAAACACTTCTGGTTCTATTAGATCAAGTGTAGTAGTAAATTCCCCTCTTGGTGGTGTTTCTCCTATTATGGTTGCTTCTAATGGTGCTGCTGGAACTCTACCAGATGTAGGAACCACTACTGTTTCTGTTTCAGTAGGAAGAACTTGCTTAAATTCTTCACAAACTGGCTTAGGGGATCGTGTTCAAACTTCTCCTCTTAGTGGAAGCATCATTCTTAATGTTCCTGCTTATAGTTTCTCAACTTCATTTGAAACTGCTTATTTACAATCACCTATTAAGAAAATTGACTATAGCGATATTTATCAGTATCAAGTTGTTAATCAAATTGTTGCTGGTGGCACATTTACACAACTTGTTTCTAATGGTATTGCTGGAGTTAAATCTGTCTTGGTTCTTCCATTTTACTCAGCAGCAGATAATGGTAGTGTTCAACCTATTCAATCCCCATTTGACCCTGCTGGTGCTGGACCTACTTCACCTCTTTGCCACTTAACTCAATTTAATGTTCAACTTTCTGGACAAAATCAAATTTACAACACTCAAAGATATGTTCATAGTCAATTCCTCAATCAATTATATGGATATGGTGCTGTTAATGGTGGTCAAGCAGATGGGCTTACTTCTGGACTTGTAGGAAAGGATGAATTTGAAATGTGTTATAACTATTACTATGTTAATTGTGAAAGAGGTCTTCCTATTGAAATGGATGTCCCTAAATCTGTAAATATTTTAGGAACAAATACCTCTGCAAGAGCAATTGATCTTTTCATCTTTGTTGAATACCATGCATCTGTTTCTATTGACATTCTTACTGGTTCAAGAGTTTAAATTCTTTAAAAAAATAAATTCTTTAAAAAAATAAATTCTTTAAAAAAATAAAAACATTATCTTGACTTTTTATATAATTATTTTCTATAGTAATTATATAAATGGAAGTTGTGAAGATTGCTAAGCCAAGTGTAAGAATTCTAAGAAATCTTAAAAAGGGCAAACCTGCCACTTTAAAAAAAGGTGATGAGATGGAATTATTTGTTTCACCTGCCAATAAGAAGAAAATTGAACGAGCCTTTAAAAAAGATGGGAAAGGTGTAAGAGTTACTTTAAGTGCAGATGAATTAACTAACATGGAAGGAAAAGGAATATGGGATTCAATTAAAAAGGGAGTTTCAAAAGTAGGAAGAGCATTAGGGTCTGCTACAAAAAAAGTTAAAGAAACTGTAACACCTATTGCTACAACTGTAGGAAAAGTAGCAAAACCTGTTGCCAAAAAAATTGTTTTAGGAGCAGTTGATGAAGTTGCCAAAGAATTACCAAAAGGTGGTGAAATCGGTGGTGCTACTGCTGGTGCAATGGCTGGAGAAGCAATTGCTGTAGGACTTGAACAACCAGAACTTGCTCCAGCATTCGGTGCTATAGGTTCTAAAATCGGTTCAAAAGCCGGAAAAGCATTAGGAGAAAAAGCAAAAAAAGAAGTGAAAAAAGAAACAACAAAAGCAAGAAGAGGAAGACCACCAAAAGCAAAGGAACAACTTCCTATTCCTATAGCAGAACCAGAAACTCCTAAATTGCCAAAAGCAAGAAGACCAAGACAACCAAGACCAGCAAGACCATCTAAAAGAATTAAACCAGATGTTACACAAAAAGATGTATTAGATAAATTTAGCATTAGCGAACTTGAATTTATGGCAGACAAAAAAAGACAAATGCAAGGTGCACCAAGATTAGATTATAGTGGTTCTCAAAAAACATTCGGTGGTGCTGATCCTGTTCCAGAATCTGATCCAAGAATGAGAGGACAAGGATTGAAAGAAAAATTAGAAAAGATGCAAATAAAATCTAAAGAAATGAGAATGAGTGGAAAAGGAATGCGATTAGGTGAAGACCCTGCTACATGGACACCTAAAAAACGAATGGGAGAAGACCCTTCCACATGGTCTCCTGTCAAAGTTATAACTGAACAAAAAAGACCAGACATAGCAAGAGGACAACCTATGATGTTAAGAAGTGGCAGAGAATTTAGTTCTATTACTGGATCTAAAATGGTAGGAGGTTTTAGACATCAAGCATTCATGTCTCAACCTAACAGCGAACATTATCAGTATAAATATAGATTAGGAACCGCCTTTGCCAAAAATAAATAATCTTATTAAATAATATAATGGAATTTAGCCACTTACATCCTAATGCTGTTAAAAATATAAAAGCATATTTGAATCAATTACATGAAAAAAATAATGTAATTGAAAATAGTGGGACTGGTTCAAGACATAAATATAAACTTTTAGAATTATTCAAAGGAACTGGTTCTGTGGGAAAAGTAGCACACAGAATGAATATGGATGTTCAATCATTAGATGTAGTTAGTAAGTATGAACCAAATGTTTTAGTTGATATTTTAGAATGGGATTATAAAAAATGGATTAGAGATAATAATTTTGTTCCAGATTTTATATGGGCGTCACCTCCTTGTAATACATATAGTTCAATAGTATATCCATTAAGAGAAAGAGACCCTCATACAGCAGAACCAATTAGCGATAGAGCAAAAGTAGGAACACAGATATTATATAAAACATTACAAATTATAAACTATATTCAAAAATTAAATCCAAAGGTGTTGTTTGTTATAGAAAATCCAAGAGGTATGATGAGGAAAGATAAAAAAATAAAAAAACTTGATTTGAATAACACACTATATTGTTTGTATAATGATTTTAAAAGAAAATCAACAGACTTTTTTAGTAATGTTCCAAATGGTTTAAAATTGAAACAAGGAACTAAGTGTCCTAATCCAGAAAAAATATTAGATGTTCAAAACAATATCTATCCTATTGAGAAAAGGTATTCCATTCCATCTTCATTAATAAAACAAATATTAAGTAGGATGATAGAAGAATATTAATTTCTCTCTTATTAATTATTGAATAATGATTTACATAATCTCATTTTTAAGCAATATATTAATATTTAATATTATTATATTGAAAATTAAGTCCAAAATATAGATAAATGTTAATAATCTATGAATAAATACTATATAAAAAATTTTTTATATAGTGTTTTCTATATATTTTTATGGGTTTTTCTTAATTTTCAATATAAATAATATGGAAAATTAAATAAATGCTTAATAATTAAGATTATTTCTTACTTTTTCTCATAGCACGAAGTTTAGCCATTTTATCTTTCATTTCTTGACTTCCTTTTTTTGCTTTTTTAAGTCCGGTTCCTTCGGCAATTAAACCTTCGGCACCACGACCAACATGCTCAGCAATCAAACCACTTCCTTCAGCAATCAAACCACGACCTTCACCTTCGGCAATCAAACCACGACCTTCACTTTCTTTGTCTGGGATTTTAGTTTGATGAAGTGGAGGAGGATTTTCCAAACCTCTTCCTTTCATATGATAAACCCTTCCGGTATGAATGTATGGTAATAAATTTTTCATAGCATTAGGGTGTAGATGTGTAAAGTCCATTTCTATATTATTAGTTGAGATTTTATTTTTTCCTAAATTGCCACCTTCTAAAGTAACACGACCAAATGCTCCTGTGTTTGTAATAAATTCAGCAATCCTTGTAAGTAATGGATTTTTTTTAGCAATATCATTTAAATCTTGTTTTATAAATGCTCTATCTTGTGAATCACCTATTTCATTAGCATCAAACACATTTAAAATAAAATCTTGACAGTTATTCGTTCCTGCGTTATAACTATAAAAAGCATCTCGTCCCATTCTTGATGCTGTTTTTACTAAAATTTCATTTATAGTTAATTGTGCTGGAAAGATTGAAACAGTTTCGCTTTCACTATCTTTTCTCTCTTGAGGATTAACAGATAATGTAATGCGTTCATTTTTTTCTAATAATATTCGTGCCCCATTTGTTAATGTTAATTCAATATATAAATGGAATAATCTATCAAAGTGTTCATTCACCAAGTAATTCACAGATTGAGTAAATAGTTTAGGAAGAGGTGTTCTTTTGATTACTATTCCTATTATAATATCATCTCCATATTTATTTACTATTTCTTGATTAGGTGGGGATAATTGATCTATTTTTCCTTTGTATAGTTGTCGTGCTTGTGCCCTTTTTTCTTCAAAAGTTTTTGAAACTCCTTTCCTCATTATACTACTCAAAATATTACTCAATACAAATGATGCCATATATATATAAATAATATTAAAAAATAGCATTCATTTCAAATGCTTTCTCATCCATTTTTGTTTCTTTATTAGCAAGAGCATACTCACTTACTCTTCTTTCAAAAAAATTTGTCTTTCCTTCTAAACTAATCAATTCCATAAAATCAAATGGGTTTTTAGTTTTATAAATTTTATCATATCCTAATTGAACCAAAAGTCTATCAGCAACATATTCTATATATTCACTCATTAATTTTGAATTCATTCCTATTAATTTAACAGGAAGAGATTCTAAAATAAATTCCTTTTCAATTGAAACCGCTTCTTCAAAGATTTCATTTATTTTTTCTTTTGATAATTTATTGTTTATTTTTGAATATAACAAAATAGCAAACTCAGTATGGAGTGCTTCATCTCGTGAAATCAATTCGTTACTATAAGTCAAACCTTGTAATAAACCCCGTTTTTTTAACCAGTATATTGAACAAAAAGCACCAGAGAAAAATAAACCTTCAACAATAGCAAAAGCAATCAAACGAGTGGCGAAATTATCTTCTTCATTTGTAATCCATTTTAAACCCCAATCTGCTTTTTTACGAATACATGGAAACATATTAACAGCATTAAATAATAGTTCTTTTTCATTTTTATCTTTTATGTATGTATCAATTAAAATAGAATAGGTTTGACTATGTATATTCTCCATAGCAATTTGAAAACCATAGAAGCACTTTGCTTCTTGAGGCTTTACTTCATTAAAAAATCTAACACCCAAATTTTCATTCACTATTCCATCACTTGATGCGAAGAAACCAAGAACCATTTTTATAAACCATTTTTCATCTGGACTTAACTTTTCCCAATCATTTATATCTTTACTTAAATCTATTTCCTCTGCACGCCAGAAACATTCTACAGATCTACAATACATATCCCATATGTCATTATATTCAATAGGAAAAAGACAGTAGTTCTCTCTTTCTTCTAATAGTGGTTCGGTAGGCATATTATTAAAACATATATTTTTTTAACAATATTTATAAAAAAATAACTATATCCTAAAATATGCAAAATATCCATTTTCTGCCCCAATTTGCAAAAGTCCTCATGGGAATGTATATAAACCCTATATCTCCATGGGGACTTTTTAAAATCGGGGCAAAAAATGGATATTTTGTATAAAAATGGATATGGCTAAATTAATCCTCTTTTACATATGTTGTAAGCATTCCTTTTGAAGAACCCATGCTTTCCATAGTCTTTTCTATTTGTTTATTTTTCTCTATTGTATCTCCAAACTTATCTGTTAAGTAGGTATGTCTTAAATTATTCACAGACACTTTTCCATTAAAGATTTTATTCAATCTTTGATTTAGTTTTACAGCATTTAATTTTGAAGAATTTGAATCAAACAGTAACCATTCAGTAGGATTTATTTTAATCCATTTGTTTAATATTTTTTTCAACGCTTCCGGAATATTAACTGTTTGCTCCCCATATGTCTTTGCTGTTTTATAATGATTGAAATGGAATTTTCCACGATGATAAAAGTTATTTTTTTCTTTAGATATATCTTTGATTTTGAATTCTGTAAAATCTAATAGTCTGCGTGGTGGAATGAATATTCCTCCCAATAAAGCAACAATAACATAGTCTTGTATGGTTTGTAAATCTTTCATTTTTAAACTTTGCTTTTTATAAATTTGTTTTGCTTCTTTCTCTAATTTTTCAAAAATAGTATTTACTTCATCTTTGCTTATCCAATTTTGAGATTGAACTTCACTTTTTTGTTGTGTATTTATATAATCATTATATTTGTTAATATCTTCCAACATTAACTTCCTATATTTGTCGTTGTCTGTTACAACTACCAAAGCACTTAAAATAGATTTTCGCTTATTAGGTGGTTCATCTTTAATAAAATTAACAATAGGTTCTGTGTTATTAAATTTTTTTACATCAATCTGTTCATCTCCAAATACTCTTTTATATAAATTCTTTAATACGGAATTATATGTGGTTACAGAAGATGCGGAGAGATTAGGTCGCTTAGTTTCTATAAATTGTTTTAAACTCATTATATAGTAATTACTTAGAAAAAATTTATTTATAACTAAATAAATTAATTCTTTAATATTTATTTTTATAGAATAAATGCGTAAAAATAAATACATTTTTTTATAGGCATAATGTATAAATTAAAATGAATATTGACTGGAAAAAAAGAGAAATGGATGGATTTAGGAATGAAGAGCATTTCTATGAAGATATAAAGGAAATTTTTAGCGACTGGAAAGATATTAAAAGAAACACCAATCAATATGATTTGTTTGATTTTACTTGTGAAGATGCGGTATGGGAATTAAAAGGAAGGAATATTCCATATGGAAGATATGAAACGGCACTATTAGGATTTAATAAAGTTGATTCTGGTTTTAAACTTTTAGAAGAAGGAAAACAAGTATTTTTTCTATGGTCATATACAAATGGTTTGTATATGTGGGAACTTACACAAGAAAATTTTAATAAAATAGGTGGAAATCAAATGATTACTGGTGCTGGTTGTAACAAGAAATGGGGAACTAATTTAAGAACATTAGAAGTTCCTATAAAATATTTAACACAAATTAGCACTAAAGGAACTTTTTGTTAATTTATAATATATGCCAACCTTTAAAGAAAAGTTCAATACATTTTTTGAATTTCCAAAAGATGAATCTCATAGCATTAATGAAATGTCTAAATTGACAGGAATTCCATTAAAAATTTTAAAACAAGTTGAAAAACGCGGAGCAGGTGCCTATGAAACTAATCCAGAAAGTGTTAGACTTAAAGGCTCTTTTAAAAAAAATCCAAAAGTCAAAGATATGTCCAAAAAATTATCTAAAGAACGCTGGGCAATAGCAAGAGTATATGGGTTTATAATGTTAAATCCTAAACAAATCAACAAAGGAAAACCAGATAGGGATTTATTTGAGGAATTACTTGA
>Ga0099848_1000679_pt1 | contig 15888 bp, 19 predicted proteins | sample CB_VirMetaG_3_FD_78179 | JGI IMG/M metagenome (GOLD analysis project Ga0099848, IMG submission 78179) | Freshwater to marine saline gradient viral communities from Chesapeake Bay - CB_1508_1S Viral MetaG | ecosystem: Environmental > Aquatic > Marine > Coastal | place: USA: Chesapeake Bay...
CAACTTCATCACCATCAAATTCTCAACTTACCTTTGAACTTACAAGCAATACAAACTTAAGAATTAAAGTTCGTGGGACCGATGGTGTGATAAGAAGTGCTGATGTCACTCTCTCTTGACACGGACCTCAAGACCTGATACACTACTAAGGTAATCAACAGACGACTGAATGGAAGACGAGTATCTGACCCGATGTGTGGTGGATCCGACTAAACGAACAGTGTACATTTATTCTAGTGAGGGGTCAGAAAAACAAATAATTTGTCAAACATCAGAACAGTTCATGAATGTGTTAGGTTTTGTTCGTAATAATTTGGATGAAAGCACTCTCTCGTATGTAAGTCCCCTATGAAGCCGGAAACAAGAAAGTCAATGGAAATGTTGTTCTCATCAAAATGGAATGTTCCAACTGCTGCTGACAACTGTAATCTTACTTGGAAGGAAATGAAAATCACCTTCAACGAGTATTGTAATCTCAACCCACCAATCTATCAATCTTCTAAGGATTGACTTTCAAGACAATCTGTACTATGATTGTCTTTATTGGGAGTGTCGCCTATGGGTTAAGGCCATCGCCTTATAAGCGGTAGAACTGGGTTCAAGTCCCAGCATTCCCACCTGTTGCCCGTGTAGTCCAGCGGAAGAGACAGAGGACTTAAAATCCTTCCAGGGTCGGTTCGAATCCGACCACGGGTACTAAAATAAATAAAAACAAAACTGATGAAGTATAAGATTTTTTATTCTTATAATTGGTATGAAACTCAAGAAGATAGGTACATCATAAAGACTTATCACATCAACGGAATTCCATTTACATTCAATGATGTTCCAGATAATCTTCAAAATCATCCAGAGATTGTAGTTCAAGCAAATAAAAATCTAACATACACTCCAGAACATTTTTATCTCAAATCATTTTATTTGATTGATGAAGAATGTCATCCTTGTCTATTTGAACTGGAATTAGAAAATCCAGAGATGCTTGATGAGGTTGACAATTTAGTATAGATACCTTATAATGTTTTTATTGCCCCTATAGCATAACGGTTACTGCATCCGCCTTGTAAGCGGAAGATTTTCGGTTCGATTCCGAATGGGGGCTTGACACTCTCCTTAGATGACTCTATAATTAGAGATGTCCAAGAGGATGACTCCTCTGGTATTCAGGACGGCGGTTCGATTCCGCCCATCTCCATTACACGGGGGTGAAAGGTTTCGACTGGGTACTTATGTGTTGTCTGATGACGGGGCACAAACGACAAACGCGAACAAAATCGTTCGTTTCTCTCGTCAATCTGCACCTGTTGCAGTTTGACCAAATAAAGAGAACGGGGTTAGATTAGCCTTGTTACCCAAATAATCCTATGAGGGTGGAATGCCCTCACCTAAGAATAAACATCATCAAGTTACATTATGTCATTGTTATCTCAACGAGATAGAGAACTTTCTCTCAAGGCATTAGAATACTATTCATCCTTTGTGAGAGAAGAATCTAGTAAAATGGAGCTAAATGCTCTAATCAACTGGATTAAACTTGAGTATCAAAAAAATGAAGATTGTAATCTGGCATTGTGAATCTATGAATAAGTGGCGTTGGGTTCTGACTGATAGTTCCCGACCCATTATTAGACAAGAATCTGGCCAAAGTGAGAAACTAAGTGATGTCATGAACGATGTCACAAATTGTGTTGAGTACATGTTAAAATCAACTGAACCCAACGCTTGACACAATAGAAAAAATACCTTATAATAAACAAGACGATACTGAATCGTTACAGTGACCCAAAAAGTGTGACATTAAAGCCCTCTTCGGAGGGTTTTTTTGTAGATAAATAACTTATAACGGAACTATAAGTATAATCAAATGGGTCTTTCAAGATTAGAAAACTTTTTGAAATCTGTTCGTGGTAATGTTATCTATGTTGATCCAAACAGCTTAGATTCAACAGACAGTGTTGAGAATCAAGGAAATAGTCTAGTAAGGCCCTTTAAGACTATTCAAAGAGCCTTAGTTGAGGCTTCAAGATTCTCATACCAATCTGGAATTGGAAACGATAGATTCAATAAAACTACTATCGTTCTTTATCCCGGAGAACATACTGTAGATAATAGGCCTGGATACATACCAACAAACTCCACTTTTAGAAATCGTGCTGGTGCAGCAGGTCTTACAGACATTACTTCTTGGGATTTATCGACCAACTTTGATCTGACATCACCAAATAATGATCTCTACAAACTGAACTCTGTTCGTGGTGGTGTGATCGTTCCAAGAGGAACATCAATCGTTGGTATGGATCTTCGTAAGACAATCATACGACCCAAGTATGTTCCAAATCCAGAAAATGATAACATTGAAGCATCTGCGATTTTCCGCATAACTGGTGGATGTTATTTCTGGCAATTTACAATTCTTGACGCAGACCCCGCAGGAACTTGTTATAAGGATTACACAACGAATACATTTGTTCCTAATTTCTCACACCATAAACTGACTGGATTTGAGTATGTTGATGGTGTAAATGGTGTAGAAATTGATGATGACTTTATCAGTTCTTATAAGGTTGATAGAACTGACCTGGACATGTATTATGAAAAAATTAGTGTTGTTTATGGATCATCTACTGGAAGACAAATTAATCCAACTTATCCATCAACAATTGACATTGAAGCCGTAGTTGATGAGTATCGTATTGTAGGATCTACTGGTGTTGAAGTTGGAATCACCAGTATCAGATCCGGTGATGGAGTGACCTCAACGAATACCATCACTGTTACTTTTGACACACCACTGTCTAATTTGAGTGTTGATACTCCCATTCAGATTCAAAGTGTAGGTATTGATGGGTATGATGGTCAATACATTGTTTCTGGAGTCAATAGTTCTACAGAAGTAACTTATGAGGTTGGATCGGCTCCTGTAGATCCATTAGCAGCCCCTTCAGAAATTGCTAATGCCACTCTAAGTATTGTTCCAGATTCCGTAACATCATCTTCACCATACATTTCCAATGTCACATTGAGATCTGTTTATGGTATGTGTGGTCTTCTTGCTGATGGAGATAAGTCGGCGGGATTCAAGAGTATGCTTGTTTCTCAATTCACTGGAATTTCCCTTCAGAAAGACGACAATGCCTTCCTGAAGTATAACTCCACTTCTGGATCGTATGAGGACAACACGGCCGTATCTAATCTGAATAGTGATTCACTGGCAAGATACAAACCAGCGTATAGAAACTATCACATCAAGGCACAAAATGATGCTGTTCTTCAATTAGTTTCCATTTTTGCCATTGGATACGCAGAACAATTTGTTACTGATAGTGGTTCTGAACTGACGATTTCAAACTCAAACTCAAACTTTGGTGCTAAGGCATTTGTATCGTCCGGATTCAAGAGAGATGCTTTTACAAGAGATGATGCTGGATACATTACTCACATTATTCCTCCTCAGGAAATCATAACGAAAGATAAGAGTATTGAATTCATTGCTATTGATGTTGGGGTCTCCACATCAGCTGGTGCTGGAACAACAGATAGAATGTATCTGTACAATGAAACTAACCTGGATAAGCCACCATCATCAATCATTCAAGGATACAGATTTGGTGCTAAGGAAAATGACATTCTGTATGTTGAACTTACTCAGTCTGGAGTTACGACAGAGTATCAGTCAAGAATTACAATGCCTGGTACTTCAATTTCCTTTAAGAAACAGTATTCTGTAGGAAGAAGTTCTGGAATCAATAGTATCACAAGTAATGTTCTGACTCTTACTGAAAACCATAGTCTTTCTGGCGGTGAGTCAATTAGAATCTTCAGTGAGGATGGACATCTTCCTGATGGATTATCAGAGAATAAGATTTATTATGCAATTACTGATTTGGAAGATGTTTCTCTGACATCAAATCAAATCAAAATTTCATCCACATTCAGCGATGCTATCAACAACAATCCACTGACAATCAACAATAAGGGTGGAATTCTCAGTATTGAGAGTAGAGTTTCTGATAAATCTCCAAATGACCTGGGACACCCAATTCAGTGGGATACTGGAAATGGTCAGTGGTATGTGAATGTTGCTTCTGCATCTACAGAAAATACCACTTATAGTACGATTCTAAGTGGAGGAACTTCTACCTTTGGAGATGCAACTCCAAGAACATACATCAAGAGAAAAGCTGATGATAGAAACCTTCTGGATACAATCTATAGAATTAGGTATGTAATTCCAAAGGAGAATGCAAACGCAAAGCCTCCATCTGATGGATACATCATTCAAGAATCAAACAACGTAATTACGTCAAACACTGAGATTGAAAAGTATTTTGATCCAGATAACACATCAACTCTCTCAGATTCCACCGAACTCAGAAATCCAAGATTTATTAGCACTTGTTCTTGGTCTTCCAATACTGCTACAGTAGTCACTGAACTTCCTCACGGACTGAGAGTTGGTTCTGAGGTAAAGATTGTCAATGTAACCAGTACAAATAATCCAACTGGTGTTGGAGTTTCTGGATTCAATGGAACTCATACAGTTGCTGGAATCAGTAGTTCCAAACAATTTACCTATTCTTTGGCAACTGATCCAGGAACATTTACAAATAACACTTCTTCAAGAACTACAAGTCTTCCATACTTCCAGAAGAAAAAATCTGTTGGAACTTATCAGATTTACAAATCTCAAGAAATTCAAAAGTACATTTCTGGAGAACAGGATGGTATCTATCACCTGATTGTAGTCAATACCTCAAATAGTCCAACTGTTGATCCATTTGATACTCAAAGGTATTCTCAGCCAATCAAAAATCTTTATCCACAAAAGAATAGAGATAATCCAAATTCAGATCCAAAGGCATCTGTAACATTTGCAGTTTCAGATCCGATTGGTTATACCATCATTGACAATCATAAAAACAGCCTTACTAAGGAAACTCTCGGATCTGCTATTGGTGATCTGAATGTTGGTTTTGGTCTGACTAACATTGTTTCAAACTCAGCAGGAACTGCACACACCTTCTATACTCAATACGATCACGGGTTTGCTGGAATTACATCTGTAAGTATTACTTCCGGTGGTTCTGGTTATTCACCTGATGGAAATGAGTATGGTGTGAAGTTGGTTGGTTTTGCTGGATCAACAACGGGCGATCATGCAACAGCAGTTATTACAATCTCTTCTGGAGCTATCACCGCCGTCAAGATTATGGATGGTGGTAGTGCGTATGGTATTGGTAATACTCTGACAGTTGATTTCGGTTCTCCATCCACTAAGGCTGTTCTTCAAGTTTCTCACATCTCAAATCCCGTTGATCAAATTCTTCAGGTGGAAGGAGTAGTTCCAAACTCAAATAATGGATACAACACTCTCTATAAGATTACTGGAGTTGATGTAGGAAATACAAAGAGAATTGAAGTTTCTTCATCTGAATCTGTTAGTGGAGCCTCTACAACTGGGGTTGGTATTACAAATACATCATACACCAAAGTTATAAATCCCGGAGTAGTTTTAGGAATCTCAACTATTACCTATGATGCAGTCACGGGTCTTGCAACTATTGGATTCACGACATCTCATGGACTTCGTGTTGATAATAAAGTCAAGATTTCTGGGGCATCTGATTCATTCTTCAATAAGAATGTAATCGTAACCAAGGTCAATAGTAATGTTTCTCTGATTGTAGATGTTGGTGTTGGAACCGGTGTTACAACTACCGGTGGAACGATTGACATCTACAGATACGGATTTGCCTCTCAAAGTGGTGATGTCTCGTCAAACTACATTTTTGAAAACATTGGCGGTAGATTCAACTACTCTTATGCGGGAATCACAACTACATTATCAACTCAATACAACACAAATACCGACGAATCAACTACAGACCTTGACATTCCAAATGCGGCTACATTAGGAATCAAACTTGGTGATTACTTATTGATTGATACTGAAATCTTTAGAGTCAAATCTGATGTAACCTCAAATGATGTTTCTGTTTTCAGAGCTCAACTGGGGACAAAGAGAGAAACTCACGATGTTGGAACTGTCGTTAGAAGAATTCGTGTCATTCCAATTGAATTGAGAAGAAACTCAATTATTCGTGCTTCTGGACACACCTTTGAAAATGTTGGATTTGGTCCTGGAAACTATTCAACATCACTTCCAAATAGACAAGACCGGACTATCTCACCAGCTGAAGAATTGGTTGCACAAAATACAAAATTGAATGGTGGAATCAACATCTTCACGGCTATGAATAGTGATGGTGATTTCTACACTGGAAATAAAAAGATCAAATCTTCTACTGGAGAAGAAGAACTTTATTCCGCTCCTATTCCGGATGTAACGGGTGAAGAAAAGTTATCTGGAACTGATTCTGGATTTGATGTTATTTCACCACTTGAGGTCTCTATCAGTCGTTCTCTGAAAGTTGAAGGCGGGGATGATAATAATCTTATTTCTCAGTTTGATGGTCCAGTCATCTTCAACAAGAAGATAACCTCAAACTCCGTTATTGAAACAGATTCTCTGTTCCTTCAGGGTGATGAAACTGTATCCAGAAAGTTCAGTATCAGTGATTCAATTCCAACTCTGTCTGGAAACTATGGTGATACAAACTTCAACTCAAGTCCATCAAATGGAGATGTAGTTGGTTGGATTTATTCCAGAGAAAACGAATGGAAACCATTTGGTAGAGTTGGTGGAGCTGGTGTTGGAATTTCTTCTAATGGAACTTATGTTGGTTTCTCAACTCTTCTCAACATTGTAGCTCTTGGAATTACATTTACAGCAGATCACGATAGTTCATCAGGTATCAGCACTCTTACCTGGAACGCAAATCCAAGAGTTGCAATTACAACTGGAGCATTAGCACAAAATCTTGCTGGTATTGTAACCACAATCAACTTCGTTGGTTCTGGAGTTACAGTTACGGCAGACACTTCAGTTGGTATTGCTACTATTGACATCAGTGGTCTTGTTGGATCTGGAGGAAGCACTCCCGGACTTCCATACAATTCACTTCAGTGGAATAATAATGGAAGTTTTGATGGTGTAACGAATTCCTATTATGATGATGATAACACCAAACTTCATCTTGGCAACTATCCAACTCAAAGTCAAACTCTTACGATTACAAATGATGGTAGAGTTGGAATGTCCTCTACTTCACCTACATCAAAACTTGAGATTGTTGTGGATAATGAAAGGGCTCTTTATGTAAAATCCACTACTGGTTATGAAATTGTAAGAATTGAGAATACATCTGACGATACCACTCCATTTATTATTGACCAGAATGGTAAAGTAGGCATCAATACAGATGCAAACATCGCTGATTTGGATGTTGTTGGAAATGTGGCAGTTACAGGTGAAGTTAGAATTTATGAAACAGATAGAACCAATTATGTTGGTCTGAAAGCTGGCTCTATTGGTTCAGATCTTACATTCACACTTCCTGTTGGACTTGGGACTAATGGATATTCTCTGAAAACTGACGGTACTGGAGTTCTCTCCTGGGGTTATGTTTCCTCTGAAGTAACAGCTGCTGGGCATGGAATTTCAATCTCCAAAGCAGCCAGTGGTGGTATTACAACAGCAACCATCAGTAACACCGGAATTACAAGTGTTACTGCTGGAACTGGTATTACTGTTACTTATACTGAAACGAGTACCGGAAAGAGTGTAGAGGTTGCAACAACCTTAAGTGGTGGTTCAAATCTCTATCCATTCACCACTCGTGGATTTGGTATGGTTCTCTAAGTTCCATCCTCTTTAATTACTAAAATATTATAAGGACCACATATAGCACTAAATGTTTGATTTGGTGCTAACAATACCTCCGATGGTAGTGGTCCTAATAAAGCATTTGATGAAACTCCCGCCCAACTGACAGTGGTTGCTGCTGAAAGGAAGTTCAGAATAACACGAACATTTTGTCCAGTGTTGTTTGTGTATGTGGGATTTGAGTTTCCACTAATAACTTGAGACGCCATATCAAGCTCCGTCCTCTCTGATTACAACTGCGTTATATGCATCACAAACCGCACTGAATGATTGGCCACTTGCGAGCATAATTTCTACTGGAAAATTTGTGTTTGTTGATGGGATTATATCTAAATCAAAAGTTCCCAAAACAGTAGCCGAACTATCCGCTGGCCTGGAAGGGGCCCCGGCCCCTGTGTTTGAAGTGGTAAAATAACTTTTAAACGCATTAGTGTACCTTAATGTTACTCTTGAGTTATTGGATGCAGTGTAAGTAATTGGAATACTCTTACCAACATTAGTGGAACTTCCACTAACAGATACTCCAGCCCAAGTCATTACAGTGACATTGGACATATAATTGATAATTAATCTAACATTTTGACCCGTATTATTTGTATAGGAAGCATTACTCGATCCACTCAACACTTGTGATGCCATATAATTTCCTAGGGGGGTATTTTTAATATTTATAAATAACTAAAAAGGTTGGCGCTCTCCACCTATGGCAATTCAAAAAAACTTTAGAATAACTAACGGACTAGAAGTTTATAATGACCTTATCTTTGCCGATAGAGATCAGAATTCGGTAGGCATAGGAACGTCGGTAGTTACAGAAAAACTTTTTGTCAATGGTGGTATTGGAGCCACTAGTGTTGTTATAAGTGGAATTTCTACGTTGAATAATTTAGTTATTCAAGGAACAGTAGAAGTAGGAACTTCAGTCGGATCTACTGGAAATTATCTTGCATCAACGGGTGTGGGAGTAACTTGGGTTTCACCAAGAACATCCACTGTTTTTACAGCAACGACAGGACAAACAACATTTAGTGTTGCTTATACTGTTGGATTAGTTGATGTTTATGTCAATGGAATTCGTTTAGTTCCAAGTGAATTTACTGCATCAAATGGATCATCTGTGGTTTTGAATGATGCTTGTTTTGGTGATGAAACTGTAGAACTTGTAGCATATTCATTTAACTGAGGAGAAAATAAATGCCAATTCCAAATAGAGAACTTTCACAATTTGGTTCTTTTCTCTTCGTTGATAATACTACAAAAAACATTGGAATAGCAACAACTTCTATTCCTTTTGTAGGCATTGGAACAACAAATCCGACATCAAAACTTCATGTTGTTGGAGATACTCTTGTAACTGGTGTATCCACATTTCAAAACTTAAATGTTTCTGGTATTGTAAGCTCAACTGCATATTATTTGAATGGAAGTCCACTTGTAGATGCTGCTACAGAATCTTGGACCAGCGATGGAACCAATGTCTTCCGATTAAATGGAAATGTTGGAATTGGAACCTCAACATATTCAAATAAACTTACAGTATCTGGTGGTATTAATGCTAGTGGAAATATTAATGTTAGTGGGATTGTAACAGGTTCAAGATTTATTTCAACTGTATCTACAGGAACTGCCCCATTTACAGTAACTTCAACGACAGAAGTTACAAATCTAAACGCATCTTTATTAAGAGGTGGAATTCCTGGATCAAACATCAATTCTTATGACATAGTAACCTTAGGGGGTACTCAAACTCTCACTAATAAAACACTTACTTTACCAACTTTTGGTGGAACTGGGACAAAATTTAATGGATCTACAAGTGGAACCACAACATTAAAAGCAAATGCAACTGCAGGAAGTAACACTCTTACTCTTCCAATTACTACTGGAACTTTAGTATCCACTGGAGATACTGGAGTTGTAACTACTAATATGATTGCTGATTTAAATATCACCAATCAAGATGTAGCTGTTTCTGCTGGAATTTCTTACACTAAGCTAAGTCTTACAAATTCTATTGTAAATTCTGACATATCATCAAGTGCTGCAATTTCAGTATCAAAACTTGCACAATCAACAATTTCTGGAGTTTCTCTTGGAAACACTTTAAATAGTCTGACAGCTGGATCTTTTATTAATTATAGTTCTGGTAGTACATATAATGGGTCATCTTCAATTACAGTTTCTGTTGCAGCAACTACAGCAAACACAGGAAATACTGTAGTCTCTCGTAATAGTTCTGGAGATTTTACTGCGGGAACCATTACCGTCACAAATTTAACAGCATCACAAACAGTTCAAGCACAAGACTTCAATTCCACATCAGACTTAACTCTGAAGACGAATGTAAAAACAATTGAGAATTCGCTGAAAACTGTTCAGTCTCTTCGTGGAGTTTCATTTGATTGGAAAGAAGTTGGTAATAGTTCCTATGGTGTGATTGCTCAAGAACTTGAACAAGTGTTGCCTGAACTTGTAAATACTGGTGGATATAAATCAGTCAACTACAATGGTATCGTTGGAGTTTTGATTGAAGCCGTTAAAGAACTTTCTGCTGAAGTAGAAGAACTTAAGAAAAAAATTCAATAAATAAAAAAAGTAAAGCCGAGTGGAGACACGAAGATGGCAAAAGAGAAACTCTTTCATTTGATGGGAGGGTGATGTAAATGGCAATTAAAATCTCAGGAACTACTGTAATTAATGATCAGGCTGAGATTGCATCTGGATTGCAATCCATCTATGACAGAGCATTTACAGTCGGAGTTAGTACAACTCTTGTCAATCGTGACTTCTGTGAGGTTACTGGAGCAGGACTTACGATTACTCTTCCAGCATCACCAACCGTTGGAAATGAGGTTCAGATTGGTGTCGGAACTTTTGTGAATACGGTTGTTGATAGAAATGGAAGCAACATTATGAGTTTGGGTGAAAATCTCACTATAAATTCTCAGTATGCAAATGTTGCGTTTCTTTATGTTGGTGGAACAGTAGGCTGGAGGATTTACTGAAATGTCAAACTTAACTCAATTTTTTGGTGGCGGTGGTGATGTTGTCGTAGGTGAGTTTTTAGCCTGCGGTGGTGGAGGCGGCGGTGGAATGGGAAACCCCACCACTTATGCTGGTGGAGGCGGAGGAGCTGGATTTATTCTTTACCAAGTAAATGCAACTTTTGATAAAGGAATTGCTATTCCCATTTCCGTTGGTGCTGGTGGAACAGGAGCTACTGGAACTACTACTCCCACTAGATCTAAGTCAGGAGGAACTACTAGTGTTGGTATAATGAAATTCCCTGGCGGTGGTGCAGGTGGGTCTGGTACAACTCCCCCCACCTCCACTAGAAATGGAGCAGACGGCGTAACATCCTTTTTCACAGGCTCAATTATTATGGGATCTGGAGGTGGTGGCGCTGATGATGCTAATTCTTCTACTGGAGGAGGTGGTGCTAATACTTCTAGTCAATTTTTTGGAGGTAGTTATAATACACTTACATTTTATGGAAGTTATCCTGGTGCCGGATCCTCCACCACCAACAGCAACGGCAAAGGGGGTGGTGGATGCCTGAGCGCGGCCCCCACCCAGACGGTCGCGACCGCCGGCGGATCTGGAATAGGTTTGTCTATTACAGGAAGCGTTGTGACGTATTGTGAGGGAGGGTTTGGAGCTGTTGATGGAGCCACCGGGGGTGGTACTGATGCAGTAGCAAATACTGGATGTGGAGGACCTGGTGGATGTGGAACAGCCGGAGGTGCTGGTGGATCTGGTGTAGTTATTTTTGCTTATCCAACCGCTTATAATGAAGCAACAGCTACTGGAACCTATGATAATCCATCAAGACCTGGTTATTATGTCTATAGATTTACTGGACCAGGTTCAATCACATTCATATAACAATAAAACTGAATGAAGAGTAATGTAATTCCTCTCTAAGACCCCTCTACGAGACCCTGTAGGACACTCTACGGGGTTTTATGGTATCTATGGGTATCTGTGCTTCTAAGACCTCTTATAGAAGGTATTTGATGGGGGCTTGACAAGTCTCTGTATTCTCTGTAGAATACCTTTGTTAGGGTTGAAGATGAGGCTCTAGCGCAATTAAAGCAAACTTTAGAGGCCCTATAGTCACATTAAGAATCATAGAGGCATTAATGTTACTCACCTCTAAAGTGTCCTAGTATCACAAGACCTGAGACATTATGAAGATTAAAAAGAAGTTTGTGAATGTTCAACCAAAATCAAATAAAGCTAAGAATAGGTTCATCAATAACATGAGTTCTCTTCATGCAATGGAGGTAGAACAGGAGACTGATGATAAGTTCTTTCTTGCATCTATCAATCGACAATACTTCATGTGGATTTCAAAGAATGGAAATGAACATTGGGAGATCTTGAGTAAATAACTCTTAGATGAAATACTTGTATGATTCCACTATTTTTAAGTATTACGTTTACATGTAGCCAACTTAACTTTGTCATTCAAAGAATGATGTCTCAGAGTTTATTGACATTGGAACAGAAACAGGAGATCGTAAAGGTAATCCGGGAATTTGTTCCATCATGTCCTATTAAATCAAATTAAAATGAAAGATCAAAATTCAATAGAAGATCAAGAATCCAAATCTGTGAAATGGAATCGCGGATTGGATCTATTCATTGAATCTGTCTATAAACCAGATTCAGATCTTCGGCAATGTGCTCATAATCAGAAGTGCTATCATGAGTTGATGGATGTTCGTCAAAACGTGTTGGAGTATCTTCAAACTATCCGTTCGTATGACTGAAAATCATGAACTCATACTACGTCTGCCTGGTGATTTTCTCTTTGGTGGCTTATCTGATTGCCACTGATGAAAGTGTATCCAAGGCCATTGTCTATGTGTCTGAGATTCTTAGACATAAACTTATAGTTTTTCAATGGAAGCTTAGGTATCATCCACAAATGCCTTGGGTTCGATACCTGACGCATCGTCGTTCATTGAAAATGGCTAAAGAACTTTTGAAGGAACTTGAAAATGGTAGAAAAGCAATGGATTGATGACACATTTTGTGTAGAACAGAAGCCTTACGGACTCTGGGATTCTTATGATAAAGAGGGTAAGTGTATTGTTACTTCACTTCACGAACATCAATGTATAGAGGCCACTCGATTCATTCTTAAAGTTCGTCAAGAAGAAGCAAATGGAACTGTATTTGATGTAAAAACTTATTCTACAAAAGATAACTACAAACTGTAGAATTGAAATTCAGACCAAGATGTGATAGAATCACATTACACACTTATAGGTGAAATCTTTATGGTCCGTACTTTTGAAAACAAGAATGGTGATGTATTTGAATGGGAGGAAACTAAAGAAGTTGTAGAAGCTATTCAAACATACTGGAAACTTGTCAATGAAAACCTGGCCAATCGACGATAGCCTGAATGAACGTGTTCAGGCTCTTGAAAAAGAAAACATTGAAACTACAAATGTTCTTTATGAAGTTCTGAATCAATTAGATTTACTGGAAACAAAAATGTTTTATGATTTAACTACCTTTGAAAAGGGATTATCCAATTTTGCCAATCGTATAGGAGTGATCGTCAATCTGGAAATTGGCGATAAGATTTCTTCCGAAGAAGCATACAGTAGAATTAAAGAAGAGTATAAAAAACTGAAAAAACTTCACAAACAAAATGATGTCTGACTTTAATTACAAAAAGTATTCTCTTGAACATCTTGAAGAATGGATTTATGATGCTTTGTCTTGTGACAATGTAGAACCTCAAGAAATTTATGATGTAATCATGAATGCAATTCAATCGGATTTGGAGTTTCATCGCCTACGGATGAATAAATTGACGGAACTTCTCACACTTTTTCAAGGTCATCGACAAGTAAATTTTGATTCAGATCCAGCTGGATTGAATGATTACTACGATGGATGGGATTCTGTTCCCGTGTGTGAAGAACTTGACGAAGAAGATCGTGAGATCTGTAATGAGTATAATCTTCGTGAAGCCGAGTATTATAACTCCTCACATGTGATTCAGACAGAGATCAATCCCGGAATTCCATCACGATACTAGATTTTATTATAAAATAGTGTTAGGATACTAACACATTCAAAATCAAACAATGACACTTTCTTCTAAAACTTCCGACAATCTGAGCGATGATGAGTGGGAAGAGATGGATGCTCTTCGCAAAGCAATCAATCAACTTCCCCAATCAGTTGCTCCACATAAAATGGAACAATTTACGGAGTATCTTGTAAGAAGCTTGCGAGAAAGAGGTGGGTGATAAAGTTACTCACCCCCAAAGTGTCCCTACAGTATCAGATCTCTTGAAAATGAACCTCAAATGAACTATAAAGCAACTCTCAAAGTTTCTTATGATACTCAATGGGAATCCAATGGGTATGGTATTTTTGATGATGAAATTCTTCCAGAAGAACATTATACCTTTGAGATTCCCTGTCAAGATGTCAATTCTATTCAGTTGTTTCGGTTCTTTGGAACCATTGCCCGAGCAATGGGTCATAATGAACTTGGCATTATGAAAGGCGCATGTTCTCTTGCATTTAATGACATGAGAGACACTGAAGACATGCGTAAAGTTGCCAATGAGTATGATCTAACTCTTTCTGAAGATTTGGATGATCTTCTTGAAAAAATGAAGCAACTTGATGAAGTGAAACTGACTAATCTTGAAGAAGGTCAATGAATCAAAAAACTAAACTTCTTCTCGCTCTTCAACAAACCAACAACATTTTAGATCTTCTGGAGGACAATGAGTACAAAAGATTTCTTTATGGACATTTTATCTCCGCTCAAGTTGAACTTAAAAGGCAATTGACGAATCTCTGCAGAACTGATAACCTTAGTAAGTAATTGAAAGTACAAATGACGCAAAAGTTTCTTTACATTTTGGATTATTATGTCCCCCAGTTTCTATCTGAATACGGGGGACTTTTGAATGTGGTTGCTAAAAATGATGAAGAGTGTTTTGATCTAGTAGTTGATTGGGATGGTGAAACCTGGCCCGAATACTATACTAAACTTCGTGAGAATGTTGTAAAAGCTCAAAAGTTTGCTCTTGCTGAAGAAGAAGAGTCCCGAGTAGTAGAATCATTTGTCACCTGATGTTCATTAAGTTCCCGCACAAGGCCCCTCCTGGAATGTACTATTCTCAGGAACCATTCAAAACAAACATTACTTCTATCTGGATTCATTATGACCGTAAGTTTGATTACAACAATGGAAAACCAGTAAAGTGTATCTGGGGGTTTTGGAACTCTAAAACCAAAAAGTGGTATGCTCCCGTCAATTCAAAGACAGTTGGTAAATCTGTAGATCCAAAGAATACCACACCATACACATCTATGCCATTGAAAACAAATCCTTTAATGTCTTGTTTTGAATGACGATGGTACTTACTGAAGGAACCACAGTATCATATAAGAAAGTCACAGGAGTGATTGCCTTTGTGTGTGAACAATCCATCTCAATCCTAGTTCATAAAGGTCGTCATAAATCTCACAATGTTTGTGTTGTGGTTCACCCTTCTGACTTTAATCTTATCCAACCACTCGAAGAAAAATGAAACTCATCCAATTTGGTACACGCCAAGATTATGGAACAGAATACTACATGACTTTACTTACAACTGAAAAGTATTCACTACTTCAGGTGTCATTTGACATTGGCGAGTATGGCAATTGGATTGAGTTTCCTTATCTCCAAATCTCCATGGGGTATGGTAAATTATTCTCATTCCTATTATCTTTTGGTAAGTTGGGATTTACATTTGACATCGCTGGTAGAATTTGGAGAAATGAATTGTTTGGTTGATTTCATTAAAGTTACTCACCTCCAAAGTGTTCCTATAGTGTAGGAACTGCAGTAGAAATGACTATCCTCAACTACCTTTGTTTTGTTGACTGGTAAGAACTCAAAACATTTCTATTACACCTGAATTTGCTAAACTGATTGGATTGAAATAATGGATGAGGCAATCAAAAGAACTCAAAAGCACCTCAAAGAATTTGTAGAAAAAGAAATAAACAAAATCAAATATAATACACTCAAAGAACTGATAGATAAAAACACAGTTCTTCCAGAGAAAGAA
>Ga0099848_1000681_pt1 | contig 15869 bp, 34 predicted proteins | sample CB_VirMetaG_3_FD_78179 | JGI IMG/M metagenome (GOLD analysis project Ga0099848, IMG submission 78179) | Freshwater to marine saline gradient viral communities from Chesapeake Bay - CB_1508_1S Viral MetaG | ecosystem: Environmental > Aquatic > Marine > Coastal | place: USA: Chesapeake Bay...
CAAGTAACTAATTTTTAGTTACCTATACAAGAAACTATGGAAATGGATGCTAAACTTTCGTTCTTCGCTGGGTGGTTATTCACTACAGCGTCTACTATAACTATAATGGGATTTTTTCAAGCAGCCTTTATAGGGCTGATTGGTGGCTTCTTTGGTCTGTTAGGCAAGGAATGTTACTATTATGTGAAAGGAGAGATTAAACGACGACTAGATGACCGCTCCAAAACTAAATGATGACAGCAGTCTATCAATAAATATTAAGTGGCTTATTCAGATCGTTGTCTTGGTAGGTACAGCCGTCTATTTGTACTTTGGCTTAGAGGGTAGAATTACCGATAATGAGGATGAGTTAAGGAGTCTTCGATACAATCAAAACACTTACATATTTCCTGATATACGAGTATTAGAGAATGAGGTTATCGACTTCAAGCTGGAGCGAGAACGAGTCAGAAAAGATATACAACGATTAAGACAAGTTATCAATGAGCGAACCAACTAAAAAACCATTCAAAGAGACTAAGGTCGGTAAGCTGGTAGGAAGCCTTGCTAGTCTACTACCTAATCAAGGCGTTTTAGGCGTTTTAAAGGAGGTTATCGACACCGATGATACTTTGACACCTGAGGAGAAAGAAGAGGCTCACAAATGGCTTATAGAGGCTTATAAAGCCGAAGTAGAGGATAGAGACTCTGCAAGGAAGAGGGAAGTCGAAATCCGTAAGAGTGGGATTGATTGGCTGTTTAATATAACGGGGTTAGTCGGACTAGGAGCATTTGCGTTTATTATCTACGCCATTATTAGCATCGAAGTTCCAGAGTCTAACAAGGAGCTGTTTATTCACGGTATAGGAATTGTAGAAGGAGTTGCCTTATCAATCTTCGGGTACTACTTCGGTACGTCAATGAAAGATAATGACAAATGAAGCTAACAGAGAACTTTAGTTTAGAGGAGTTAAACAAGCATAACTTCGATTTACCACAGGAGGTTTTAGACAACCTTAAAATGTTAGCTGTTCAGTTAGAAATTATAAGGGCACACTTCAATGTGCCCGTAACCATTAATAGTGGTTATCGAAACTTAGAATACAATCGCAATATAGGATCAAAGGATTCTAGTCAGCATGTCTTAGGTACTGCAGCAGATATAGTCGTCGAGGGTGTCAGCCCTGACGACGTAGCAGACGCCATTGAGTTCTTAATCATGGGAGGCATGTTGAAAGAAGGAGGGGTAGGTCGCTACAGCTCTTTTACACACTACGATATACGAGGTACACGAGCTCGTTGGAATTACAAAACAATTTAGGCCTTACACTATTAGTAACTTGTTGAGCCGCTTTTGGTGCGGCTCTTTTACTTATGCTCACACATATTGTAGGCGAAGTTACTAGTTTTTTTTGACATTGTCAAATATCAAATAAAATTCATATATTTGTTGTATGACTAAGGAAGAAGAGTTAGATTGCGAAGGTCTTAGGGTTCTAAGATGGTCGATGTTCGACTCACCAGACAAGAAAGGGTCTGGTTATATGTTCATGGAAAGAGAGCCTGTAGTAGCCCTTGACAGGGCTGCACACTATCACAAATACATACCCAATGTTATACTCGGATATACTTCTAAGACTGTGGCTGATAAGCTTGGCTTGGTTAGCGATAATGCTCATCGTGTTGGTAAAGCTGTTCGAATTCGGTGCGTCGGATCTAAGAAGCGTCTTAAACTCATTCGCTCGCTCATGGAGCAGGGGGTTCAGCGTTTTGCAGTCGATAGGGAAACTGTTTATTTTGATACTGAAGATTTAAAGCCACCATCGTTCTATCTATGGTAGTTACTGTGTTTCATGTGAAAGAAAAGGGGCGAGAGCCCCTTTCTTGTCCTAAATGTTAAAATTGTTAAAATACTTGCATTATATCATATTGATGATTAGATTCGTGATAAATTGTTAATTATGCATTCATTAGTATCATTTTTAGAAGCTAGAGTTGAGGCTCTAGTTAACAACAGAGCCGATATGCAAAACGAAATCGAAAGGCTACGTGTAATCATCTTTGAGCTATGCTCGGATGAGTGCACGCAAGAATATAAAGACCTTATGCGTACAGAGGTTTTTATGGACAAAGACGAACTTAATTTTTAATTTTATACACATGGAATCATTAACACTATTAGAAAGGTTGCTGAAGATTCAGAACGAACTGAAGGCACCAAAGAACATGTACAACTCTTTTGGGAAGTACAACTATCGAAACCTAGAGGGTATCCTAGAAGCGGCTAAGCCAATACTATTAAAGTATGGGGTTATTCTTATTTTAACCGACGAGACGATTGACGTCGGAGGTTTCCCTATCTGTAACGCTAAGGCTAAGGTTTTCTGTTCAGATTATCCAGAACTATCTATTGAGGTTCAGGCACAAGCTGGAATAGACTTTAGTAAGAAGGGTATGGATTGGTCGCAGTCTTCAGGATCATCATCTTCTTATGCTCGTAAGTATGCCTTAAACGGTCTATTTTTAATAGACGACACAAAGGATGCTGACGCAACCAATACACACAATAAAGCAAATCCTGCTGCAAAGTCAGGTAAAGCTGTACTGCCGTCGAAAGGTGATATTTTCATTAAAGCAAAACAACACCTTAGTAACGGAGGGAGCCTCGATGATATTCGCAAGAAATATCAAGTAACAAAAGAAGTAGAACAATTATTAAATCAGTAAATTATGGGAGCTTGGATTGAAGTAAACCTAGACCTAGAGAAACTAGACAAGAGTCGAATCTCTAAAACAGAGAATGGCACGTACTATCGTGCCTTAGTTAAAGTAGTAGATGAGTATAACTATGGCAAGAATGCCTATGTGATTACTTCCTACGAAAAGGAAAACAAACCAGAGAAGGAGCACAAGATCGGAAACGGTCGTGTGGTCTGGACAGACGGTAACATCGAGAAGGCTGTTAAGCCTGAAGATGCATCGGCAGCGTCTCCACCGAAACAAGAAGCTGAGGCGGACTTTCCATTTTGATTAGTTAGCAAGACTAGGGGGCGTAAGCCCCCTTTTCTAACTTAAATACAACCTACATGAAACATGATGCTATCCAAAGAAGAACAGGAATTCAGGGAACGATTGTTTGCCGAGCAGATGCTGGAGGAGTGTTATATCGACCCTACCAAAGAACTAGAACATCCGCCAATAGCAATAAGCTATGGCGAACACTCATATAGCACAAAAGAGGGACTTGTGACCTATCCAACACCAATTGGTACATACGGCAACTTTAGCTTTTTACAGGCCCCGCCTAAAACAAAAAAAACTTTTTTAGTTACCTTATTGTCAGCTGCTTACATTGGAGGTGAATCTGACAAGTTTATTGGCAAAATAAAAGGACACAGGGATGGAAAATGCATACTACACTTTGACACTGAGCAAGGAGAATTCCACGCTCAGCGAGTGTTTAAAAGGACACTCGATATGTGTCGAATGGACAATGCATGCTACCGAACCTATGGACTACGTTCATTATCACATAAAGACCGACTATCTGTAATTAAGATAGCTATTGAGGATACGCCTAATTTAGGCGTCGTAATTATAGATGGTATTGCTGATCTGGTATCGGACGTAAATAATATAGAAGAAGCAAACGAGGTGGTACAAAAGGTTATGGCATGGACAAAGGATTATAACATTCATATCATAACGGTAATACACACCAATTATAATACCAATAAACCAACAGGTCACTTAGGAAGTGCGATGGAGAAGAAAGCAGAGACGCAGATACAACTTGAAAAAGATAGTGATGATAGCAATATTATCAATGTAAGGTGTAAGTCTAGCAGGAACAAAAGTTTCGAGGACTTTAGCTTCTTTGTTAATGACTATGGATATCCTCAAGTTGCGGATGCAGAAATAAGTTTGATTGATTCATTTGTAAATGATAAAACTAAACCTACCTATAAAGGCAGTCCCCCATCAATCGGTTAGGGTAACCAGATTTGGTCGCACCTATCAACCTAAAAAAATCATTGATTATAAGTCTCTAGTTCAAGAAGCTGTCAGGGAACAACTCCCCGACGGCTTTTCTGTTATAGAGGCAGATACTCCAATAGAGATAGCCCAACTCCATTACGTGTTCGAGTGGCCTAAAAGTTTTTCAGCGAAGAAGCGAAATTCTGAATATATTTATTACAAGGTAACTAAACCTGATTTACACGACAACCTAAATAAAGCATTGTTCGACGCTCTGGAGGGAGTAGTATGGGAAAGAGACCAGAACGTGGTGTCAATGAATGATGTAAAAAAATATTACGGAGAAACTAACCAAATAATAATAAACATTAGATGCTTGAAGTCTTAGCAAGTAAACACAACCTTTGGTTGAACATGGTCATGAGCTTTGGTTGCGACTACCAAGCCGCTCAAGATATTGTTCAGAGCATGTACCTTAGGATGTACAAATATATAAAGGACGAGAAGAGAATCATGTACGACGATGATGAGGTCAATAGATTCTTTGTATATGTTACCCTAAAGAACATGTATATCTCCTATAAAAAATCAGAAACTAAGTATCAGTTCTTCGACATCTGGGATCACGAAGGCTCTGAAGACTTCAAAGAAGAGGTGTTCGACCATGCGATGGACGCTGCTTTTGAACGTCTCTTAGCTATGATATCTGCTGAGATGGGTACATGGCACAGATACGACAAGATACTCTCTGAGAAGTACTTTAAAAGCGACTATAGCTTAAGAGATATTGCTAAGGGGTCAGGCATTAGCCTGACTAGTATATTTAACACTATACGTACCAACAAGAAGATACTAAAGAAAAAGTTCAAGGAGGATTGGCAAGACTTTAAGAACGGAGACTATAACAAAATTTAATTTAAGAAATATGGAAAAAGATGAAACCTATTATGAAAATCTCGATAAGAGAACAAAGGAGTACAAAGAATGGAAGGCGAGACGTGAAGCCGCACCAGAGGGCTTGGGCGATAGCATTGAGAAGATTACTGAGGCTACAGGAATCAAAAAGGTAGTTGAGTTTGTAGCAGGAGAAGATTGCGGTTGCGATAAGCGTAAGGAGAAGTTAAATAAACTCTTTAGGTATCGAAACCCTAATTGTCTTACTGAGGATGAGTACAACTATTTAACCGAACTATTTAATAGTAAAATAAGTACCATTGATTCTGCGACACAAAGAAAGCTGGTTAAGATTTCTAACCGAGTATTCAACAGGAACCAACAGGTGAGCTCATGCGGAGTATGTGTAAGGAAACTATACTCTAACCTTAAGAGCTACTACGAACTTTATAATGAATAAGGTAAGTAAGGAGAGATATAAGCGTTGTTATGATGATGGTAACTTCTATGAGGAGTTGTTTATCAAATCTGTAAAGACTAAAAACCCAAACGTTCGTCGTGCTACAGAGCAGGAAGATATGTACCAACATATCGACGTGTGGGTTAGTGGTCTTGGTGTAGACGTAAAGGGACACAGGCATAATCAAACTATATGGCTAGAGCTTACCAACGTTCACGGTTATAAAGGTTGGCTTCGTGGTGACGCCACCCTAATTGCTTTTCATTTTGAAGACAAGAATGTGTTTAGGGTCTTCTTCAGAGAAGACCTACTAAACTTCGTTGTGGAGAATGTGACAGAGAAAACGAGTAGTAAAAAGGATTATATGAAGATATACACCAGAGAAAAATGGGGTAAGAAGGATGAGGTGGTAAAGGTTCGTTTGTCAGATATAAAACATTTACGCCACAGGGTGTTGAAGTGTGTTGAATAAATACATATATTTATCAAAAAGTTATTATGCCTAAAATAGATGTAAAAGTTAGTCCACTTATTAAGGACGAGAAGACAGACAAGAATTGGTACGACGTTAGTATCTCTACCTATAAAGGAAAAATAGAGGGTCGTTTTGAGCATTGGGAAATAAGACACTTGATTCAGAGACTCGACAATGCAATCTACTAGGAAGCAGAAGCCAGTATTCTCAGGGGTGCTGAAGTATTTTCCTGATGCCATAATGGAGGTGGCTCGTTGCTCATGGATGGGCAATCAGCAACACCACGAGGACAAGCCTCTTCATTGGGACAGGAACAAATCGAACGATCACTTAGATGCCTTAGCACGGCACCTCATCCAAGCGGGTGAGATTGACAATGACGGAGTACGTCACTCCGCTAAGGTAGCATGGAGAGCATTGGCTAATCTACAGTTAGAACTTGAGCGAGCAGAGCAAGATAACATTGTTACAAACTCTAAAACGAAAACGCAACGAAACCTTTAATACTAAAGAATGATACTCAAGGCGGTTTGTCTATCAAATAATAAGAAATTTTAACACCAAAGAGATATGAAAAATCTTAAAGAAATAGTTACGACAAATGATGAATTGGTAAATACTGAAGAGAGGATAAAAAATCCATTTTTTTACACTAAAGAGAAGTATAATAATGATTTTATTACAGGATATAGCCAAGCGATATTAGCAATGAGAAGAGCATTAAGTCATATTCAGGAACAAAACGATACAGAAGAATTACAAGAATTGTACATATATTCAATGTATTTAATTGAAAAACTAAATGAAACCTTTAACATCAAATAAATATGCCATTACCAAACCCTAACCCAGAAGAGAAACAACAAGAGTTTATGAAACGTTGTATTACTGATCCTACTATGGAAACAGAGTACCCTAACCTACAACAGCGTATGGCTGTTTGCTACACACAATGGAGGGGTCGAAAGAGAAAATAATGATACAGAGACAATACAACCATAAGAAGTGGCACTTTGAACTATTTGCCGCTATTCTTTGGAAGAGCTGGGATGTGCTCCCTTCTATAAACATTATGTTTGATTCTGAGGGGATATACATAACCTTTAGGTTTTTGTTCATGTGCCTTATCTTATCAGTAGAAGATTCAGAGAAGCTAAAGGCTTGGGAGGAGGAATTAGATAAACAATTTAACTCCTTAAAATGAAAGCCTCTGAAATTATATTTGGAATAATCATTTGGTTATGTTTATCTTTATTAAACCACATAACCCCAATAAATATTAACACTATAGCGTTAGCGATGATTATAGGCTACCTAATAGAAAAAGAAAACCAACAACCATGATAACCTTATTAAACGGAGAGCAGTGGAACAAAGAGGAAATCTTAGCTAAGATGTCCGACGATGAATTCTACTACGGACACTTAGGAAAACACGCCCTAAGCAGTTCTGCTCTAAAGAAACTTGTTGAAAGTCCAAAGGCATATAAGAAGTCCCTTAAAAGGGACGACAAGCCTGCACAAGCCTTGCGTGATGGACGCCTTGTTCACCTATGTTTGCTAGAACCTGAAAAGGTAAAAGACCTTATTATCATGGAGGGCACTAAAGCCCGTAATGATTTTAAAGAGGCTACTGCTGAGCATGGGGAACACCTAGTGTACACACAATCAGAGATGGATAATGCTTATTGGATTGCTGACGCTGTTAGGAACAACAGCTCTGCTGAGTATCTATTGAACGGACTAGACGCTGAGGTGTCAGGTATTGACGAGGTGGATGGCTTTGCTTGTAGAGCTAAGGCGGATGCTATTAATAAGAGCGGTTCACTTATCGTTGATCTGAAGACAACAAGTTCTCCTGTAAACGAGAATGCCTTTCGATGGTCAGCAAAGAATTTTATGTACAACCTTCAAGCGGCACTCTATTGCCGCATCTTTAAAGCTAGTGAGTTTATTTTCTTGGTCATTAATAAGGACACTAAAGACATTGGTATTTTCGATTGTAGCGAAGAGTTTATCACCTCAGGGCAGTTTCTTATCGAAGAGGGAATCGAAACCTACAGAAAGTACTTTACCTCAGAAGAAGGCATTGCCCAAATCAGAAACTATGTTGTTCGAGGAACTCTTTAGAGACCAAACACAAGAAGACAAAGATGTTATCCATAAGTTCTATATTGCCACACTATCAGCTTGGTTGATGTACAATGACCTCAGTATCTTCGACAATGTGCTTAAGCACTTCGAAGAGAAAGAGGAGTATTTAATATGTGAGGCTATCCATAGAGCAATAAACAAAATAGACGAGATATATAATGATAGGTTTGAAGAGGCGACGCCTCTGGAGGAAGCCGACGATATTATACAATTCTCGTATGAGGAGCACAAAAGAGTAAGTAGATTGATTTTTGAAGATGTAATAAAGGAGATTTATGAAAAACAAGTTGCAAAGTATAAAGAAAGTAATCGAGGGGGAGATTGGACACAGGATTGATACTCCTAATAGAAAGAGAGAAATTACCTATGCTAGAGCAGTCTTCTGTGCAGTAGCAAGGGGGATAGACGATAAGGGTAGAGCTGTGTCCTTAGATAGCATTGGTAAGGTTATTAATAGGGATCACGCTACGGTTCGACACAACATCAATGTAATATTTCCTTTTGCCATACAGGACAACTCCTTTAAGCTACTCTATGAAACCTTGAGGGATGTCTATAATAGCCCTAATGAGGTTTCAAGTGATTCAAGTAAGCTAAAGAATGCTTATGATAAAATGGTTGAGTTACATAAAGAAAACCAAGCCCTAAGATACAAGCTTGCCTTAGTAGACAAGAATAATAGTACGTTTGATAAGATTACCGAAGGGTTAAGTAAGGAAGAAATGGAGGAGATTTATGAAAGACTAGGGCTCATGGTGCGTTCAATAAAGACTAGGGTTTATATTTAATGGCAAAGAAAAAGGAGAGCCCGTTTCGTTTAGGCACACCTAAAACGGATAGCCCTATAAAGGAGATGAGCTGGTGTCTTAAAAACCACATTAAAGTAAACGTAGAGCCTGAGGCAAAAAAAGAAGGTAGAGATTGGAAGATGACGGGACGCTACCAAATAATAATTAGTCAAGGAAGCAGAAGTAGCGAATCTGGATTTATATATGACAAGAACAATGTTACGGATGCCGTCTTCGACGCATACCGTAAGACCTACCAAATAAACAATGGCAAAAAGACAGAAGTCAAATAATATAAAAAGCACCGACGGACGCAAGAATAATAAGCGTCTACCTCCAAAGGTACAACTCGACGGGCCTGTTACTAGCAAACCTGTAAGAATCAATGAAGCAAAGAAGAAGCAGATCAGTAGCTATGCTGTGAATGCCATGAAGAAGGTGTTTGGCTCCGAGCAGGAAGCGATGGAGACACTAGCGGAGTTTGGAAAGAAAGGAAGCTTAGGTCATATGAAACTACTCATGGAGTATGGTTTTGGAAAGCCTAACGAGATGAATGATAATGGAGGTGGTAAGAAAAGCGTTGCACCTGTAATTAACTTTTATAATAATGCTCCACAGCTAGAAGATAACAATATTATTGATATCGAAGCTGAGGATGTAGAAGAGGAGGATGAAGAATAATATAATCCTACACCCTAAGTATCAAGCCCTCTTTAATAACCCTAGTAGGTACTTCGTAATCACAGGAGGTCGAGGTAGCGGAAAGTCTTTTGGGGTCTCTATATTCTTATTAACCTTAGTATGCGAAGAGGGACACAAAGTATTGTTTACTCGTTACACCATGCGTTCAGCACACACCTCTATTATTCCTGAGTTTATTGAGAAGATAGAACTTATGGGTATGCAGGAGCACTTCAGGATCACTAAAGACGAAATCATAAATATACAAACAGGAAGCTCTATTATCTTCAAGGGTATCAGAACATCCAGCGGTAACCAAACCGCTGCTCTGAAGTCTTTAAATGGTGTTACGACGTTTGTTTGTGATGAGGCGGAGGAACTAGTCGACGAATCAGACTTTGATAAGATAGACTTCTCGGTTCGTGTGCAGAATAAACAGAACAGGTGTGTCCTTATATTAAACCCTACAAGTAAGGAGCATTGGATATTTAAGCGTTGGTTTCAGAACGTTGGAGTTCCAGAGAACTACAACGGAGAAGAAGGTATTACTACTTATATACATACAGACTACAGAGATAATAAGCAGAACCTTTCTGAATCATTCTTGAAGCAGATTAATGAGATGAAACTCAACCGACCTGATAAGTACATGCACCAAATACTTGGGAGCTGGTTATCATCTGCGGAGGGAACGATATATAAGAATTGGAAAGTAGGCGACTACCAACAGACCGAGCTGTCGGTATTTTGTCAGGATTTTGGATTTAGCCAAGATGAGACAACGCTTTGTCAGATATCATTAGACAATGAAAAGAAGAAGATGTGGGTAAGAGAATGTTACGGAGAGAAGTCTTTAACAACGACCCAGATCGCACAAAGGAATAGACAACATGCAGGTATTGATTTAATTATTGCGGATTCTAGTAAGCCACGTCTTATCGAGGAGCTCAAGCGTATGGATATCAATATACGTGGGGCTATTAAGAAGAAGGGGTCAATCCTTTCAGGGATTGCCCTTATGCAGGACTATGAGATAGTCGTCGATAAGGGTTCTCATGGTATTATAAGAGAGCTAAACAACTACATTTGGATGCAGAAGAACGCTAAGCCACATGATTCCTACAACCACTACCTCGATGCCTGCCGTTACGGATTAGAATATTTGGTCAGAGGTAAATCATTAGGAAGGTATGTTATCAGATAATATATCTTTTATTATGACTTTCTATAGTTTTCTTTGTATATTTACTTTGATTTTGTAGGATATTACTCGTTTCTTGTAAAGGAGGAGGGCACGAACAAAAGTAGTGCCCTCTTTTTTTGTTAAAAGTTTATTAAAAACTTGATACATATTAAGAAGTTATTATATATTAGTGCTATATAACTTTAAAACCTTTACAAATGGAAACAACAGTTCCTACAAAAACAGGACGCTTCACCGTCCACACAACTAGAGACTATAGTGTCTTTAAGTCACCAGATTTTCAAAGAGAATTAACTAACCCAAACATCAGAGAGATTAAGGCTAGCATCCGTCAACACGGAGGGCTCTTACAGCCCGTAGTGGTAGACGTCTCTGGAAACGTAATCGACGGACAACACAGAGTAGAAGCTCTTAAGCAACTAGACATGCCCGTTCAATATGTAATCAACCATGCTATTCAAGACATCAACGACACCAGCTATGCGTGTCGTGATGCTAATAACACAGGTAGTAAATGGAGAGTATTGGACTATGCTAATTGGGCAGGTAATAATGGTAATGAAGTAGTTAGAGAAGCTATGGCTATTGCTCAGGAGTGGAACAAACTAACTAATGGAAAGCTTACCGTGCCTTCTGCATTGGAACTTCTAAATGGTTCTAGCGTTCAGTCTGTCAAGAAGGATTTAAACAGATTAGAGTTTACCTTAGACCTAACTACCGCACGTAATGTAGTAGACTTTGCGATGATCTTATCTCAGAAGATGGTAGCCTCTCCGTTCTGTAACAGAATGGTTCGACCACTTAAGATGCTTAGCTTAGAGAAAGGTGGTTTAGATTTAGGTATTGCTAAGAAAATGTGCCGTCGTAAACATATACAGGTGTTCGCCTCTCAGGGCGACAACTATAGCTTCTTGAAGGAACTCTACGAGAAGTGTGAATAATTAATTACTTTCTTTCTTTCATTCATTCGGTTGAAACCAGCTCTCTTTAACACGGGGGGCTGGTTTCTTTTTTTGTCCTATGTTTAATAAGGGGGGCTATCGAAATGGAAATATGGAAATATGGAAATCGCCTCTTTAACAACTAGGGCTGTTTAATATCTGGGGCTCTTTAATAAGGGGGGCCTGCCGTATAGCCCCACATGCTCCCAAAATTTTAACAAAATATTAACACGATCCTGCCTTGACTATTTTAAATTTTTTTGAATATCTTTGGGAAACTTTAAAATTTATTTCACATGAGAACAAAAGATTTAAAATTGTACACATTAACAAAAGATGAAGTTATGAAGAGTAATGTATCAACTGCCTTTAGTGGATACATTAAAGCAAATTATTCAGAACTTTTCCAGATTTTAGGCGAGCCCACGTATAACTTAAACGACGGACTCGATAAAACCAACTTCGAATGGTTCATTTTATTTAAAGGTCAAGTATTTACGATTTACGATTGGAAATGCACTCCAGCTTATTCACTGCAGGAAAGGTACGAATGGCATATTGGGTCTCAATGGAGACCAAATGCAGGCCTAATATCGACGGATGAATTTATTCAAGAACTCAATGAACGTGTTTCAAATATAAGAAACGAGAATGTATTTTCAGATAAAATATTCGTATTAACCGTAAAAAAATAATATCATGCACTACAAAGTAATTCAGAAACTACAGAAGGAAACGGGTAACGATTATTACCAAGCCTTAATAAATGGTGGCGTTGCATGGAAACTAGAAGGTTCTACAGGCCGTGCATGCATGGAACTATTAAGAGTAGGAGCATGCATGTTACCAAAGCAACGTTTTAAAGATTATTACGGCAATTTAGTGCCGTCTAGAGACGACGTAAAAGAAGGTACTATGGGATCTTATCAGAATTCAGTTAATTATTATCAAAATTTAGAATCATGGGAATAGCTAGGGAACGTTGGGAGCATAATTTAGAGAAGATTAAAAGGCAAGCTAAATTCGATAGGGAACATAAGCAGTCTATTAAAAAGTTTTATTTAAGAGAATATCCAGAAGACGAAATGGGAATGGAGCTCAATGATACGGCTACATTTGAAGACCTCCTAAATGAGTTATATATCGGTGGTAATATTTACGACTTTATTGGAGTAGGTGATTCAATGATAAGGGAGCGATTATTCGATAAGTTATCGAAAAATATTTGCTCCTCCTACGATTATATTTACAACTTATGGTTAAACGAAAATAAATAACAAATGGAACTAACTTATTATAAAAAGAACAAAGTAAAGGATAATTTAAAGCACTTCTTCGATATTGCTTCAGAAGAAGATATTACGAATGGCAAATTATGGTACAATAAAGCGAACCAATTTTGTTTGGAAATGGCTTTAAAGTATAGTTACACTCCAGAAACGGTAGCCGCTATTGTTAGTGCCCTAAGTCCGCATAATAAGTGGGAACGAAATTTAATAGATGCGGAAACAATACTAAAGGCATATCGAGACGGCTTAACAGCCGACGACGTGAAGGTATGTACATTTGACAACAATAAACATAAAGCCTTTAATATTGCAGCCCTAAATGAATCTATCGACGTATCTAGTCGAAAAACCTTTGCGTTTCTCCAGAATATAGCCTATTTAAACGATAAGCACGTAACTATTGACCGTTGGCATATTAGGGCATGTTTCAATAGAATGATCCAGCCGAAACGATTAAATGATAATTTGTACGACGAGCTGCAGGCAATTACTATTGAATTAGCAAAGGAGAATAATTTAACAGGATATCAATACCAAGCTATTGTTTGGGAATCAATAAAAAATAATTAAGATGAAAGGATCAAAAGTAAAAACAGAACCTTATTTAACACATGAGGCAAAACAAAAACTAAATAAGACCGTCGATGAATGCAGTAATTATGAGTTAAGAGTTTTAAGCATGGAACAAAAAATAAACGTAGACTTCAGATAATTTTTGTATATTAGTAACTCATAAGTTTTTTAGTTAATTAGTTGTTTGGAACGGGCCTAAGCTTTAATAAGTGGGGCCCGTTTCTTATTTAATACAGGAGCCCAAAATTTAATAATGGGGGCCTGCTTATATATATGCGAGAGCCCCAAAATTTTCTCCGCTGCTCAATTTTTTTGAGCTCCTCAAATTTACCTGCTCGTTTTTTTTTGAGATCGTAAGATCCAGATGCTTTGTTATAAATATAACAATTTGTTATAAAAATAATATCAATAGGGCACTAGGTCGAGGCTGCACCTGATCCACATTAAACAGATACAAAAATCTTTAAATTTATTTCAATAAATAGTAGATATATTCAAATTAATTTGTATATTCAAGTAAGCAAAAAGGGAAAGCCCCTAAAATGTTACAAATATAACAAAACGTTAAAAAACTAAAAAACATGAAAACAACTGAAAAACTGCAATTGAATGTAAATCTTTCAATTAACCAAGCAAAAGTATTTTTAGCCTTAATTGCTTCGGAAAAAACCAAAGCATTGAGAATGATACACAAGGAGGAAAATATTGTATTGTTAACAGACGCCTACAACGAGTTAAACAAAAGCTTAACAAATGCAATCTTAGAAAGAAATTACCAAGAAAATCAAAACAAGTAATTAATTAGGATCAAGGGACGGCCGCCAGGCCGCCCATGATCCACAAAATCAAACACCATGAACCAGAAAACAAAGAATATCATCAAAGACGCGGCAATAATTGCCGCCTATATTGTAGGCATTTGCGCGACATTTAAAGCCTTATTAATACTAATCTATATATTTGGATAGAATGAAACGATACACCACAGAGATACCACAATTTTTAGAGCTTTGTATTAGCTTTTATAGCAATGAACCTGCAGACAATGCAGTTTACCCAATTGCAGACCGCGAGACCATAGAGCGCGCCGTAAATTTTTACCTAGATCGAAAGCCTTTAAACGCGATCGAGTTCGACAGCTTCGACCGCGAGAAAGTCCGCGAGATAATACAACCAGAATATAGTATTTTTTAACCCTTAATTAATAGATATGAGACCAGCACCAGAAACAATTGAAACACAAATAGAAAGAGAGCTACACGGATTAGAAGTAGGACCACACGACGAAAGGGCCGCAATATGGATACACCCAACGTCCGTGATGCATTGGCAGCCAAAAGACGTGCAACACCTTTGGCAAATCCTAAAAGAAAAGCTACAGGACAACGACGTTTATAACGGATATGTTTTTGTCTACAATAAAGACGCTGCAGAATATTTGTCCGCATGGAACGAGCAGCGCAATTGCTACAACATAGACGACGCCGTAAGCGTCGCCCATGAATTCGGCTACACATTAGACAATATCGAAAGAGCAGGTTTTTCTATATTAGCTAATATACATGCAAATTATATTGCAGAGCTCAGAGACGAAGACAGGATCCAAGAAGCCGCCGAACGTATATTTTTAATACTGCAGACGGCTAAAGAAGTAGAACCAGAAGAACAAAAATAAACCACTTTAAACCACAGTTAAAGAGCTCCCTAATTTTAGGGAGTTTTTTTTGTAACTAATTGAAAGAGAGAGGAGGCAAACAAAGCAGATTGAACAAACTTTTTCAACACAATACCACTCCTTCAATAGAGCAGATGCACGGTAAAAGGTACAATGCACGTAAATAGAATAATTATACAACATAATAACGCAGTGTAATGAATTCAACGTAAATACAATAATCATACAACATAATAGACCGATGTAATGAATTCATCACTTATGAGCTACATTAAGAATTGGCTTATGTTTTCGTATGAGTATTTGTTCTTTTTTTAATCTGATGTATTCGTCTTCGATGAATGAGTGAACGACGAATGAGTCGAAGTTTTTGTTTGATTGCAGGTGTTCAGATATTCGACGAGCTAGGCATTCTGTTTGACCTATGTAGACAATGCGATCTTGTTTATAGAGCATATATATGCATGGCTTATTGAAGTAGGACACCTTAAGTGTCCCTAGCTTGGTGGTTGGGCGTTTGGATACTTGAGATTTTACAGATAGTTCTTCTTTATCTTTTATATACTCTGTTTGTGCGTCCTGTTTAATCTCAACTCCATTCCGCCTGACCCTTGAGGGTCGGCGGGCTTCTACCTTGTTAATTTCTTCATTAATGAGCTGATTAAACTTCTTTTTACCTACTCTTCTTTGTTTAGTATGTTTCATATAACCACTTAACTACTTTACACACCTCTCCCTTATAACGTTTGTCACGTTTTGCGGAAGAGTCTCTCCTACCA
>Ga0099848_1000683_pt1 | contig 15851 bp, 22 predicted proteins | sample CB_VirMetaG_3_FD_78179 | JGI IMG/M metagenome (GOLD analysis project Ga0099848, IMG submission 78179) | Freshwater to marine saline gradient viral communities from Chesapeake Bay - CB_1508_1S Viral MetaG | ecosystem: Environmental > Aquatic > Marine > Coastal | place: USA: Chesapeake Bay...
CAGCCAGCAGTCGTGTTCGCCTGCGATTCAAATAAAGATAGAGTTTATTTGAAATATATGGCCACAAAGCTTGCATCATCGATGCAGGATGCGATAGAATATATCGCAGTAAACTATCCAACTAATTAATGAAAGGTTAGAAATGTCAGATAATAAGTTCAAGTACTTCACAGTAACAACAACCGCTCTTGTTAAGGCTAACAACAAGACGGACGCTGAGAGAATGGCCATGAGCACAGGTCGTCGTCCAGCAGGAGTTGCCGGTGAGCTTATTTATAAGGATGTTGAGATTGAGCGCATCTCGGCAGTAGAGGCCCAAGAGCAGATCATCGGCTGACTATCTGTTTAGTCGAATTAGTTAGACTTTGAGGGGGAGCAATCCCCCTCAAAGCATTTATAGAATTGGATATACGTATATGTTAATAGCGCAAATGATAGGTAGAAATGAGTCTAAAAGATTTTTGGTTGATGTTCTAGAGAGATTGTCTAGTCAAGTTGATAAAATTATATTTACAGATGATTGTTCGGATGATGAAACTCCAGAAATAGCATCTAAGTACGCAGAGGTATTTCAAACTCCGGAAAGACTATTTAACGTGCACGAGGGAAAGCTTAGGGCTTTTGCGTGGGGCAACCTAGAAAAGTATGCACGAGTAGGGGACTGGATTATCGCTATTGATTGTGACGAAAAACTATTTCACGTAAATGAACAGCCAATTGGCGATGTGTTGTCACAGTCTCCAAATGACGTAGTTAATGTTAGATTTTATCACATGTGGAACAAGCATCAATACAGAGTAGATAAGCTATGGGCGCCCAATAATAGCTCTAGAATATTTAGATTTATCCCAAACGGAGGTTTTGCAAATAGGGAACTTGCTTGCGGTTCGGAGCCTACATATGTTGTTGATTGGATCCGTAACAAAAATTGGTGGCTCAATTCTGGCCTCATGATGCAGCATCTTGGATATATAAACGATCAAGATAAATTGGATAAACATTCAAGATATTCAGAGATAGACGGTGGTAAATTTCATAACATTAATCATATAAATTCTATTATAGATCAAGACCCAGTCTTAATAGACTGGGGCGTATTTGGCATTTAGTACAGGAGAAGAAATGACTTTTATTAATCCGGCGGAATCGCTTCAAAAAATAACTTTAGCTATAGAAAATAAGCAAAAATTTGCTTACATAAATGTTACAAAGTCTGCAATTATTGCATTAAGTAGAAACTCTGAAAATCCCTTTCCTCCACACTTCGCTAAGAGTGTAATTAATTCGTTAAAGAATTCAGATCCCTTAGTTATGAAGGCAATATCTCACAGTCTGGTTAATGACATAGAAAATGGGAAGCACTATAAAATAGGGCTACATAAAAACGCTACCTATTTATACTCAAATGTTTTTGAATACTACTATATGAATAACAAAGATGCGTACAATACAACTGTTAACTATTATGTAAAAAATTCTCCAGCTGTTGCAATAACCTTTCATGATAAAAAGCTAATACAGAAGCATTTTGGTAACGATACGCATATAATTAATGTAGCTTATACAAATTATTACGAAAAATTAGACAGTATATACGCACAGTTGTCAGAGTTTGATGGTGGAGTAGACTACTGCATCATGGACTGTGGTGTTCTTGGGCTGGCTTTAGCTTCCAAAATTTGGCAAGATCTGAACATGTCCATCTTAGATTTTGGAAAAACTCTAAGCCTAAGTAAAGCCCCGCAACTGCAAACTTCGGCATGAGACATGTCTAGAAAATTTGAAGAAGATGACATAGAATTTTTAACAGACTTACTCTTTGATACATCTCTGTCAATAAGCCAGATTGCAAAAGAATTAGATATACCTATTAGTGATGTTAATAAAAAAATAAACTACTTAGGTTTATCTTGGTTAAAAAATTCTAGAAAAAAAATGTCTAGAGGTCAAACAGCTCTAACCTTAATTATGAAAAAGCTTCTTCCTGGAGAAGAAATTGTCAATGAATATCATATAGGTGATAGGTTAAAGTTTGACGTATATTGTCCAAAGCACAAGATCGCCGCAGAATACCATGGTAGGCAACATTTTTATTATACTAGTAGATTTTTTGATTCTAGGTATGATTTTGAAGAAGCTCAAAAAAGAGATCAAAAAAAAGTTCAGTACTGCTCAGACAATGGGATATCATTAATTGTATTTAGGTATAACGATCTTCTTACCGAAGACGCAGTCTATGCTAGAATACTAGATGCGATAAGAAGCACTGAACATGTAGTCGTAGAAAAAAGAAAAAAATCCATAAAAAGTCATCCAATGTACGCTGAAGCTAAAAAAAGAAATTCAGAGTATAGAAAAAAAATGTATAAAAAAATAAAGGATTCAAAAAAGAATGACATTAGAAGAAGTCATTGACGAAGAAAAGTCGCCCATTGAATATCACGCTTTTGCACTCTGCTTAAAAGAAAAGGGTGCAATAGAGTTTTTTAACGACAATTTATCTAGCGATATAGTTGGTATAATTCATGGCGAAAAAGGTGTTCATGAACTCTATGAAGCATTCTTGGGATTTTATAGGGCAACTGGGTTAGACGTAGTTGACTCTATTGCATTTAAGACCTGGTTACAGTCTGAAACAGAAATATATAATGCGCTAGGTGGGGATACCGGCCTGTCTATAATGCTTGATTATATTATGACTCTTGATGTCGGTAGTAAAGAGTCTGTTTTGGAATTGATTCGACACAAGGCAAATAAAAGAAAGCAAATAAATTATCTACAAGAACTTCAGATCTTAATTAATAAGAAAGGCCTAAAAACAGAAGACGATATATCACGTGTATCAGAACTGACTTCTAAAATAAAAGATTTAGAAAGCTCAATTAAATATAATCCCTTTGACAAGTTGACAACAGCGTTAGACATTGTGTCTAGGGCAGATGACCTATTGGATATACCTAGCTTTATGCCAACGCAGTTTAAGTCTTTAAATAAAGCGATGGGCTATACTGAGGATGGCGGCTTCTTCAAGGGCGCTGTGCATGCAGTTATAGCACCATCTGGTAAGGGAAAAAGCACGTTTGCAAAGTGTCTAGCGAACCATTGGCTAGATACAGGGTATAGGGTTTTGTATGTTAATTTTGAGGAAGCAATTGGTCACTGGGAAAGAATTCTTATGACACAGATAATAGGAAAAAATGTTTACTCTGAAGCAGAGAAATGGTCCGATCAAGAAAAGTCTTCTCATATAAAAACTTTTAAATCTAAACTGGAGCAGTGGGGAGACAGATTAATGGTGCGCCATGACCCAGATACTCCTTATTTTGAAGACTTGGAATTTTGGTTAAGAGATTTAATAGGCCATCCAGACAGAATACCTGATGTCCTCATAATAGACACTATACAGTCTATGTTTACACGCGGAAACGGTAAGGGCAAACCTCGTTGGGGTGAGTTTGAGGAGATGATGGTTAAGCTCGAAAAGTTAGCTAGAGACATGAACTGCGTTTTGATAATAACTGCGCAGGAAAACGCCAATAGAATGAAAGAAAAAAGAGAAGTTGTTCAGCAATCTGATACCGGGGGATCATTGGCCATTCAGCAAAAGTGCGCTGTAACCATATTTATTACGGAAAAACGTTTAGCAACAAATGATGAAACTGAAGACGAAAACATTATGCAGCTACAGATACCAAAAAATAGAATAACTGGATCTGCATTTCTGTATGATCCGCCATTGGTTCGCTACAACGATGAGAAGAAAATTTATGAAGATTACGAAGTTGTTACCAAAGATTCCTATCAAGAAAGTAGTCTTCTTCAGGATTTATTAAATGGAGAGGGTTTTGACTAATGTTTGTTTTGACATCAAATTCTATAAAAGATTTTCAACTATGCGAAAGACTGTATGACTATAGACATGCGGAGAAACTGCCAGAAACAATCTATTCTAGAGACTTATCTATTTTAAAGTTTGAAAATAGTTTAAGAAATATAATTAATTTTTTCTGGTTTAAAAAGCAGGCGGGAATAACACCCTCCTACGCATCCTTGTTAAAGAGATGGGAGAAGATATGGTTTCCAAAAGAAACAAGCCATTATGATTTAAGTACGCAACAGCATGAGAGTGTACATGGAAACATGACAAGCCTAACCACTCAAGCCGCTAATGTGATACTTAATTTCTGTGAAACGTATTCAACTTTAGAGGCTATACCAATATCTATTTCTGATGATTATGTTGTCGCAATTAATAAAGATATAAAAGTAGAAGATAAGTTTGATTTAATATATAAAAATGATAACATTAATTATGTAGTCAAATTTATATTTAATTATAAAAATTCTCATAGGCAAATATACCAAGTAGATTTTTCTATAATGTATTTAGGTTTTAAAAATCTGCACCCATCAAAGATGTCCACTACAAAATTTGGATACATTGATTTGATGTCGAATAATTTATCATTTAATGAATATGAGGTAAATCAGCAAGATGTAGAGTCAATCAATTATTGGTGTGATACAATAAAAAATAAAAAAGTGTTTGTTCCAAGAAGAGGAATGACTTCATATTGCAAAAAGTGTCCATTTGATAGTCCATGTTCAAAATGGTCTTTCTCCGATCAAGTAGCTGAAAAGTAAAGGTGTTTTATTATGGCTAAGAATTTTTTAGATGAAATCTTAAAAGAAGATAAAAAAAGTTTTTTTGAAACAGAAAACGAAGTGTTAAGTGAACTTCTGGAAGAAATAAATCTAATAACAGACGACGCTATAGTTTCTTTCGTGCGATCCATCCTACTAAAAGCAGAAATATTTTGGAATATACCATCAAGTTTTTCCGGAAAGTATCATCCACAAGACGAACACGGTCCTGGTGGAAATGTTCTTCACACGAAAAGAGTGGTAAGAATCGCAGATATTCTATCAGAATCTTACGCTTTATCTGATGATGAAAAGAATGTTGTAATAGCAGCCTGTTTACTTCACGATGTCACAAAGGGTATTATGGATAATTCAGATGAGCTATCTTTTCAGTACGATCCTATGCATCCTTATACAGTCGCTAAGTTTGTAAGCAACTGCCAGATGTACGATAAAGAGTACGGTAATGATTCGCAGTCCAGTAGCTTGTTTATATCTGAGGAGTCTATTCAGACTATATTGAGACTTGTCAGATGTCATCTCGGTCCATGGTCCCCGGTTCCGGAAACGTATCCAATAACTTACCTGGATTACATCGTTCATATAGCTGATAATATTGCAAGCAAACTTCATAATATTATAGAGGATAGTGATTTGATAAATGAAAAATGGCGAAAGCAACCTGAGTAAAGACCAAAGAATTTTGAATAGATCTTTCCTCCTGTCTAACCTGGATGATATAATAAAAGAGTCTATTTATTATAGGACAAACGCAGATAATTTTACGCAACCCCCAGTTGCAAAACTAAACATAAACTGTAGCACTAAGGTTAAACTTATATGAGAATGCCAGAAGATCCATCTGGATATATATCAAATTGGAAATACTTTGAAGTAGCAAAGTATGTGTCAAAATTAAACAAGGTTATTAGGCTGAAGTCAAATGATCTTCCATTAATGTTGACTGATGACAGTTTAATAGGTTTTGTTAATGAAAATAATAATACAGGAATATATACTTCTGTCTGGAGATATAACTCTGACGACCTAGAAAAAGCAACCCGACTCGCTTCACTATATTTTGATATAGATAATAAGGATCAGAAGCAGTCACTAAGCGACTGCGTTAAGTTATACAATTATTTATTAAAGTTTATTCCAGAAGAGTCTATAATCGTTTATTTTACTGGAAAAAAGGGTTTCCACATAGAGTGCGAAGCGATTGCTCTGGGAATAAATCCATCCAATAACCTTCCAAATATATTCAGATTCATAGCTCAATCTTTAAAGGACAAGCTTGGAATAGATTCTTTAGATTTCAGCGTCTACGATGCTAGAAGAATGTGGCGACTCGCTGGTAGTCGCCATCAAGATACTGGACTCTATAAAAATATCATTAGCCGACAAATGCTAAGTCAAGGCATGCCAGCCATCATTGATCACTGCAGAAGTGAGTCTGACAACGCTGTTCCACAGCAGTTATTTAATGCAAAAGCTAATGAATGGTATAGGGAATTTACCTATGAACTAGAAGTGTCAAAAGAAAGATCAAAAGATTTTATTGGCTACTTCAATAAGCATGGGTCGACTGGATTTAAATCTTTTCAAGAGTCAGAAAAAGAGTTTACGGTAAAAAATTTGATAGAGAACTGCAGTGCTGTAAGAAGATTGTGGCAGCAGGCAATAGATCAAAAGTTTTTGGAGCATGAAGCAAGATTATTTTTGTGCTCAATATTGACATATAATGAGGAGTCAATAAAATTTTTACATGGAATCTTAAGTAATTGTGATGACTACAATGTAGAAAAAACTAATAGTCATATCAATGATTGGATAAAAAGAAGACAGCTAGGCATTGGGGGGAGACCCTACACTTGCGAAAGAGCTAATTCAGTAGGCGTCGGCTGCGGAGACTGTTCTCTTGAAAGAAAAAATAAATGGATTAAAATTGGAGATAAGTACGTAGAGACTAGCGATCAGTCATCTCCTTCTCCAGTTAGGTTCGCATACAAAACATTAAGAAAGGAGGTTCCAAACAATGAGTAACATAGAAAATCCAGATGATGTTGTGGGCGTTTGTTCCGAATGTAAGTCGGATCAACCAGATGCATACATGTACAGAAGCCCATTTGCCCAAGAGGGAAAGCCAGTACCATGCAAGTATTGTGGCGGGGTTGTAATAATAACATACAGAGAAACTAGGGATGATGCCCTAAGAGACTCTGATAGAGGTAGAGGAATCTGATGAAAAACTGGACCAATCTCCATAACCACACTGTGTTCTCAATGTTAGACGGACACGGTAGGGTGGAGGAATATTTGGATAGGGCTAAATCCTTAGGAATGAAGGGTTTAGCAACTACTGATCATGGCAACATTCATTCTTGGCTGGACTTTTATGACGCAGCTGAGTCAGTTGGAATTAAGTCGATTTTAGGATCGGAATTTTATCAAGCTAGAAAATCTAGGTTTGACAGAGATGAAGAAGAAAGATCTGGCCCAGCCAAGAATGAGTGGGAACAAAGAGGTCCGTATCATATAACTATTTTGGCAAAAAATAATACCGGATATAAAAATATTATCAAAATGTCTTCTAGGTCTTTTCTAGAGGGCTATTATGTGAAGCCTAGAGTTGATCACAGTCTAATAAGCGAGCACAGTGATGGGATTATAGTTTTATCCGGATGTCTTAATGGTGAAGTTTCTCAAGCTCTGCTTAGAGGCGATTATGATTTTGCTCTTATGTCAGCACAGAAAATGCAAGACATAGTCGGCAAGGAAAACTATTTTATAGAGATTCAGGATCATGGTCTCTCTGAGCAAAAGAAAATAACTAATCAATTAATAGAAATAGCCAACACAATCGGCGCTAAGATAGTTCCTACTGGTGACTGTCACTACGTGCATCAGCACGATGCTAGAGCTCACGATGTAATGTTGTGCGTAGCAACTAACTCTACAGTAGATACTCCAAATAGATTTTCCTTTAGCGGAGATGAGTTTTATCTTCAGTCCTATGAAGATATGAGTAGTAAGTTTGGCGATGACTGGCTAGAGAATACCATGCATGTCTGCGACATGATAGATGTGAATTTGTCTTTTGACAATATACATTTCCCAAACTTTCCAATACCAACAAACGAACTGCCACTAGATTATTTTGAGCGTTTGGCGTGGGAAGGATTGAGAAATAGATATGGTTCTGACCTTCCAAAGGAAGTGGTTGATCGGGCCAATTATGAAATGCGAGTTGTTAAGGAAATGGGTTTCCCGGAGTATTTCCTTGTTGTGTCAGATCTAGTTAAATGGGCGAAAGATAACGACATTAGGGTCGGATGGGGGAGAGGCTCTGCTGCGGGAAGTGTCCTTTCTTACGCATTTGAAATAACAAATCTTGACCCAATAAAGTTTGGGTTAATGTTTGAAAGATTCCTAGTTGAAGGAAGAAAGTCAATGCCCGACATTGACCTAGACTTTGACGATAGATATAGAGATGAAGTCATAAATTACGCGAGACAAAAATATGGATACGACCACGTTGCTCATATATGTACATTTAATAAAACTGGCGCACGTCAATCAATAAGGGATGCGGCAAGAGCGCTTGGCTACGACTTCGCCGCTGGAGATAATGTGGCTAAATTAGTTCCTCCTCCTATTTTAGGAGTTTCCAAAACTCTGACAGAATGTATGGAGGTTAATGATTTCGTCACTCTCTATAATCAAGATGAAGACGCAAAAAAGATAGTCGATGCAGCCTTCGGCTTAGAAGGCCTGGTTAGGCAAACCGGAATGCACGCAGCTGGTATTGTAATTTCCAAGGAAGCTCTAACAGAGTATCTGCCAGTAATGCAGAAGGGTATTGATAACCCAATTGTTACCCAGTGGGATATGGGTCGCGTTGAACAGTGTGGCCTGTTAAAAATTGATTTCTTGGGATTAAGAAATCTTGGAATCATTGACTCATGCGTTAGATTGGTAAAGAAACACAGAGGAATAGATATAGATATAGATCAGATTCCTTTAGACGATAAGAGAACTTACGATGAGCTATGTAAGGGCAACTGTGCAGGAGTTTTTCAGTTAGAGTCTTCCGGAATGCGTCAGCTAATGACTCAGCTCCAGCCTAAAAACATAGAAGACATAATGGCTCTTATATCTCTTTATCGACCTGGCCCAATGGGTTCTGGAATGGATAAAGAGTACATAGATAGAAAGCATGGTCGTAGCAAGGTCAAGTATGAGCATCCTAAGCTGGAAGCGGTATTGGGGCCAAGCTTAGGCATTATGTTGTACCAGGAAGATGTTCTAGGTGTGGCCAGAGAGTTGGCTGGTTTTAGCTCAGCTGAAGCAGATGATTTACGAAAAGTTATTGGCAAGAAGCTGATGGACAAAATTGCTAAAATGAGACAGCAATTTGTAAAAGGTTGCGTTAAGCACTCTGAGATAGATGAATCTTTGGCCAATAAAATATACTCAGATATTGAGTACTTCGGAGGTTATGGTTTCAACAGAGCTCATGCAGCTAGCTATGCAATGATTAGCTACACCACCGCTTATCTTAAGACTAATTATACAGTAGAGTATATGGCAGCTTTAATGTCTTCTGTTGTTGGCAATAAAGATAAGCAGTCTTTGTATCTTGCAGACTGTCGCAAGCTAGGCATAAGCGTTCTGCCTCCATCGATTAATTATTCAGGAGTAGATTTTGAAGTCTTAAACTCTGATTCAATAATATTTGGCCTCTCTGCAATCAATGGTATAGGTAGTTCAATAGCAGAAAATATAGTTTATTCTCGGGATAATCGTAACCCGTATATGAATATTTATGACTTCTTTAGAAGATGTGGATCCAGTACTTTAAAGAAAAGTACCCTGGAACATCTTGCTAAAGCCGGTGCTTTAGATGAACTTTTTGACATATCAGAAGATTCTGAAGTCAATAGAATAGAAGAAATAAAGCTATTAGAGATAGAAAAAGAGGAATTGGGAATATATGTTACGGATCATCCGGTTCATGGCATATGGGATATTCTTTCTAAAAAAATAGACTGTGAGATTTTTGACCTAGCCGAATTACCAAATGGTAGCCAGGTTAAGGTTGGTGGAATTGTAAATGATGTAAAGCAGATAATAACAAAAAAGGGCATGAAAATGTATAAGCTGTCCTTAGAGGATATTTCTTCTGATGTTGAAATTATAATTTTCCCCAAACCTGCAAAAAGTCTTGGTGACAATCCTTTTTCAAAAGGTGACATATTAATAGTGTCTGGATCCTTAAATAAAGAAAGTGATGAAGAAAATTCTGTAGTAAAGATATATTACAATTCTTCGGAAAAAATAAATTCAAAAATATTTTCAGGTGGCAAGGCGATAATCCTTGAGGTCGATCATGATATTTCGCCATCGCTAATTGAAAAGATACATGGTATAATTGAATCCACAAAAGGTGATAAGCCGGTATTTCTTCAAGTAAAAACCGGTAACCATAAATATATTTTTAAATTTAAAAATAACACATCATCAAAAGTTCAATCTGTAATAGAAAACATAATTAGAATGGAGAAAGAAAATGTCTAGCGTTGGACCGACAATTAACCCTTCGCACAAGTGGTGCTGGACCTTCTGCACGTCATGCAATAGGTGCCAGGACAAAGGTAGATACACAGCCTGTAACCAGTGTAGTGGCCGATACGATCCAGATCTAAATATATCAGTTGACAATGATGATTATTGCGATTGTAAAAATGGAACACTTAGATGGAAAACTAAACAGGGAAAGTTGATTGTTACTAGGTTTAATTCTAATCCTTTTAAGGGAAAGGTTTCCTATCAAAAGAAGACCGAAGACGAAAGAGATTGGGACGCATATGTAAAGGATATGCGAGAAAAGTTAAACGATCCAAACTGGAATCCCATAACAATATACGAGGAGTAATCATGGACATGCCAGCAACAGTTGAAAAAGGTAACATTAAGTTAACTGAATACACAAATGAATCTCAGGGCTACGAAGATAGATTCTTTATTCAGTGTACTTGTGTAGGTTTTTATATGACAAAAGAGGAATTAAAAGACTTATACACAGTTGTTAGTTACTATCTAAATGCAGACGACTATTCAGATATAAATATATACATAGGTGGTGAACATGTGGCCTCGTGAAGAAAGTGATGAAATGGAAATCGGAGAATCTGGTTGGGTTCCTATAAAAAATGGCGGATATAAGAATATCCGCAATGGACACGTAATCGATGAAGATGGAAAAGAATATGATAGTGACGGAAATTTAATCTTCAACCCAGATGATAAATAGGAGTTTTTTTGAGTTCAATTACCATTAAAAGTTATGAAGAATTAAGCGATCTAGAGTTATTGTCATTAGTTGACTTTTCATATTCAAGAATTGACACATACCAACAGTGTCCAGCAAAGTATTTTTATTCTTATATTTCAAAGGAGCCAAGGCTGTTTAATCCGCCAGCAGCTCTGGGAAACATTGTTCACTCTGTATTAGAGAACGTTCTGGAAAATAATAAAGAACTTCGTTTAGATGATCTTGAAGAAGAGTATAATAAAAACATTCCCATATGGGACCCAAATAAAGATATACCAAATGATTTAATATCTGTTGGGTCCAATATTCTTAGGGAATTTTATGACGAGCATTTCGATAAAGATTTTAATATATACGACAAAGAGTTATCTTTTAGTTTTATAATTGGGTCATATAATATAATTGGATATATAGACAGAGTTGATATAGTTGGGGAAAGAGTTAGTATAACTGATTATAAAACTGGAAAATGGGAAGTTGCCCTAAAAGATGTCCCCACCAATATGCAGTTAGGAATATACGCATTAGCCATGCATAACATATTTCCAGAAAAAGAGATATATGCGGAATTGCATTATTTACGATCTGGAAAAAAGAAGGGTCATCTTTTTAGTCTGGAAGATATTGAGCAGGTAAAAGTAAGATTGATAACATCGATAAATAAAATTATAAATGATACTAGTTTTACGCCAACTGCAAATGTAAGAATATGTTCATACTGCGATCACGCTAAGACTGGAGCTTGTCCTACGGGAGTATTTAGGAACAGAAATAGATAACAATAAAAAAAGACCGGATTTTCATCCGGCCCTTTTTTATTTTTTTAAAAAGAATTATCAGAAATCAGAAACTGGGTTCTCTTCTGCAGAGAGCCAAAGGTCGAAATCCTCAAATTCTGTGACCAGCTTGGTGGCTGACTGATGATCAGTTCCAAGCACGTTTGTTAGGTTGTCAATGATTTCTTCATTGATTGTCTGGTTTATGCTGTTGATGATTGTATTTAATGTGTTCATGGTGAGTATTATACTCTCTTTCTTTTGGATTTACAACCTGTTTTTGATTTTTTTATCAAGATAGTGTATAATTTTTATGTTCGCTACCTCGAATGCATAAAGGATACACAATGACAGATCAGTATGTCAACCCAGAGGACTTTTTTTTGGAGAAATCTTCCTTCAAAAAACATCCAAACCTGAACAACATTAGAAATAAATCTATTGACACAGAGATCATAAGCAATGATTCGATCATATCCAGGAAAAAGGGAAATGCGTACCAGTATACTAAAACTGGATATCGAAAAGATATTGACATGAATGTCAGATCTAGTTGGGAAGCTAACTTTATTAGGGTTTTAAATATTTATAAAATTGATTTTGATTTTGAACCAACAGTTTTTTCTTTTCCCATTAAACGAGGAACAAAGGGGTATACTCCTGATTTTCTCTTAAAAAGAAATAATGAATGGATAGAAGTTAAGGGTTATCTAGACGATAAAAGTAAAATAAAACTAAAAAGATTTAAAAGGTATTATCCAGAGGAGTTCCAAAACCTTACATGTGTAATAAGTAGGTACTCCTCTGATGCAAAAAATTTTATGAAAGAAATTGATGTACCAAATATTATTTTCTATGAAGATATTAGAGACTATTATAGTCAATATTTGGTTCACTGGGAAGGTAAAAAATGACAAGCTACAAAGAACAGTATTACTCCTTAGAAGAAGAGGAGATGCAGAAGCTAATTGCAGAAAGCAAAAAAAATATACAGAAATCTCAGGAAGAGTTATTGAAAGTTTTTAGTAATTTTTTAACAAAATATGTATCTCTACTGTATCATTGTAAATTTAACTTAAATGATTACGACATAAGAAGGTTTATTTCGCTTTTTATTAAAGAACCATCGGCGCGCTTTGCGCTAATGCGAAACAAATTAAATAGTAATAACTTAAAAGTTGTCAATGAAACAATGAGGGGCATTCATTATATGACCAAAAGGTATGGCGACGAGGAGGATATTAGGCAGACTGTTTACATGACATTTTTCCAGTGCGTTAGCAGGTATGAAAGAAAGGATTCCGCAAAGGGTCCAATTCCTTTTAGTGGTTTTTTGTACAGTTACTTCTTTTACCTTCTTAAAAAGAACGTAGATGTATTTTTAATAGATCAGCTTGGCAGAAAAACTTTCCCCCTATTGGATGATGAGGCAACAAGTGATGAGAGTGACGATGATTATGTTGTTGGTTTTAAGGCAGACCCTGTAGAATATAGTATGGAAAAGCTGATGGCCTCTGATAGAATAGATGAATTCTGGGTTTTGGGAGACAATGTTGATGGACCGTTTGATCAATTGTCAATACAAGAAAGGCAACTATTAAAGTGGAGATATATTGATGGAAAAAGGTCAAGTCAAATATCTCAAATAGTTAACGAGCATCCAAATACTATAAGAGAGCATCTGTCAAAAATTAGAGAAAAAATTAGACTAGCGCTGCTGGATGACGAAAGTGCGTATCCAGAACTTTATTATCTAGTAAAAATGGAGAATAAATGAACAACTTAAGCTTTGAAAAACTCCAGGAAATGTTACAAGACTTTCTTGGCCCACAGTTAAAAGAAGTTATAGATGCGTACAATGATAGTGATCGTTCTTATAAATATTTTATTGAAATACCAGAAACAGATGTTGTAGATCTGGGAATAGAAAGAATTGCCTCCTTAGTAGCAAGAACCTCTAATGTCTACGGAAGAGCTGCACGCTTTGCTGGAATGGCTAGGGCTCAGTATAAGATATTGGAAGGTAAATACAAAAAAGTATATAAGTCTAATAGAGTTGGGAAAAACGAGGCGGAGAGAGAAGCAACCGCAATGGACGCCGCTGAAGAAGAGTATTTCGCACTTGTCACTTGCGAGGCGATAGTTAGCTTAGCAGAAGCAATGGAATCCTCCGCTAGAATAGCTTCCGAGTCTGCAAGAAAATTGATGGACAAAATACAATCTATGCAAGTTGCTTCCTTTAGGGAAGAAAAGGGCTCTTATATGGAGTCAGATTTTTACAATACATACTAAAGGAACATATATGTTTATAGGATATTACAAAAGCGTTAACTCTTCAAAAGAATTTTATTCTAAAAAAAGATCTAATTTAAATTTTCCTATTCAAATAGAGTATAATAGTGATAGATATTTATTGAATAAAACAATACAGGTTTTTTCTGATTCGCAGGAAAAAAATTTAATAGACACTGCAAGAAGATATGGTATAGAATATAATATTGAGATACAGTCAGGTATGGACGATTAATTATGAATATAGAAGTTTTCTGTGATGGAGCTTCACGCGGTCAAGGTCAAAAGAAATTTGGAGAAGCGTCTTGTTCTGCGGTGGTCTATAGGAATAGAAAAAAAATAGCACAGTTTGCTAGAGGATTGGGTCCAAGAACGAACAACGAGGCAGAATATGAAGCTGTTATAGCGGGCCTTCTAATATGCTCTATGGCTGATCTCGCTGATCCAATTATATATACAGATTCTGCAGTTGTAGCAAATCAGGTTAACGGCAGATGGAAATGCAAAAACCCAACGCTGATACCTCTTCTAATGACCATTGAAGAAATTAAAGATGAATTTAATTTTAGAGTTGTTCAGGTAAAAAGATCTTTTGTTTGGGAACCTGATGCACTAGCTAATACTTTTCTGGATGAATTAGAAATTAGAAAAGAAACTATATCAAAGAATTAAAGGATATAATGTAAGCATGGTTATTGAAAAAAGATATAACAAAGAGCATCCTATTATTTTGGGGCTCGCTGGAAAAGCTGCAACAGGCAAGACATCAGTTGCAGAAAGCATAGTCCCAAAGGGAACTATCGCCATAGCATCCGATAGGATGGTGTGGGATCATGTATTTTTCGCTCTGCCACTCTACGAACTGGCTAACATAAAAAAAAATATAGAAGGAATTAACAAAAACAATAGACAATTGTTTTCAATTCATCAAACTGTTTTTGATATATACGGCGGCAATGCTATGGGCAACATTCCTTCTTATGAAGACTTCACTTCTTTAGTTAATGAAATACATTCACTGCCTATAGAGCCGGAAGGTGTTAAGCCAAGAACATTTCTTCAGACAGCTGGAGACATGTGTAGGCGTTACGATGAAAATTGTTTCTCTAAATGGGCTATAGATAAAGCTAAAAAACTCTTTAGAACATATACCAATACGGACCTATATGAAGAAAACGAAAGTCCAATGTGCGTAATCATTTCGGATGTTCGTTTTCTTAATGAGGCAGAGATTATTTTAAACCAACCAAATGGTATCCTGATATGCTACGAAGCCTCTGAGCAGACTAGGAACGAAAGACTGCTCAAAAGAGATGGTAGACTTATGACAGAAGAGCAAAGTTCCCACAAATCAGAAAAGCAGATTGACTTGATTAAAGAAATAGCAGATGCTATAATACATACTGACACACTGTCCATAGAAGACCAGGCTAATAAAACAATGGAATTCATAACCTCTAGAGTAGGGCAGTATGCCTAAGGTAACAAAAACAGCAATGGAGCAATCTATTGATTCTCCTTTAGACCAGGTGGTAAATCTTTTGAGTAATGAAATTTCATTAACAAGTTCTCCCATAGTAATATGTGGGGTAAACAGAAAAATAAACATAGGAAACTTTGAAAATATCGACGTATATGCTGGAGTAACTATTCCTTTACATGGTCTATCATATGATGACAAGGAGCAGCTGACTTCTGCAATCGAAGACGCAGTTTCCTATGGCTTTTCTCTAGCTTCAAAAGAAACTGGAGAAAGATATCAACTAATAAAAGATTCACAACAAGGTAAGTAAAAGAGGTAA